>Ga0207690_10000284_pt1 | contig 36015 bp, 34 predicted proteins | sample KBSC23metaG_FD_184315 | JGI IMG/M metagenome (GOLD analysis project Ga0207690, IMG submission 184315) | Corn rhizosphere microbial communities from Kellogg Biological Station, Michigan, USA - KBS C2-3 metaG (SPAdes) (version 2) | ecosystem: Host-associated > Plants > Roots > Rhizosphere > Soil ... | reverse complement strand
GGGTGCCGAGTGATCCACGCCCGACGGGCGGAGCGCCGCGGTCTCGATCACGGGCGAGATCGCGGTCAGCTCGACGCCGTCGGTCTCGGCCAGTTCGCGCGTCGCGGACAGCAGAGTGGCCTGCCGATCGCCGAGATTCGCTCCGAGCGAGATGACGGCGGGCTGCCCGATCAGGCGCTTCGTGACGCTCATGACACGCGCCCGCGGGTGATCGTCACGCTCACGTCGTCGAACGGGACCGCGATGGGTGCGCTGGGCTTGTGCACCGTGACCTCGGCCAGCATCGCGCGCGGGTACTCCAGCACGAGGTCCGCGACCCGCTCGGCGACCGTCTCGATCAGATCGACCGGGTCGCGCTCGACCGCGCCGACGATGCGCGAGGCCAGTTCGCCGTAGTCGATGGTCTCGGCCAACTCGTCGCTGGCGCCCGCCTCGCGCAGCGAGAGGTGGACGATCACGTCGATGAGGAAGAGCTGGCCGTTCGCCCGCTCGTGCGCCAGCACCCCGTGGAACGCGGATGCGCGCAGCCCGGTCAGCGTGATCCGGTCTGCGACGTTCATGTCTGCGCTCCTTCGTTCGGTCGGGGTCGGCTCCACTGCTCCCACACGTCGAGCGCAAGCCGTGTCGACGGCACATCGTGCACCCGCACCGCCCACACCCCGGATCGCGCGGCGAGCGCACTGATCACCGCGGTCGGGGCATCGCGCTGCTCGACCGGCGCGCCCTCTGGAAGCAGGGCGCCGAGGAACCGCTTGCGCGACGCTCCGATCAGCAGCCCGTGCCCCAGCGAGCCGAGCTGCTCGAGGTGGCCGAGCAGCGCCCAGTTGTGCTCGGCGTTCTTGGCGAAGCCGAGGCCCGGGTCGAGCACGATCTGCGCGGGCTGCACGCCCTCGACGATCAGGGCCGCGATGCGGTGCTTCAACTCGCGCCGCACGTCGGCGACGACGTTCCGGTACTGCGGAACGGCGTCCGCCCCGCCCTCGCGCCAGTGCATGACGACGTAATGCACGCCCGTCTCGGCGATCACCCGCGCCATCCCCTCGTCACCGAGGCCGCCGGTCACGTCGTTCACGAGCTGCGCTCCGGCGTCGATCGCCGCCAGGGCGGTGTCGGCGCGGCGGGTGTCGATGCTGACCGGGATGCCGCGAGCCACCAGTTCGCGCACCACCGGCACCACGCGCCCGCGCTCGGTCTTCGCGTCGACCGGTTGCGCGCCGGGACGGGTGGACTCCCCGCCCACGTCGATGATGCCGGCTCCCTGATCCATCATCTCGACGGCGTGGGCGACGGCCGCATCGACCGAGGTGTATCGGCCGCCGTCGCTGAACGAGTCGGGCGTCACATTGAGAACGCCCATGATCTGGACCTGTTCCGCGCGCCCGGGCTCCGCGGCGGCCATCAGCCGACCGCTCCAAGGTTGTCGGCCGTGATCAGGGCCATCGCCTCGACGCGGGCGACCGGATCGCTGAGCTCGCCACGGCTGGCAACGGTGAGCGTCGTGCTGCCGGCCTGGCGCGAACCGCGCGCGGTGACGCAGGAGTGTCGCGCGTCGAGCACCACCAGCACGCCACGCGGTCGCAGCCCGGCATCCAGAGCATCGGCGATCTGCTCGCCGAGCCGCTCCTGCAGCTGCGGCCGGGCGCTCAGGATCTCGACGACCTCGGGCAACCGGCCGAGTCCGACGATGCGGTCGCCGGGCAGATAGGCGATATGCGCGACGCCGGTGAAGGGCAGCAGGTGGTGCTCGCAGACCGAGCGGAACGCGATGTCGCGCAGCAGCACGAGCTCGCCCAGCTGACCGGGCGCCGCGACGAAGTCGCTGGCGTCGGCCAGCGGGTCCAGCGGGTCGCGGTCGACCCCGGCGAAGAACTCGGCGTAGGCCTCTGCCACCCGTCGCGGGGTCGCCGCCAGACCCGGCCTGGCCACATCCTCTCCGATCGCGGCGAGGAGTTCGGCCACGGCCGCCTCGATGCGTCCGGAGTCGATCACGGCCCTCCTAGGCGGTCGCGATACCGGGTGACTTGCGCGGGCGCGGGCTGCGCTTGGGACGCGACGGAGTCGAGTCGACCCCGCCGTCCACGATGCCTTCGTCGACGGGTGCCTTGGCCGCGATCTGGATCGGCGGTCGCGTGCTGATCGGCCTGCGGTCGCTCGACAGCCACTGCGGACGCTCGGGCAGCCGCTTCACATCGGCGAAGATCTCGGCGAGCCGAATGTGATCGAGCGTCTCCTTCTCGATCAGTTCCTTGGCCAGGTTGTCGAGGATGTCGCGATTCTCGTTGAGCACCTGCCACGCCTCGTCGTGCGCCTGCTCGATCAGCTGCCGCACCTCGAGGTCGACCTTCTCGGCGATCTCTTCCGAGTAGTCGCGCTGGTGACCCATGTCACGCCCGAGGAAGACCTCGCCCTGCGACTGGCCGAGCTTGACCGAGCCGATCGCCGCGCTCATCCCGTATTCGGTGACCATCTTGCGCGCGATGCTGGTCGCCTTCTCGATGTCGTTGGATGCCCCGGTGGTCGGGTCGTGGAACACCAGCTCCTCGGCCACCCGGCCGCCCATCGCGTAGGCGAGCTGATCGAGCAGCTCGTTGCGCGTCACGGAGTACTTGTCTTCGAGCGGCAGCACCATCGTGTAACCCAGCGCGCGACCGCGCGGCAGGATCGTGATCTTGGTCACCGGGTCGGTGTGGCGCATCGACGCCGCCGCGAGCGCGTGGCCGCCCTCGTGGTACGCCGTGATGAGCTTCTCTTTGTCGTTCATCAGACGCGTGCGGCGCTGCGGGCCGGCCATCACGCGGTCGACCGCCTCGTCGAGCGCGCGGTTGTCGATCAGCTGCGCGTTGCTGCGTGCCGTGAGCAGCGCGGCCTCGTTCAGCACGTTGGCCAGGTCGGCACCGGTGAACCCCGGCGTCTTGCGCGCCAGCACCTCGAGGTCGACGCCCTTGGCCATCGGCTTGCCCTTGGCGTGCACCTCGAGGATCTTCTGGCGGCCCTTGAGGTCGGGCGCGTCCACGCCGATCTGCCGGTCGAAGCGGCCGGGGCGCAGCAGCGCGGGATCGAGGATGTCTGGCCGGTTGGTCGCGGCGATCAGGATGACGTTGGTCTTGACGTCGAAGCCGTCCATCTCGACCAGCAGCTGGTTGAGCGTCTGCTCGCGCTCGTCGTGACCGCCGCCGAGGCCGGCGCCGCGGTGGCGGCCGACGGCATCGATCTCGTCGACGAAGATGATGGCCGGCGAATTCTGCTTGGCCTGCTCGAACAGGTCGCGCACGCGGCTGGCGCCGACGCCGACGAACATCTCGACGAAGTCGGAGCCCGAGATCGAGTAGAACGGCACGCCGGCCTCACCGGCGACGGCCCGCGCGAGCAGGGTCTTGCCGGTTCCGGGGGGGCCGTACAGCAGCACGCCCTTCGGAATCCGGGCACCGACCGCCTGGAACCGCGACGGGTCCTTGAGGAAGTCCTTGATCTCTTCGAGCTCCTCGACCGCCTCGTCGGCCCCCGCGACATCGGCGAAGGTGACCTTCGGGCTCTCCTTGGAGACCAGCTTGGCCTTCGACTTGCCGAACTGCATGACCCGGTTGCCGCCGCCCTGCATGCTCGAGAGCAGGAACCAGGCGAAGACCCCGACCAGCAGGATCGGGCCGAGGATGCTGATCAGGCTCAGGAACCAGTTGTTCTGCGGAGGCACGTCGTCGTACTTGGCCGGGCTGGCATCCACGGCCTTGACGATGTCGGCGCTGCGCGCGGCCACGTAGTTGAACTGCACCGAGGTGCCGAGGTTCTGGCCACTGGGATCGGTGTACGCCTTCTTCAGGGTCAGGTCGACGCGCTGATCGCTGTCGAAGATCTTCGCCGACTTGACGGTGCTGCCGTCCAGAAGCGCGAGGCCCTGCTCGGTGGTGACCGAGCGCGAACCGGTGCCGCTGAGCAGGTTGAAGCCGACCAGCAGCGCGGCGACCCCGAGCAGGATGTAGATCAGGGGCCCGCGAAGAATGCGTTTGAAGTCCATAGTCGCTCGGGCGCCGCCCGATCCTCCCTCAGAAGCGTGACTGTCAGGCTACCGCGCCCCCGCTCGATGCCTTCTGAGTGTTCGCCTCAGGAGTAAACGTGCGGGGCGAGCACGGCCACCGCGCGCAGGTTGCGATAGCGCTCCGCGTAGTCGAGGCCGTAGCCGACGACGAAGGCGTTCGGGATGTCGAAGCCGACGTACTTGGCGTCGACGTGCACCTTCTCGGCGTCTGGCTTGCGCAGCAGCGCGCAGATCTCGATGGATGCCGGATTGCGGCTCTCGAGATTCGACTTCAGCCAGGAGAGGGTCAGGCCCGAGTCGACGATGTCTTCGACGATGAGCACGTGGCGCCCGTCCAGGTCGGTGTCGAGGTCTTTGACGATGCGGACCACACCGCTGGATTGGGTGCCGGCGCCGTACGAGCTGACCGCCATCCAGTCCATCTCGACGTCGCGCTTGAGTTCACGCGCCAGGTCGGCCATCACCATCACCGCGCCGCGGAGCACGCCGACCAGCAGCAGGTCGCGGCCCTCGTAGTCGACTTCGATCTGTCGGCAGAGTTCGGCGATCCTGGCCTGCAGCTGGTGCTCGGTGTAGAGCACCTCGGTCAGGTCGCCCTCGACGTCACGCGGTTCCATCGCTGCCTCTCGCCTCGCCGTTCCTGCTCACGAAGGTGGTGCTCTCGAAGTGGAGCCGTCCGTCCCGTCGAACCACCCTAACGCCGGGCAGGTCGATGCCTTCCTGGCCGTGCCAGTCGGTGACCAGCCTGGCCACCTCGAGCGTCTGCTGCCTGCTGAGCGCGACGCCGAATTCGCTCGAGACCGCCAGCCGGATCAGGCGCTGCCGCAGCGCGGCGGGGTTCGCCGCGAGCGCCGCCGCGTCGAGCGAGATCCCGGCCTCGGCGTGCTCGGCAAGATCCTCGACCAACTCCTCGGCGAAGGAGTCCAGCGCGTCGGCGTCTTCGCGCAGCTGGTCTGCCGTACGGGCCAACGCCTCGGCGACGCCCGGTCCGAGCTCGGCTTCGAGCACCGGCAGCACCCGCTGCCGCACGCGCACGCGGGTGAATGCCGCGTCGGCGTTCTGCGGATCCGTCCACGGCTCGAGGCCGGCATCGGCGCAGGCCCGCCCGGTCGTCGCGCGCCGGATGCCGAGCAGCGGCCGCAGGAAGACGAACCGCCCCGACGCGGCGGGCCAGTGTGCGCGCATCCCCTGCAGGCTCGCCGCTCCGCTGCCTCGGGCCAGCCCGAGCAGCACGGTCTCCGCCTGGTCGTCCAGCGTGTGCCCGAGCAGCACGGCGGCAGCGCCGAGCTCGGATGCTGCGCGCTCGAGAGCCGCGTAGCGCGCCGTGCGGGCCGCAGCTTCGGGTCCACCCTCGGCGCCGACCTGCACGCGCTCCACCCGGACGGGCGCGAGTCCGAGCTCGGTCGCCTGCTGCGCGGCTCGCGCTGCGGCATCCGCCGACCCGGGCTGCAGGCCGTGGTCGACGATGACGGCGCCCGCGCGCAGCCCGGCCCGGGGCGCTTCGAAGGCCGCGGCGGCGGCGAGTGCCAGCGAGTCGGGGCCGCCGCTGAGCGCAACGAGGACCAGGGGAGCCGACACCCGGGCAGTCGGCGGGAGCCCCGTAAGCGCGCCCCGCACCGCGCGTCGCACATCGGCGATCGCGGGAGACAGTCGGGGGCGATCAGGCATCGGCTAACGTTATTGCGTCATCCGACCCGACCCGAAGCGAACCCCGAGGAGCACAGCGTCATGGCCGACTACGCCGCCATCATCGAGATCCCGAAGGGCAGCCGCAACAAGTACGAGGTCGACCACGAGACCGGCCGCGTCTTCCTCGACCGCGTGCTGTACACGAGCTTCGTCTACCCGACCGACTACGGCTTCTTCGAGAACACCCTCGGCCTCGACGGCGACCCGGTCGACGTGCTGGTGCTGCTCGACTTCCCGCTGTTCCCCGGCGTCGGCGTGCAGGTGCGCCCGGTCGGCGTGTTCAACATGACGGACGACGGCGGCAGCGACGCCAAGGTGATCGCGGTGCCCGCCAAAGACCCGCGCTGGGCGTGGATCAAGGACGTCGACGACATCCCGGAGTACACCCGCAAAGAGATCGAGCACTTCTTCGAGCACTACAAAGACCTGGAGCCCGGCAAGTGGGTCAAGACCGAGGGCTGGGGCAACGCGGCCGAGGCCGAGGCCGCGATCGAGGCCGGCCTCAAGGCGTACGTGCCGCCTGCCGGGCACTGAGCCGGCAGCCCGCACACGCCAGGAGCGCAGCGAGCCCTACTCGCCGATCCCCGCGGAGCAGTAGGTCGACGTCGGGGCGAACCAGCTGGCGACGCCCGGTGACCGGCGGCCGAGCGGCGTGATGTCGATCCGGCACTCGGCGAGCTGGTAGGCGTTCGCGGCGGCGTAGTTCGCCAGACCGAAGTTGAACCCGTAGATCTGCAGCGCGTCTCCCCACCCGCTCGGATCGGGTGCACCCCCGGGGTTCGCGAACGCGATGACGAAGTGACCGGATCCCGGACCGGTGAGGTACCACGGGCCGTTGTCACTACGCGTCAGACCGGTGGTCGACAGCGGGACCTCGGAGAAGTCCGGGCCCAGGTCCAGCTCGATGGTCTGACCGCTGACCCAGCTGCCTGCGGTCATCCGCGCGGTGTAGTCGACGACGGCGAGGCTCACGCCCTGTGCGGCGTCCCATGACGGGTCGAGCAGCTGCAACCGCGGGTCGCCCGCGACCGGGCGGGCGCCGGCCGCGGCCAGGGCCGCGAGGGTGGACGAGCCGGCCGGAGTGTTCCACGCGACCGGGGCGTGCACCGTGAAGGTCATGGCGACCGAGGAGCCGGCACTACTGCGGGCGGCGCCGGAGAAGGTGAGCAACTCGTCGCCGGGGGTCGTCGAGAGGCGTGCCACCGGCGCGGCCGACGAGGTGGGGCTCGGGCTGGTGCTCGGCGCGGCCGTGCTGTGGCTCGGACGCGGCTGCGGCGCCGGCAGGGACGAGTGGGCTCCGGTCGGACGCCCCCCGGCCGCGCACGCCGTCAGCGCCAGAACGGTGGTGGCGGCAATCAGGGTGGCAATGATCGTGCGGGACATGGCAACTTCCTCTCGTCTCCCTCTCGACGTGCGAACCCACCCCGGAGGTTGACGGGCCTAAGGTGCAGAGCGTGGCCCTGCAGGTGGTGATCGCTCCCGATTCCTTCAAAGGCTCGCTGGATGCCGCGGCCGCCGCCGAGGCGATCGGCAGCGGGTGGCGTGCCGTCCGCCCGCTCGACGAGGTGCTGCTGCTGCCCCAGGCCGACGGTGGAGAGGGAACCCTCGACGCGATCGCGACCGCCGTTCCCGCCTCGCGGCTGCGCGACGCCGGGCCGGTGTCCGGTCCCGACGGGCGGCCGGTCGAGGGGCACTGGCTGCAGCTGCCGGACGGGACGGCCGTCGTCGAGCTGGCGCTGAGCTCCGGGCTGCCGCTGATGTCGCGGCCCGATCCGCTCGGAGCCTCCACGCGCGGCATGGGCGAGGTGATCGCGGCGGCGCTCGACGACGGCGCGACGGCATTGGCGATCGGACTCGGCGGCTCGGCGTCGACCGACGGCGGCTCCGGCGCGCTGAGAGCGCTCGGTCTCGAGCTGTTCGACGCCGACGACCGCCCGCTGCCCGATGGCGGAGGGGCGCTGAGCCGCCTCGCACGCGTGGATGTCGCGCGGATGCGGCGGCCGCCGGCTGGCGGGGTCCGCCTGCTCAGCGACGTGACGACGCCCCTGCTCGGAGCGGCGGGCGCCGCGGCGGTCTTCGGGCCGCAGAAGGGCGCGTCGGCTGCGCAGATCGACGAGCTGGACGCGGGGCTCGCCCGCTGGGCGGCTCTGCTCGAGCGCCCTCTGGTTATGACGGACTGTCCGTCACAACCAGAGCGTGCCCGAGGAATGACCGCCGTCCCGGGGGCGGGCGCGGCCGGCGGCACGGGCTACGGCTTTCTCGCCGCGTGGGGAGCCGCGATCGAAGCGGGTGCCGCCGCCATCGCCGAGCTGACCGGGTTCGCCGCGGCAGCGGCATCCGCCGATGTCATCATCACCGGCGAGGGACGCTTCGACCAGACCTCGACCAGCGGCAAGGTCGTCGGCCACGCCCTCTCGCTGAGCACGAAGCCGACCGCACGCCGCGCCATCGTCGCCGGCAGCTTCGGCAGCGCTCCTCCGCCCGGGGTCTGGTCGGCCAGTCTGGTCGACCTCGCCGGCACGCTCGACGCCGCACTCGACGATCCGACGCGCTGGCTCTATGCCGCCGGAATCGCAGCCGCGACCGCCCTCGGCACCTGACCGCCGGCATCGCAGCGGATCAGCCGGTCGGCCGCCCCACGTAGGGAACGAGGTCGCCGTACCGGATCGACACGATCCGCACCGGCACCCCGGCTCGCGGCGCCTCGATCATCTTGCCTCCGCCGACCGCCATGGTCACGTGATAGAAACCGCCGCCGTCGGCGTAGAACAGCAGGTCACCGGGCTGCAGCTGGCTCAGGTTGACCAGGCGACCCTCGGCTTTCATGGTGTTGTACTGCATGGTCACCCCGTGCCCCCCGATGGAGACCCCGACCGAGCGGTACGACATCATCGTGAGCCCCGAGCAGTCCCACGAGTTCGGACCGGCGCCGCCGTAGGCGTACGGCTCGCCGAGCTGCGCCTCGGCATAGGCGATCGCCCCGGCCACGGCGCCGGCGACCGGCGCCGGCGGGTTCGGGTTGATGATCGGCGCACTCGGCGGAGTCTTGACCGCGTTCTGGCGCGCCTCCTCCTCGACCCCGAGCTGGTATTGCTCCTCGACCGCTGCCGTCGAGTTCTTCAGCGACGCGAGCTGGGCGTACATGGTGTTCGCCGCGGCCTGCTGCTCGGCCAGCTGGGCGAGCGCCGCGTCGGATGCCTTCTTGGCGGCATCGCTCGCGGACTGCGCGTCATCGGCGAGCGCCTTGCGCTTCTTCTCGGCCACCTTGGCGCTGGCAGCCAGCGACGAAGCGGTGTTCTTGTCGAACTGCGCCTGCTTCAGGATCTCGGATGCCGACTGGCTCAATCGGCTCGCGGTGCTGAGCGTCGACAGCAGCTGGTCGGTGCTCTGGGCGGAGCCGAAGAGCAGGCCGACCGAGAAGTTGCCGCCGCCGGTCTGAGCGAGTTGCGCGATGACGGCCGATGCCCGCTTCGACGACTTATCCGCGCGCTTCGCCGCGGCCTTCGCCTGGCTCTGCAGCCTGTCGGTCTTCTTGGTCGCCGTCGCGAGCGCCGCGTTCGCCTGATTGGAGAGCTCGGCCTTCTGCTCGGCGATCTTGCCCAGCGCATCGGCTTGCGTCGACAACTGATTCAGGATGCCCTGGATCTTCGCGACCTCGGCCTGCTTGGCCGCCTGGTTGGCCTTGGCACGTTGCACGTCGCCCCAGGTCGGATAGTCGACCGATCGGATGTTCGGTGCGGCGCTCGCCACGCTTCCCGAGCCGACCACCATGATGAGCCCCGCCGCGATGGCGAGTGCGGACGCGACAGCAGCCGCCGCCCCCCTGGGGCGTCTGCGCGCGAACATCAGCGATCCGTGCCGTCCGGTCGACGGACGGTGCGTCTATGAGCCAAGAGTGATCCCCCGATCACGCATGAACGGCAGCGGGTCGGTGAGTGCACCGTTGATCCGCACTATGAAATGGAGATGGCAGCCGAGCGATCCCCCGGTCGACCCCACCTTCGCGATTTGCTGACCGGGAGCGACGTGCTGCCCGATCCGGACCAGGATACCCCCGGCAATGATGTGGCCATAGCCCGTGGAAATTCCCCCACCGTTGTCGAGCTGGATGAAGTTGCCCAGGTCGCCGTTCGGTCCGGCATAGGTGACCGTGCCGGAATGCGCGGCGTAGATCGGCGTGCCGCAGCCGGTGCCCGAGATGTCTTGCCCGGTGTGCAGCTTCCACACGTGATAGATCGGGTGGAAGCGCATGCCGAACCGGTCGCCGAGGTAGCCGTTCGCGGGGTTGGCCCAACCCGACGCGCTGACGTGACCCGCGGTGCCCGGTCCCCACTTGGCGGCCTGGAATTCGTTGTACCCGGCGAGCGTCTGCGCCGCCTGCTTGGTCAGGGCGTCGAGCTTGGCGGACAGATCGGCGAAGGTCGCCTGCGCGGCCTTGAGCGAAGCGGCAGCGGCGTCGGCCGCCGCCTGCGCGGCGGCGAACGCGGTCTGCGCAGCATCCTTGAGCTGGGCGAGGATCACCTTGGCGGCATCGGCCTGGTCGGTGAGCGCCTGCGCGCCCTTCTGAAGCCGCAGCGCCTTGGCGTACACCTGCTGGGAGCGATCGGTGATCTGGCTCATGTAGCCGACCTTCGACAGCAGCTGATCGGCCTGTCCGGAGTTGGTGAGCAGGCTGGCGGTGAGACCGTCCGCGCCGCCCGACTTCGCCAGTTGCGCCAGCAGCTGGCCGGCGGTCTTCTTGGCTGCGTCGGCCTCCTTGTGGGCGGCATCCGCCTGGCCCTGCAGCTTCTGAACGACGTACTCCTGCGCGTCGTAGGCGTCCTGCGCCTTGGCGTAGACCTGGCCCTTGGCGTCGGCGTCGGCCTGCGCGCGATCGACCGAGGCCTGCAGGGCTGCCACTTGCGCCTTGATCTTGTCGGCAAGCGCCTTCGTGGCGGCGACGCTCGCCTGTGCGGCAGCAACCTGGTCCCAGGTGATCTCGGGCGGAGTGGCGTCGCTCGACGACGCGTAGCTCGGGGGAACGATGACTCCGGTCGCGACCGACACGGGCACCAGCGCGAGGGCGATGGATGCTGCGAGCGCGCGGCCGCGCGACATCCTGCCTCGTCGTTCCGTCTGCAGCGTCGCGCGCGAGCGGATGCTCCCCCACCGACCGGTCATGATCTCCCCGCATCCCGCGCTCGGGCGGCCGAGCCGCGCGAGTCACACAGATAACACTGTTCACAGTAGCAACATCCCTGGGATCGTTCCAGGGCTGAATCATCTCGGGCTGCGACGCTCCTAGGCGGTCAACCTTCGATAACGGGTTGAACCTAGCCCGGGCGGCCCCGGATGCCCGGTTGATTCGGCCGTTTCGGCCGTTCCCGGTGGCAGCAGCGCGATTCGGCGGTGATTGGCATTAACGACGCGCCGCCCGTATGCTTGACCCTCGGTTGCTCTGCGGTATTCCGTCATGGCCCCATCGTTTAGTGGCCTAGGACACCGCCCTTTCACGGCGGCAGCACGGGTTCGAATCCCGTTGGGGTCACCAAACGGCATCACCACCACAATTCAACAAGCATGGCCCTGTAGCGCAGTTGGTTAGCGTGCCGCCCTGTCACGGCGGAGGTCGCGGGTTCAAGTCCCGTCAGGGTCGCGGAATGCGACGCGGCTCCTTCCTCGGAGGGAGCCGTTTTCGTAAGCCACACGGCTCTGTAGCTCAGTTGGTAGAGCGCACGACTGAAAATCGTGAGGTCACGGGATCGACGCCCGTCGGAGCCACCACTAGTTCGTCGGCCCCTCGGTGACCGTCAGCTGTTCGCCAAGGTCCTGCGGCTCCAGATCCGCGTCGCGGAACCCGTCGTCGAGTGGCAGCCTCAGATCCAGCTCCGTGGCGACGCACACCTCGACGGTTCCCGACAGGATCTGAAAATCCAGGACGTGTCCGCCGCGGCGGCGCTCATCGTCGATGAAATGGACGTGACCGCCGGGGACGCCGATGCCTCTCTCGTAGAGCGGGGTGCGGAATCCGGCGATGGTGCCCGCGAGCGAGCGGAACTCCAGCACGCTTTGATCGCCCACTGCCTCCCGCATGGGGCGGTACGGCGGGGTCTGCCGTTGCACCGTGCGGGTCACGACGGACTCGAACGACCCCAGCACCCGCACGGCATAGAGGTAGTTCTCCGACGGCACCAGCGTTTGCGCCAGCGCGATCACCTCCGCGCGATCCATCGGCCGATCGATCACCGCCGATGCCGACGCGGTGAAGCGGGTGACGATCGCGAAGGGCGTGCGCTCGTCGAGCGACGGGCTGTCGATTGATCCGTCCGATCGCATCCGGAAGCAGACCCCGTCGATCAGGATCATCTCGCCATCGAGGCCGTTGAACGTGCCCAGGCCCAGGTCACCGTGACGCAGGACCTCACGCAACGGGGTCGGGCCGTCGTACACCCCCGCCAGGAGAGCGCTCATCAGCCCGACCTGCAAGACGCGATGGGGAGTCATTCGTCCAGGCGGACGCGCCGGCGGGTCGCGAGCACGAGCGAGCCCAGCAGCAGCAGGCAGATCCCGCCGGCTGCCGCCGGAACCGCGTCCATCCCGGTCGCGGCGAGCGCCACGACGGTGGTGAGCGTGTACGTGGCGGTCGCGTCGGTGCCGACTCCGTTGCTGGCCGTGACTGTGAACGTGCTCGTCCCGACAGCCGTCGGCGTGCCCGTGATCACCCCGGTGGCCGAGTTCAACAGCAGGCCGGCCGGCAGCGCACCCGTCGTGATGGTGAACGTCGCCGCCGGACGTGCCCGCGCGGTGAGGGTGAAGGAATACGGCATCCCCGCCTGCGGGTTCGGAGGCGTGCCCGAGGTGATGAGCGGCTGCGCGGTCGCGTCGAGCACGGTCACGGTGTCGTCGCCGCCCTGGTTCACGATGAAGACCAGGCTGCCATCCGGGCTGACCGCGCTCGCGTGCGGGTGACTGCCGCCAGGGATGAAGGCGCCGACCAGTTGGTCGGTCGCGGTGTCGAAGATGTAGATGCGGTTGTCGTCGTAGTCGGAGACGTACCCGGTGCCATCCGGCGTGATCACGAGGCCGACGGGGTGCGGGATCGTCAGCGGAGTGGTCGCGGTAGCGGTGGCGAGGTCGATCACCGAGATCGATCCGGATGCCTGGTTCGAGACGTAGGCGCGCGTCCCGTCGGGCGTGAAGGCCATGAACGCCGGCCCGGACCCAACCGCGACGGTCGCCCCCGCCGTGTTGGTGGCGGTGTCGACGATCCGTACGCCGCCCGCGTAGCCGACGAGCAGGGTTGATCCATCGGGACTGAGGGCGAGGCCGAAGGGATTGGAGCCGATCGCGATGGTCGGCGTGATGACGTCGGGAGCGTTTGTCGCCGTGTCGAACAGGTGCACGTCGCCATCCGTCTCGGTGACGTAGAGGATGGTGCCGTCGGCGCTCAACTGCAGCTCAGAAGGAGAGGCCGTCAGCGCGACGGTGGTGAGCACCGTGTTGGTGGAGGCGTCGATCACCGACAGCTGGTTCCCGTAGTTGTCGGCGACGTAGACACGGGTGCCCGCGGCATTCACGGCGAGGCCGTAGGGACCGACGTGCGGCTGCGCCGTGATCAGGGGCAGGGCGATCGTGGTCGACTGGACGCCGGTCGCGACGTCGATGACCGACACGCGGTCGGCGTTCTGGTTCGCGACGTAGGCGGTCGCGCCATCCGGGGCGAACGCGACGCCCGATGGGCCGCAGTCGCCGCCCCATGCACCCGGACAGGAGAGAGTGATCAGCCCGGCAGCCGCGTCGGCCGGTAGCGCGCCGAGCGCGAGCGCCCCGGCGGCCAGGCCGAGTAAGGCTCCCACCATCGCGACTCGACGAGTGCGTCCACTTCGCATCGTGCGCACTCCCCTGATCAGGGCCGACTGATGGCGCAACCCTAGCGCGATCGGCGCGGGTCCGACCTGGTCCGTCGCCCTGGCTCGCGTCACGACGCTGCGAACGATGTCCCACGGCCATTCCAGTGTCATGATGTCGACGGGGGAACGAGTCATGCGCTGTGAGATCTGTGGCGAGGGCCAGACGACGGATGGTCTGCCTGATTCGGCCTGCTGGGATGCACGGGCGCTACCCGATGACGTTCATGACTGGGTGCGGCGGATCACGAGCGATCCGCATGATCGGGCGAGACGGTTTCTCGGATCCATCGGATCGCCCCTCGCAGCCGATTCGTTGCGCAGTTACTTGCCGAGCGACGACTCCCTGATCCTGTCCCTTGTCGTGTCATCGCTCGGATGGAGCGGTGACGAATCCGATGGCCCGGCTTTGCTGGAACTCATCGACCACGACGACCAGCGGGTTCGTCTCCGCGCGATGGAGTCGCTCGCCGAGTTGAACATCCACGCCTCGGTCGAACCGTTGGCAGCGCGGTTGGCGCAACTGGGTCCCGACGCAGACGAGCGAGGACGGCTGATCGAGTGCCTCGCATGGCTGCGCTATCCGGGAGTGCTCCCCGAACTGCGCGAGATGCTCAGGGTGGGAGGCCCCTGCCGCCAGGTCGGTCGAAAATCGGTCGCCGACTCGTTAGTCCTCGTTGGCGACGCAGAGGATCGCTCCGAGATGGCCCGCATCGCGATCGCGCATCTTGAGCGAAGCGCGGCCGAAGGGTACGTGGAGCGGCGCTACGAACGGGTCAAAGAGTGGGATGCCTACCAGCGAACCGTCGGCCCCATAGCGGCCGATGAGGTGAGTGCGGTCGAGAACGGCCTCTCCGACGCCGCCAGACTCGCTCTGACCTGGCACCCCTACGTCATGCCGGAGCCGGAGGAGTCGGAGGCACTCCTGGGACCATCGGTGGTTTTGCGGCGCAGCATCGTGGACTTCAGCAACACGCCACCGACCGAGACAAACGAGCCGCCTGCGAAGTTCTTCGGACTACCCGACTGGAGGGAGACGCCGGCATGGCCAGTGGGCGGTGATGGCCGGCTGTTGATGTTCTATGGTCAACTGCCGATTGACGAGGTGCGCACCGCCTACCTGTTCACGGCCGGCCCAGAGGAATGGCAGGCCCTCGGTCCTGGGAGCGCGATGGTTGTCCAGCCTGGTGGCCCGAGCCACCTTCCCACCGTGGAAAGCTCGGTCGGCCCGCGGAGCTTCGGTCCGGTGTTCGATGAATCGCGCTTCATCCGCAGGGTCCGTCGGCTGCCGCGTGATGAGCGGTACGTGGTGTGGTCGGAGGGAGCCGATCCGGTGGAGTACCCGCCCGGAGTCGCGCCGGCGAGCGAGGGCTGGAACAAAGTCGGCGGCACGCCGGTCTGGTTGCAGGGCGACGAAACTCCCGGGCCGGAATGGGGATACGCGCTTCAACTCGAGGCGGGATTCGCCGGAGATGAACGTGGAGATGGCGCGATCTTCTACGGATGGGTGAACGAAGCGGGGCAAGGGGCGCTCGGGTGGCAATGCCACTGACCGGATTCAACTTTGCGGCGACTCACTACCGTCAAGACGCGAACGCGCTCGCCGGATCGGCCAGGAGCGCCGCGATCGCCGCGAGCAGTCGCGATCCCTCTGCGCCATCCACAACGCGGTGGTCGAACGACAGGCTCAGGGTCACGACACTGCGTAGCGCGACCTCGCCCTCGAACTCCCACGGGCGACGGGCGACCACGCCCACCGCCAGGATGCCGGCCTGACCGTCGGCGAGGATCGGCGTACCGCCCTCGACACCGAACACGCCCACGTTCGTGATCGTGAAGGTGCCGCCGGTCATCGCGGCCGCCGGAGTGGTGCCCGCGCGAGCGGTCTGCACCAGCTCGCTCAGGGCGCCATCGAGTTCGCCCAAGCTCAGGGTGTCGGCGGCCGGGATGACCGGAACCAGCAGCCCGCGGGGCGTCGCCGCCGCGATGCCCAGGTTCACGTGACGGAACTGGCGGATGCCGTCCTCCTCCCAGCGCGAGTTCACCGCCGGGTCGGCGGTCAGCGCGATGCAGACCGCGCGAGCGACCGCGGTGAGGAAGGTGAGCCGCGATCCGCGGAACCTCGGCTGAGACCGCAACCGCTCGAGCAGTTCGATCGTCGGTGTCACGTCGACCTGCAGGAACACCGTGACGTGCGGGGACGTGAACGCGCTGTCGACCATGGCCTTCGCAGTCAGCTTGCGCACGCCGGTGACCGGGATGAGCGTCGACTCCTCGTCGCCGGCGACGCGGCTGGATCCATCGACCGCGGCGCCTGCCACCCGCTCCAGATCGGACCGGGTGATCAGCCCGCGGTCCCCGGTGCCCTCGACGGTCTCGAGCGGGATGCCCAGCTGGCGCGCGAGCAGCCGGACCGGCGGCGCGGCACGACGACGAGCGGGGGCAGCTGGGGCAACCTCCGCGGCTGGGGCGACCTCTGCAGCTGGGGCGACCTCCGCAGCCGGGGCGACCTCTGCCGCCGGTGCCAGAACGGGCGACACGACGGGAGTGTCCGCGAAGCGACGCGGCTTCCGCGCCGACACCGACTCGGTCGTCGCGCCGTAGCCCACCAGATTCGGCGGGGCCGCATCGGCTGTCTCCGCGCCCGCCTCCCCCGCCACCTCGACACTGATGATCGGGTCGCCGACCGACACGGTCACGCCGGCATCCACCATCAGGCGTGCGACGATCCCCGCGAATGGCGACGGCAGATCCACCACCGCCTTCGCGGTCTCCACCTCGGCGATCACCTGGTTCAGCTCGATGCGGTCGCCGGGCGCGACCTTCCACGCCACGATCTCCGACTCGGTGAGACCCTCGCCGAGGTCGGGCAGACGGAACTCGCGCTGCGCCATCGTCACCAGCCCCGATCCTGGAGCGAGTTCGGGCGATCCATCGCCCGATCGATCCCGTCGAGGATCCGGTCCATGTCGGGGAGGTGGAACTTCTCCAGCTTCGCCGGCGGGAACGGGATGTCGTACCCGGTCACCCGCACCGGCGCGTGCTCGAGGCTGTAGAAGCAGCGCTCGGTGACGGCCGTGCAGAGCTCGGCGCCGAGTCCCCCGGTCTGGGACGCCTCGTGCACCACCACCAGCCGGCCGGTGCGCTCGACCGAGGCCACCACGGTGTCGAAGTCGATGGGCGAGAGCGAGCGCAGGTCGATCACCTCGACCGAGATGCCCTCGGTCTGCGCGGCCGTGGCCGCCGCGAGGGCGGTCTGCACCAGTCCGCCGTACGCGACCACCGTCACGTCGGTTCCGGGTGCGACGACCCGCGCGCGGTCCATGGCGCGAACCGGGCCGGGCGCGGCATCCAACTCGACCTCACCCTTGACGTGGTAGCGGCGCTTCGGCTCGAAATAGAGCACCGGGTCGTCGCTGGCGATGGCCTCGCGGATGACGGCGTAGGCATCCGCCGGATCGCTCACGCTGACCACGCGCAACCCCGAGGTGTGGGTGAACAGTGCCTCGGGCGAGTCGGAGTGGTGCTCCGCGGCGCCGATGCCGCCCGCCCACGGCACCCGGATCGTCAGCGGCATCTTCACCGCGCCGCGCGTGCGCGAATGCATACGCGCCACCTGGCTGACGATCTGGTCGAACGCCGGATAGATGAATCCGTCGAACTGGATCTCGCAGACCGGCCGATAGCCGGCGAACGCCAAGCCGATCGCGGTGCCGAGGATGCCCGACTCGGCCAACGGGGTGTCCATCACCCGGCGATCGCCGAAGGTCTCTTGCAAGCCCTGCGTCACGCGGTAGACGCCGCCGAGCTTGCCGACGTCTTCGCCCATCACGACCACGCGGTCGTCGTCTTCCATCGCGCGGCGCAGGCCGGCGTTGATCGCGGACGCCATGGTGAGCGTCGCGCTGCTCGTCGCGCCCGTCACGAGAACATCCTGAGGTAGGCCTCCTGGGCCGCGCGCTGCTCGTCGATGCGCGGATGCGGCTCGGAGTACACGTGATCGAACAGGGCCCCCGGGGGCAGGTCGGGCATTGCGAGGCAGCCGGCACGGAGCTCGGCGGCGACCGCGTCGGCAGCGGCGGTGACCTCGGCCTCGGCGGCCGCGTCCAGTACGCCCGCGTCTCGCAGGTGCGCCGCGACCCGCGCCAGCGGATCCTTGGCCGCCCACTCCTCGAGGTCGGCCGGCGGGCGGTAGCGGCTCGGATCGTCTGCGGTGGTGTGCGGGCCCATCCGGTAGGTGACGGCCTCGATGAAGGTCGGACCGTCGCCTCGCCGTGCGCGCTCCAGGGCGGCACGCGTGACCGCCATCACGGCGAGCACGTCGTTGCCGTCGACCTGAATGCCGGGGATGCCGAACCCGGCCGCCCGGTCGACGATCGCGCTGCGGCTCTGCACCCGCACCGGCTCCGAGATCGCCCACTGGTTGTTCTGGCAGATGAACACGACCGGTGCGGCGTACGACGCGGCGAACACCAGCGCCTCGCTGACGTCGCCCTCGCTGGTCGCGCCATCACCGAAGTAGGTGACCGCGACCGAGTCGCTCTTCGACAGCTGCATCCCGAGCGCGTAGCCGGTGGCGTGCAGAGTCTGGGCGCCGATGATCACCTGGGGAGTCGCCATCCGATGGATGAAGGGGTCCCACCCCGACTGCGCCACCCCTCGCCAGGTCACCAGCAGGTCGGTCGGAGCCACGCCGCGGACCCACGCGACGCCGTTCTCCCGGTAGCTCGAGAACACGAAGTCGTCGGGAGCGAGCGCACGGGCCGACCCGATCTGCGCGGCCTCCTGCCCGAGCAGCGGCGGCCAGAGGCCGAGCTCGCCCTGGCGCTGCAGCGCCGTCGCCTCAGTGTCGATGCGGCGGATGATGACCATGTCGCGATAGAGGCCGAGCAACTCGGCCGGGCCGATGTCGGCGACCAGGTCGGCGAACGCACCGGTGGTATCGCGATGCCCGTCGGGACCGAGCAGGCCGACGAAGGGAGTGATGCCGGGGACGGCGTCGAGCAGCGCGGCCTTCATGGATGCCTCCCAAGTGAACGACGACGATGTCTTCAGGCACGAGGCTACGCTCGTATTTTCGAAGTGCGCAACCGATACGCGTGGCATGAAGCATTATGCTCAGTGTCGCGTCGAATTCGACCCGAAATCCGCCATCAGGAGGCAGAATGCGCGCCCTCGACCGCACCGAACTCCGGCTGCTTCTCGCCCTCACCGACGATCCGCGCGCAACCACGGTCGCCCTCGCGCAACGCCTGGGCGTGACACGCAATACCGTGCAGGCCCGCATGGCAAGCCTCGAGGCGGCCGGCGTGCTGCTGCCCTACGACCGCTGCATCGACGAGGCCGCGATCGGCCGCCCGCTCACCGCCTTCACCACCGTCTATGCGACGCAGCAGAAGCTCGCGCACATCGCGGCCGAGCTCGCGCTGATTCCGGAGGTCGTCCAGGCCTTCGGGATGACAGGCCCGACCGATCTGCTGGTCCGGATCGTCTGCACCGACACCGACGAGCTCTTCCGGATCAACGAGCGCATCCTCGCCTGCGACGGCGTCGAGCGCACCGAGACCTCGATCGCGATCAACGAACTCGTGCCGTACCGCCTGGCGCCCTTGCTGCGGCAGGCCGAGGAGGAGCTGGGGCGGGGCTAGGCCGCGCCCGTCGACAGCGACCCTGCCCCCGCCGGGCTCAGCCGGCCGAGCTCGTGCACGATCTGCTCCACGCGATCCTTGGCGTCGCCGAACAGCATCCGGGTGTTGTCGCGGTAGAACAGCGGGTTCTGCACGCCGGCATAGCCGGACGCCATCGAGCGCTTGAAGACGATGACCTCGTCGGCCTCCCAGACCTTGAGCACCGGCATCCCGGCGATCGGACTGCCCGGGTCTTCGGCCGCAGCCGGGTTCACTGTGTCGTTGGCGCCGATCACCAGCACGACGCTGGTGTGCGGGAAGTCGTCGTTGATCTCATCCATCTCGAGCACGATGTCGTAGGGCACCTTCGCCTCGGCGAGCAGCACGTTCATGTGGCCGGGCAGGCGACCGGCCACCGGATGGATGCCGAAGCGCACCTCGATCCCGCGCGCGCGGAGGATCCTGGCCAGCTCGGCAACCGGGTACTGAGCCTGGGCTACGGCCATGCCGAAGCCGGGAGTGATGATGACCGAGCGGGCATCCGCGAGCAGTTGCGCGGTCTCGGGGACGCCGATCTCGTGGTACTCGCCGAGATCCTCGTCGCCCTTGGTCGGTGCCTCGATGCCGAAGCCGCCCGCGATCACCGACAGGAACGAGCGGTTCATGGCCTGGCACATGATGTAGCTCAGGAACGCACCCGACGAGCCGACGAGTGCGCCGGTCACGATCAGAAGGTCGTTGTCGAGCAGGAAGCCGCTCGCGGCCGCCGCCCACCCCGAGTAGCTGTTCAGCATCGACACCACGACCGGCATGTCGCCGCCACCGATCGACGCGACCAGGTGCAGGCCGAGCAGCAGCGCCAGCGCGGTCACCGCGATCAGCAGCCACAGCACCGGGGTGATCACGAACCAGACGGTGAGGCCGACGAAGACTACGAGCGCTCCGAGGTTGAGCGCGTTGCGGCCCGGCAGCACGAGCGGGGCGGAGGGCATCCGCGCCGACAGTTTCAGGAACGCGATGATCGATCCGGTGAAGGTGACGGCCCCGATGAAGACGCCGATGAAGACCTCGGCGTGATGGATGCCGATCAGGTTCGCCGCGATCCCGCCGTCTTGCAGGTAGCCGTTCCAGCCGATCAGCACGGCCGCGAGCCCGACGAAGGAGTGCAGCAGTGCGATGAACTGCGGCATCCCGGTCATCTGCACGCGCGCGGCGCGCCAGAGCCCGATGCCGCCGCCGATCACCACGGCCACGAGCAGCAGCACGATCCCGAGCCAGTCGGTGCGCCGCACGACGAGCACGCCCGTGGCCACCAGGGCGATGGCCATGCCGATGATGCCGTAGACGATGCCGGTGCGCGCAGTCTCGTGCTTCGACAGTCCGCCGAGGCTCAGGATGAACAGCAGAGCCGCGACGATGTAGGCGGCGCCGGCGATGGCGACCGTGGCGGTCGTGAGGGAATCGAACACGGGATCAGCCCTTCGAGAACATGCGCAGCATGCGGCGGGTGACGGCGAAACCGCCGAAGATGTTGATGCTGGTCAGCAGCACGGCGACGACCGAGATCGCGCGCGTCAGCGGATCGCCGGCCGCGATCTGCACGAGGGCGCCGACCACGACGATGCCGCTGATGGCGTTGGTCACCGACATCAGCGGCGTGTGCAGCGCGTGATTCACCTTGCCGATCACGTAGAAGCCGACCACGATCGCCAGCACGAACACCGTGATGTGCTGCGGCAACGGCGCCGGCGCGATGGCGACGATCGCGAACAGAGCCAGGATGCCGACCGCCGTCAGAGTGAGGCGCGCGGCCCGCGGAATGCCGCGTCGCTTGGCCGGGGCGGCCGCGGCCCCAGCACCGGATGCAGCGGCGGACGCGGCGGCCGGCGCTGCCGACACCTGGACCGGCGGTGGCGGCCACAGCTTCTCGCCGTTGCGCGCCACCGTGATGGCACGCTGCACCACGTCGTCGAGATCGAGCACGAGCCCACCGTCTTTACCCGGCGTCAGAAGTTTCATCAGGTTGACCAGGTTCTGCCCGTACAGCTGCGAGGACTGGGCAGGCAGCCGCCGGGCGAGGTCGGTGTAGCCGATGATCGTGACACCGTTGCGGGTGACGATCTTCTCGCCCGGCACCGTGCCCTCGACGTTGCCGCCGTTGCCGGCCGCGAGATCCACGATGACGCTGCCGGATCGCATCGACGCGACATCGGCCTTGGTGATCAGCCTCGGGGCGGCACGACCGGGGATGTTCGCGGTCGTGATGATGATGTCCACATCGCGGGCCTGCTCGGAGTAGAGCTCGGCGGCGCGCTTGTCGTAGGCCTCGCTGGTGACCTTGGCGTAGCCGTCCGACGACTCCATCTTCTCGCCGACCTCGACCGGCAGGTAGCTGCCGCCGATCGACGAGACCTGCTCGGCCACTTCGGGGCGGGGATCCGTCGCGCGCACGATCGCGCCCAGGCTCGACGCGGCACCGATGGCCGCCAGCCCGGCAACGCCGACCCCGGCGACGAGGACCTTCGCGGGTGGCACCTTGCCCGCGGCCGTGACCTGGCCGGTGAAGAAACGGCCGAACGCGTTGGCCGCCTCGATGACCGCGCGATAGCCGGCGATGTTCGCCGTCGACGAGAGCACATCCATCGACTGGGCGCGAGAGATGCGCGGCACCGCGTCGACCGCGAGCGCCGTGATCGGCAGCGTGACGAGCTTGTCGACCAGCTTCGGATTCAGCCCGGGACTGAGCCAGGAGATGAGCACGGCGCCCTGGGAGAGCATGGCGAGTTCGGCATCCGTCGGCGCGTTGACGGTCAGCACGATCGCCGACGACCAGGCCGCCTTCTTCGTGGCGAGCCGGGCACCCGCGGCGTGGTAGTCGGCATCCGGGAACGACGATCCGGCGCCTGCGCCCTTCTCGACCACGACCTCGTAGCCCAACTGGATCAACTGCGCAACGGTGGACGGGGTCGCGGCGACGCGCGTCTCACCGGGTGCGCTTTCGACGATGATGCCGATCGGCATGGTGGTTCCTTCGGGTCCGGCCTTCGGGTCTGCGGCGGCCTTCGCCGCCCTGCCCTCATCATGTCGCAGGAAGCGGAACGGCACCGGGACATCCCGCACAATGGGCTGGTGCGCCTCGCGATCCTCGGAGCAGTCCTGTTGCTGCTCGGAGGTCTCGCGATCGCCACCGGCATCCTGCCGCTTCCGGATGCCGCGGCCATCGCCGAGCGGGTCTGGCCGATCCTGCTGTTCGCAGTGTCGATCACGGTGGTGGCCGAACTGGCCGCCGAGGCCGGCGTCTTCGCCGCCGTGGCGGAGCGCACCGCCCGCGCCGCGCGGGGCCGCGCGTGGCTGCTCTGGCCGTTCGTGGTGCTGCTCGCCGTGGTGAGCACGGCGTTCCTCAGCCTCGATACGACGGCCGTGCTGCTGACCCCCGTCGTCGTGCTGGTCGCCCGTCACAACGGGCTGCCCCCGTTGCCCTTCGCGCTCACGACGGTCTGGCTCGCGAACACCGCATCCCTGCTGCTTCCCGTCTCGAATCTGACCAACCTGCTCGCCCTGCACGCGCTCGGGTTCTCCGATCCGCTCCGATTCATCGGGCTGCTGATCGTGCCGGCGGTGATCTCGATCGTGGTGCCGTGCGCCGCCCTCTTCGTTCTGTTCCGCCGCGACTTCCGCCGCCGGTTCGAGGCAGCCCCCGCGGGCGCGCCGGAGGACCGCGCGCTGTTCTGGATCGCGGCGGGCGTGCTGGTCGTGATCCTGCCGCTGCTGGTCACCGGCATCCCGGTGTGGATCCCGGCCACGGCAGGAGCGCTCGTTCTCGCGGCGGCGTTCGCGTTCCGGAGGCGCGCCGCACTGCGATTCGGCCTGCTGCCCTGGCAGCTCGTGCTCTTCGCGGCCGGCCTCTTCCTGGTGGTCGAGGCCGCCCACTCCCTCGGGCTGACCGTCGTGCTGACACAGCTGGCCGGCTCGGGCGAGAGCCCCGCGGCTCTCCTGCGGCTGTCGCTCAGCGGGATGCTGGGCGCCAACGCCGTCGACAACCTCCCCGCCTATCTCGCTCTCGAACCGGTCGCGAGCGACGCAGCGGGCGCCTCACCGCTGCGCCTCGCCGCCCTGTTGATCGGGGTGAACGCCGGACCGCTGGTCACTCCCTGGGCCTCCCTCGCGACCCTGCTCTGGCACTCACGCCTGACGGCGCTGAGCGTCGAGCTGCGCTGGTCGCGCTACCTCGTGCTCGGCCTGATCGTCGCACCGGTGACGGTCATCGCCGCGACGCTCGGCTTGGCGTTCCTGCGCTGACCCGGCGCCGGGCTAGGCGGTGACGACGCCGTAGGCCGGCAGCAGTTCGCGCCACCGCGGCTCCCACGGATCACGCGTTCCGCGCGCGAGCTCGGTGTCGAGATCCTGCAGGTGCACGTGCCAGCCCGCCGCGTGGTAGGGCGCGTCGGCGATCGGCAGCCCGCGCTCCTCGACGATCAGCCGCGTGCCATCCCCGTCTTCGCTGAGCACCGCCTCCATCACGGTCTGGTCGTCGCCGGTGCCCGAGAGCAGCCGCAACCGGTGCGGCGCGTCGCAGACGTCGACCCGCATCGTCCCCTCCCAACTGCTCGTGAAGCTGCCCTGCAGCTCGCCGCCCACGCGGAAGTCGCCGGTCACCACTGCGATCCAACGGGCGGTGCGCTCGGGATCGGTGATCGCCGACCAGACATCCGCGATGTCGGTGTCGAAGTGGTCCTCGAGCCGAACGGTGCCGCGATCGCCGTCTGGGATCACGTCGACCTGGAGTGCGTCAGTCATTGTTGTTCCTCCTCGTTCATCCGCCGTGCGCGTTTGCCGCGCGCGATCTCGGTGTGCAGAGCCGCCATGCGGTGGGTCCAGAGCTCGCGATACGGGCCGAGCCACTCGTCGAGCTGGGCGAGCGGATCGGGATCGATCGCGTAGATGCGCCGCTGCGCATCCTTACGGACCCGAACCAGTCCGGCCTCGCGCAGGATGCGAAGGTGACGGGACACCCCGGGCCGGGCGATCGCCAGATTCCCGGCGATCTCGTTCACGGTGGCCGGGCCGTGCCGCAGCGTCTCGAGGATCGCCCGACGGTTGTCGTCCGAGAGAGCCTGCACCACCGCGTCCATGTCATGAATGTACACGCATCTGTACGTACATGTCTAGTTACATAACGGCCACACAGCACCCGGGCGCGTAGTCTCAGCCCAGAGGGTCACCGCGGCTCCGACGGCACAGAACAGAGGAACACGCATGGGCGAGAAGTCAGCACGCAAGAACAGTCCGAAGACGGCGGCGGCCAAGACGCTCAAAGAGAAGCGCCTCGACAAGCACACCAAGAAGGCCAACAACGAGCGCGTCAACAACACGGATGCCGTGACGAAGGCCGCGAACAAGTAGCGAGCGCCGTCAGCCGCCCAGGATCACATTCCGGTTGGAGACCAACGACCCCGGCTGGGGCGTCGGCACCGTGTCCGTCTGCTCTCCGGTACCCATGTCGTATCCCGCCACCCCGACAGGGATGAAGGTGAACGACGGGTTGTTCTCGACGTCGCTGTAGGTCCCGGCGTAGATCTGGCCCCTCCAGGTGAAGCCGTTCTTGCCGTTGAACGCGCAAGGCGTGTACAACATCGCGTTGATGGGCGACTGGATCTGGAAGCTGTTGTTGATGGCGAAGGCGCCCTCGCTCGACGCGCAGGTGGGCATGGCGTCCGTGAGGTCGTCCGGGGTCATGAGCCACAAGCGGTGCACGGTGGTGTCCGACGAGGCGAAGTTCAACTGGTTGATCGAACCCCAGTTGTAGGTCGGGGCGAAGATCGCGACATCGCTGGTGAGTTTGAAGGTCGTGTTATTGCTGACCTGGATCCCGTTCGGGCAACCCAGCGCGTTGATGATGGTGGGCTGTCCCCCGACTCCGCCGAACCACCCGCCGACCTGGGTGCACGACGACCCGCTCAGGGTCACCACTTGGAACGGGGTTCCCGAGGAATCCACCCAGTCCGTCGGCGTGTAGGGGATGTCGGTCCAGGGCGCCGTAGCAGGAATCGTACTGTTCTGCGTATACGTACCGCCGACCTGCGACTTGGGCGGGTTCGGCGTGACGCTGCCGGAGGTCAGGTTTCCGCTGACGCTGCCCTTGGAGCCCAGGGTGACCGCGCCCGACACCCAGGCACTCCCGTTGATGGCGCAACTGTTCGAGCCAAGGTCGAGGTTGCCCGTCACGGTGACATTCCCGTTGAGCACCGCGTTGTTCTTGCCGCAGACGAAGTTGCCCTTCTTGATGACCAGCCCGCCCTCGCTGAGGTCCAGCGATGCGTTGGCCTGCACGGTGGCCCCGCCGTACAGGTACATCCCGACGCCACTGGGTTTCGGGCCCGGCCAGAGGAACTGGTAGATGGCCTCCACCGTCGTCGCCGCCCCATAGGTCGTCCCTGACGAGTTGACCGCCCGACCCGTGGAGATCACCTTGATCTGGGGCGTCAAGGACGCCGGGCATCCGGTCTGCCACAAGCCGTTGGCCAGTCTCTGCACCGTCGCCGAATAGGTGATCGCGCCGGTCGACTTGTAGGTCGCTGTGGTCGGCTGGGCTGAGCAGGTGCCGGCGTAGAGACCGGCGACGGCCGCAGCCACCCCGGCATCGGCCGCGGCTTGGGACTGCAGAGAAGCTCGGGTGGTCCCGGTGAAGGTGAGTCCGCTGACGACCGACGTCGAGAGCATCCCGCCGACGATCAGGCCGACCGCCACGACGGCCAGCACGGGGATGAGTGCGGAACCCCGGTCTTGGGGGGCAGCGATCACGCGAGCGAGTCGGTGTCTCAATAGCATTGCGGGCTCCCGGTGCTTCCGGCTCGACTGAACGCCGAGGTCGTGATCGATTGGGGAAGTTGCTGGCCGGTGACCGCCCCGTTGAAGGCGAGCTGGACTTCCTCACCCGACACGGTGAAGATGCTGGTTCCCGAGATCGGTGTGACGGAGGTGTCGAGAAGAGTCCAGGTGGCGAGGTCGGTCGCCGTGGGCGCGGCGGGGATCGTGGTCGACGAGGTCGTGGCACGGATCGAATTCTCGGTCGCGGAGTAGTACCAGGCCGAGCAGACCCACACGATGGTCGATCCGGATTGCGCCGTGCGGGCGACCAGCAGTTGGTCGCTGCCCTGGGGCGAGGTCAGGCGGAAGTCGGACGAGTTGCGGATGCCGAGCTCGACCGAGTCCGCGGCCAGCTGGGCGCCGCCCGAGGCCGCTACCCGCGCGGTGACGGCCTGCGGCGTGCGGAGCAGCGAGATCAGCAGCCCACCGACGGCCGCCAGGACGATCAGGGTGAGCACGCTGGTCACCATGAGCTCCACCAAGGTGAAGCCGCTGTCATTGCGTTCATCGACCGACATGGGAGTCTCAGGCGCTCTTCACGAGGACCAGGGTGGACACCGAGACCTCGACCCGTCCGGTGGTGGCGTCCGTCACCGTGACGCTCACCTTCACCGTGGCAGGAAAGCTCGTGGGGCAGGCGCCAATGACGCGAACCGTCCGCAGGATCATGTTGGGCCGAGCCGTCACGGATTGGTCAAGCGGGCTGAGGCCAGCGCAGGTCGACTGGGCATGTTCGTCTTCGATCGCCTGATTGGCGAGCGATGTCGCCGTGACCAACTCGGCATTGTTCACCGACTGGGTGAGGCTCTGGGTCAGGATGGGCAGCACCCCCACGGCCGCGATCATCAGGACGAACATGGCGATGATCGGCTCGATCAGCGTGAAGCCCCCGTCCGAGTGCAGATCGCGGATCACATGCGGCATTCCGCGCCTCGGCGTACGAATCAGCATCGAGCTCCCCCAGCTCCGGAGCCCACGCTCCGACTGATCGGGTAATCGCTCGGACCGCGTCGGGGTTACGCGATTCCGCGACGCGCGTCTACCCCAGTTCGAGGGGTCTCTCGGCGCCCGACTTCTTCTTTGCGAGAGCCTTCTCGGCGACCGGGGCCGTTCCACTCGCCTTCTGGGCTGCGTAGTAGGCGCGCGCCTCGTCTTGGCGTTCGCGTTCCGCTCCGCTAGCGATCGGCGCGCGCAGGTGCTCGGGGGCGAACTGGAAAGCGTCGGTCAGGGCCACCGCGTGCGGGCGTAGCCGGGGCAGCAGCCGATCGTCGATGTAGTCGGTGATCGCCGAGGCGCGGGTGGCCGACAGGCGCCCGTGGATCAGGTACCAGGCCAGGTGCTTCTCGATCAGAGTGAAGCCGAAGAGGTCGCGCAGCCAGGTGAGCACCTGCTTGTTGCCGGCGTGCTCGATGGTGGCGAGGCGCTCGCTGAACGCCTCCCACTCGAGCAGCTCGGCGTGAGCGTATGCGGCTTCGATCAGCTCGTTCTGGTTCTGGTTGAACAGGGCCGCCGCATCCTGTTCGCTGAGCGAACCGGCGTTCTTGAGGCGTCCGGCGACCGCCGCCACCATGGTCTCGACGCGATCGGTGAGCAGTTGGCGCTGCGCGGCCTCGCCGCGCACGTTGCCGACGGAGCGCGCGGTCGATCCGAAGTCCGCGATGCGCTGGCCCAGCGCGCGCAAGCCGGACCGGCTGACCGCGTCGCCTGCGGCCTGGCCGGCATAGGCGGCGATGGTCGCGGCATCGGGCTTGGCCAGCCGCCGGCCGTAGTCGGTCAGCAGGCGCTTGGCGACCAACTGCAGCAGCACGGTGTTGTCGCCCTCGAAGGTCGTGTAGATGTCGAGGTCGGCGTAGAGCTGGGTGAAGCGGTTCTCGGCCAGATAGCCGGCTCCGCCGCATGCCTCGCGCGCTTCCTGCAGCGTGTCGAGAGCCGACCAGGTGCTGAACGGCTTGAGCGAGGCGGCAAGGGTCTCGAGGTCTTGACGGTCTTCGTCGGTGTCGTGCTCGCCCGAGAACACCCCGTGGAATTTCTCGAGCAGCTGATCGTGGGCGAACGACATCGCGTAGGTCGTCGCCAAGCGCGGCAGCAGCCGGCGCTGGTGACGCTGGTAGTCGAGCAGCACGACTTCGTTGTCGTCGGAGCCAGCGGCGAACTGGCGGCGCTGATCGGCATACCGGATGGCGATCGTCAAGGCCAGCTTGCTCGCGACCGTCGCGGCCCCGTCGAGCGAGACCCGGCCCTGCACGAGCGTGCCGACCATGGTGAAGAAACGCCGGCCCGGGCTGGCGATCGGCGAGCTGTAGACGCCGTTCTCGTCGACGTCGCCGTAGCGGTTGAGCAGATTGGTGCGCGGGATGCGGACCCCGCTGAAATGCAGGCGCCCGTTGTCGATGCCGTTCAGCCCGCCCTTGAGCCCATCGTCTTCGCCGCCGACGCCGGGCAGGAATTCCTTGCCGTCGCGGATCGGCACGAAGAAGGCGTGCACGCCGTGGTTCACGCCGTCGACGATCAACTGCGCGAACACGACCGCCGCCTGACCATCTATCGCGGCATTGCCGAGATAGTCCTTCCACGCCGCGCGGAACGGGGTATCGATGACGAACTCGTCGGCGGTCTTGTCGAAGGTCGCCGTGGTGCCGATCGCGGCGACGTCCGATCCGTGCCCGGTCTCGGTCATCGCGAAGACGCCCGGCGTCGCCAGGCTCATGATCGAGGGCAGGAACTGTTCGTGCGCACGCTGGGTGCCCAGGTGCATGACGGCCGCGCCGAACAGGCCCCACTGCACGCCAGACTTGATCTGCATCGACGGGTCGCCGATCACCAGCTCTTCGAATGATGCGATGTTGGCGCCGTGGTCCTCTTCGCCGCCGAGGCTCTTGGGGAATGCGCGGTGCACGACGCCCTCTTCGACCAGCCGCTTCAGCTGGGCAGCCGCGCGCAGCCGGTGCTCCGCCATGCTCAAACCGGGGATCTGGTGGAACTCCTCGCGCTTCAGCAGCTCGCGCGAATGCTTGCGGGCGTCGGCCCAGCGGGCGAAGAGCACCTCGGCGAGTGCGGCGGAATCGACGAGCTCCGCGTCGCGGGGCGCAGAGCCCGCTGCGGTGCCGGTGCGTTCGATGGTGTCGGTCATGATGCACTCCTGAGAAGTCGTGCCTGGCACGCTACGCCTGCGCTGCGAGCGCCGCAGTTCCGTGGTGCACAGCCCACGACCAGGGCTCCGGGACCACGCGCACAGCTTGGGCACATTCTACAAAAGCTGAACAGCAGCCGTGTGGAGTTCCTCAGGCCGCGCCGGGCTGCAAGACTCGGGCCATGACATGGTCGCGCTGGAAGATCGCCGGACTCCTCTTCATCATCGGAGGGGCACTGACCATCCTCGGAGCCCTGGTCGGCCTGGCCGGCTCGGCCATCGGGGGAACGCTGGGGCTGATCGGACTCCTGCTCGAGGGAGCCGGCTTCATCCTGTTCGGGCTCGGGTTCCGAGGCACCCGGTCGCGGCGCTGGGTCCCCTGGCTGTACCTGATCGCCGGTGCGCTGATGGCCGTGAGCGCGCTGCTGTGGCTGGTCGGCGGGAGTTGGGGAGCGATCACACTGGTGGTTCAGCTGGTGATCGCGGCGCTGATCCTGGTGGCCTCGATCCTGCTGTTCACCGACCGGGGAGCCGACCGGCTGCTCTGGATCGTGCTCATCGTGCTCGGTGCCCTGCTGGTGATCAGCGCGTTCATCGGCAACATCGTGCTCGCGATCCTGATCGGAGCCGCCTACATCCTGGCCGGCATCCTGCTGTGGGGCGTTCGACTGGGTCGCCGCCGGCCGTAGCTCAGAGCGTCGAGGCGCTCGCGGCGAAGGTGTCGCATGACTGCGGGCCGCCGTCGAGCCCGGCGCTGAACCACTTCTCGCGCTGGGCGCTGGTGCCGTGGGTGAACGACTCGGGATCGACCTGGCCCTGGGTGGACTGCTGGATGTGGTCGTCACCGACCGCGGCGGCCGCGTTCAGGGCATCCGCGACCTCGCTCTTGGTCACCGGCTGCAGGAACGGCACGCCGTTCTCGTCCTTGGTGGTCTGGGCGGCACCCACCCAGGCTCCGGCGAAGCAGTCCGCCTGAAGCTCGAGGCGCACGCTGTCGGAGGCCGGCCCGGTCGCCTGCAGGTCGAGCTTGTCGCTCATGATCCCGGTGATGGTCTGGATGTGGTGGCCCCACTCGTGGGCGATCACATAGAGCTGCGCCAGCGGGCCGCCACTCGCGCCGAACTGGCTCTTCAACTCGTCGTAGAACGCGGTGTCGATGTAGACCGTCTGATCGTTCGGGCAGTAGAACGGTCCGACCGCCGTCGTCGCGCCGCCGCACGCGGTGTCGGTCGCCTGATCGAAGATCACCAGCTGCGGCTGGGTGTAGTTGTTGACCTGACCGCTCCAGTAAGCGTCGAGTGACGTCGCTGCCCCTTGCATGCGGCAATCGATGTCTGTGTTGGCCTGCGACCCGGTCTGGCACTGGCTGACCGGGGTGTCGGTCGCGTCGGACCCGCCGCCCGTGCCGCCCACCAGACCGGTGAGGTCGACGCCCAGCAGCTGGCTGATGATGACGATCGCGACCAGGCCGAGCCCGCCCCCGCCGACGCCGATGGCGGCGTTGCGCCCGCGCTTGCTGACTCGCCCGCCCTTGATGTCGGCGTCATCGTTGAAGGTCATGTGACGACGGTACCGCCGCCTGGGCGATCGGGGTGCGTCGCGGGGGTCGTCTCGGCGCCGGAAGCGGGCGTGCCGGTCGGTGCCTCGGTCCAGCGCGAGCCGCCCGAGCGACCGATGATGCCGAGCAGCGCCTCGCGCAACGCAGGAAGGTCAGGCACCTCGGGAAACAGCTCCGCCTCGATCCGGCGGGCCCGCCCGAACACCTCGGCACCGGCCGGCGTGCGCTCGACAAGCCGGCGGCGGCGGTCCGCGGCATCCGAGCGGCGCTCCACGAAACCCTCACGTTCGAGCCGCTCGACCGTGCGCGACATGGTCTGCGCCTCCACGCGCGCCCGAGCGGCCAGGTCCACCTGGGTCGAGGGGCCGCTCTCGAGCAGGTGCAGCACGATGAGGCCGGCATGGCTCAGGCCCAGCGCGGTCAGCGCTTCGAGCCAGGCGTGCTCGACCATGCGGGATGCCGTGGACAGCAGGCGGCCGGTCGGCCAGTCCCGCATCCCGTCGCTCATGGCTTCAGGGTAATGGGCGCTGACCGACGGTCAGCGGGCTGACGATCTCGCTCACGCGGCCGCTGTCTCGCCCGCGACCACGCCGAGGACACCCTCGCCGTAGCTCTCGAGCTTCTTCTCGCCGACGCCCGAGATCGTGCCGAGTTGCTCGAGCGATGATGGCTTAGTCAGGGCGATACCGCGCAGAGTCGCATCGCCGAACACGATGTACGCCGGCACTCCCTGCTCGCGGGCCACCCCGGCGCGCCACTCGCGCAGGCGCTCGAACAGCGGGCGGGCCTCGACCGGCAGCTCGACTCCGGCCTTGGACTTGGCGGCCCGGGTCGGACGCGCGGTCTCGCGACGCAGCAGCACCGTGCGCGATCCGTCGAGCACCGCAGCCGACGCGTCGGTGATCACGAGCGTGCCGTAGCCGTCGGCCGCCACGCCCAGCAGCCCTTGGGCCAGCAGTTGACGGACCACGCCTCGCCACTCCTGCTCACTGAGCTCGGTGCCGATGCCGAACGTGGTCAGTTCGGCGTGCGACTGGCTGCGCACCCGCTCGGTCTCTCTGCCGAGCAGGATGTCGATGAGGTGCCCCGCTCCGAACCGCTGGTGCCGCTCGCGCCACAGCCGCACCACGGTCGAGAGCAGCTTCTGGGCCGGAACCGTGCCATCCCACGATTCCGGCGGCGACAGGCAGGTGTCGCAGTTGCCGCATGCCACCGAGGGCTGCCCGAAATAGTTGAGCAGCTGGACGCGGCGGCACTCGATCGTCTCGCAGAGGGCCAGCATCGCGTCGAGGTGAGCCGAGAGCTTGCGGCGATGCGCCAGATCGCCCTCGCTCTCGTCGATCATGCGGCGCTGCTGCACGACATCTTGCAGGCCGTATGCGAGCCAGGCGGTCGACGGCAACCCGTCGCGCCCAGCGCGGCCGGTCTCTTGGTAATACCCCTCGACGCTCTTGGGCAGGTCGAGGTGGGCCACGAAGCGCACGTCGGGCTTGTCGATGCCCATGCCGAACGCGATCGTCGCCACCATCACGACACCGTCTTCGCGCAGGAAGCGCGACTGATTGCGCGCGCGGGTCGCCGCGTCGAGGCCCGCGTGATAGGGCAGGGCGGCGACGCCCTCGGCCACCAGCGCATCCGCGGTCTTCTCGACCGAGGCCCGCGACAGGCAGTAGACGATGCCCGCATCACCTGGATGCTCGGTGCGGATCAGCTGCAGCAGTTGCGCCAGCGGCTGGGCCTTGGGCTCGATGCGGTATTGGATGTTCGGCCGGTCGAAGCTCGACACGAACAGCTCGGCCTCGCCGAGTTCGAGCCGCGCCGCGATCTCGCGCCGGGTCTGCTCGGTCGCGGTCGCGGTGAGCGCGATGCGCGGCACCCCCGGCCAGCGCTCGTGAAGGACCGACAGAGCGAGGTAGTCGGGGCGGAAGTCGTGCCCCCACTGCGAGACGCAGTGCGCCTCGTCGATCGCGAACAGCGACACGGGAGCGCGATCGAGCAGGTCGAGGGTCGAGCTCAGCTTGAGGCGCTCGGGAGCGAGGTAGACGAGGTCGAGCTCCCCGGCGAGCAGCGCGGCCTCGACACGGCGGCGCTCGTCGAGGTCTTGGGTGGAGTTGAGGAACGCGGCACGCACGCCGACGGCGGACAGCGCATCCACCTGATCTTGCATCAGCGCGATGAGCGGCGAGATGACGACGCCCGTGCCCGACCTGACGAGCGCCGGGATCTGATAGCAGAGCGATTTGCCGCCGCCGGTCGGCATCAGGACGAGCGCGTCACCACCGTCGATGACCCGCTGCACGATCGCCGCCTGCTGGCCGCGGAAGGCCTCGTACCCGAAGACCCGATGCAGGATCTCGAGGGCGGGAGAGGCGGGGGCGACCATGTCAACCAGCGTACGGGGCGGGGCCGACGGCCCACGAGTTGTCTGCCCCCCGCTCGGGTGGCCCCCCAAAGCGTGCTGTTGTGGGGGAGAAGAAGGCCGATAACTTGGGCCTCGGCAACAGGAGATCTCCGGGGGGAGAATCTCGTGGCGTCGCCCGCTTCTGGGGGGAAGCGGGCGACGCGCCCTCTTCGCAGCTCTCATCGTTGCGAGCGCTCATCGACGTTCTCAGCCGTCGGTGACTGCGCGCTGGAGCTATGAGCGTGCGGTCGTCGCGTCAGTCGACGATCAGCCGTTTTCCGAACGCCACAACGTCATCGATCCCGTACCCGATCGATTCGTAGAAGCCACATGCCTCAGCGTTGTCACCGCGGACGAGCAAGCTGACTTTGGGGCAGCCGCGCGCGATGAGCAGTTCCTCGACCTCTGTCATCAGAGCGCGTCCGTGGCCGGCGCCCCGGGCATCCGGATGCACCGCGAGGTAGTTCACCCAGCCTCGGTGCCCGTCATAGCCGGCCATGATGCTCGCGATGATGGCGCCGTTGCCCTCCTCGACGCCGACCAGGAAGAGCTCGCGCTGCACCTCGAGCTTGCGCTGGATATCCCGGTGCGGGTCGTTCCAGGGGCGGGTGAGTCCGCAGAGGCGCCAGAGGGCGACCACCTCGTCGGTGTCGCCCTCGTCGAATGCTCTGATCTGCATCCGTCTATTCTCCGTTGTGCGGGTGGCAGCGGACGAGAAGGGGCCCGTCCACGGCTCGTGGACGGACCCCTGATCTGCCGCGCTCAGCCGCGCGGTCCCCCCGGCTAGCGGTTGGCCAGTTCGTCGATGATCGAGTCGCCGGGGACCACGCTGGTCCACTCGGCCGTGATCTCGGCGCGGGCCAGCAGCTCCTCGGTGCGGCGGCGACGGCTGCGCGGAACGAGGGTCACGACGGTGCCCTCCTTGCCGGCGCGGCCGGTCCGGCCCGAGCGATGCAGGTAGGCCTTGTACTCGTCGGGCGCGTCGGCCTGGATCACGAGGGCGATGTCATCGACGTGGATGCCGCGCGCCGCAACATCCGTCGCCACCATCACGTCGACGCGACCGCTCGTGAACTTCTCGAGGGCCCGGGTGCGACGGCTCTGGTTGAGATCGCCGTGGATGCTCTCGGCGCGGATGCCCGCGTCGTCCAGCAGGTCGGCGAGCTGCTCGGCGAACGCGCGGGTGCGCGCGAAGACCAGCTTCTTGCCGGGACCGGACGCGAGCTCGATCAGCACCTGCTGCTTGTCGCGCTGGTCGAGCAGCAGCACCTGGTGGTCGATGGTCGAACTGGCCTGGTCCTCGCCTTCCACCTCGAACACCGCCGGGTCGACCAGGTAGCGCTCGACGATGTCGGCGACGCCCTTGTCGAGGGTGGCCGAGAACAGCAGTTTCTGGCCGCCCTCCGCCGTGCGGTCGAGAATCTCTTGCACCGGCTCGGCGAACCCGAGCTCGCACATGTGGTCCGCCTCGTCGAGCACGGTGATGACGGTTTTCGACAGGTCGAGCTTGCCCTGCGCCGCGAGGTCGCCGACCCGACCGGGGGTGCCGATCACGATGTCGACGCCGCGCTGCAACGCGCCGAGCTGACGCGCGTACGGAACGCCGCCGTAGATCTGCGTGGTGAACAGGCCGACGCTCTGCGCGATCGGCTGAACCGTGCGATCGATCTGCAGCGCCAGTTCGCGGGTCGGGGCCAGGATGAGCGCGCGCGGGGCGCGGCCGAACTCGCGACGGGTGCCCTTGGCGGCTCCCGCGCTCATGGCGAGCAGGCGCTCGACCAGCGGGGCGCCGAAGGCGATGGTCTTGCCGGACCCGGTGCGGCCGCGGCCGAGCACGTCACGACCGGCGAGCACGTCGGGGATGGTGGCGGCCTGGATCGGGAACGGCGTCTCGGCGCCGAGCTCGCTCAGCACGCGGACGATGTTGGACCCGAGACCGAGGTCGGCGAACCCGATGCCGTCGACCTCGCCGGCCGTCACGGCCTGCGCGGTGAGCCGCTCGAGCACGACGTCCTCGTGCGGGACGCGAGGTGCGGCGTCGCGGCGGTCGTCGTGGCGAGGTGCGGCGTCGCGGTGCGCAGCGCGGTCATCCCAGCTGCGCGCGGGGCGCTCGTCGCGGAATGGCCGACGGGCGCGGTCCTCGCCGGCTCGGACCGGGCGCTCGGTGCGCTGCGGCCGGTCGCGGTCGAAGCTGCGTGCCGGACGCTCGGTGCGATCCGTCGAACGGTCGAAGCCGCGAGCCGGGCGATCATCGCGCGCAGGACGCGCGTCGCGGTCGAAGCTGCGTGCCGGGCGGTCATCGTCGCGGCGGGCGGGGCGGGCATCCCGGGCGCCGTAGCTACGTGCGGGGCGGTCGTCGAACGAACGCTGCGGGCGGCTGCCGCGCTCGTCGCGCTGCGCGTCACGGGGTGACGAGGAGCGCGGCGCGGCGGACCGCGTCGGGCGGCCGTCATAGGCACGCTTGGGCTCCCAGTTCGGGCGGCCGTCCGCCGCGCGCTCGACGCGCTCGCGACCGACCCGCACCGAGTTGGAAGCGCCGGCCGCTGCGGCGCCGCGCGGGCGTTGCTCACTGCGGCCGCGCGCGGCGCGCTCGTCCGAGCTCCAGCGCTTCTTGGGCTCGCGCTCGCCGGCGTCGGCCTCCCCGGCGCGATAGCCGCGGTGCTTGGGACTGATGCTCCCCGTCTTGCGAGGGGCATCGGCTGCCGCGCGAGCGGGGCGGGAGGAGCGCACGGGCGCGCTCTTCTTGTTGATGGGCATGGTGGTGTCTTCCGGTGTTCTGTACAGAGTGCGCAGCGCAGCACCTTGCCGAAACAAGATGCTCGCG
>Ga0207690_10000282_pt1 | contig 36071 bp, 30 predicted proteins | sample KBSC23metaG_FD_184315 | JGI IMG/M metagenome (GOLD analysis project Ga0207690, IMG submission 184315) | Corn rhizosphere microbial communities from Kellogg Biological Station, Michigan, USA - KBS C2-3 metaG (SPAdes) (version 2) | ecosystem: Host-associated > Plants > Roots > Rhizosphere > Soil ... | reverse complement strand
TTCGGCCGCATGCTCCGCTTCCTCGCGAAGCAGCGCTTCGCGGTCGGCCTTGGGGATTTGGTAGTAGTCGGGATGGATTTCGCTAAAGGCGAGGAAGCCGTGACGGTTCCCTCCATAATCGACGAAGGCCGCCTGGAGCGACGGTTCGACCCTTGTGACCTTGGCTAGATAGATATTGCCTTTGAGCTGCTTGTGCTCAGCGGATTCGAAGTCAAATTCCTCGATCCGGTTCCCTTTGACGACCGCGACCCGGGTTTCCTCCGGGTGGCGCGCATCGATAAGCATGCGCATGGACATTGAATTTTCTCCGGGCGCGCGGGGTCAGCGTTCGGACGCTCCGCCGCGCGATGATTGGGGCCTCGCCGGCCGCGTACTGGCGGGCTGCGATGGCTGGATGACTGAAAAGCGCGTCTGCTCGAGGTGCCATCCCGCGACTTTGCGCGGGGAACGCCGCTTCACCGAAGAGCGGATGAAGGGCATTCTGTGGCGTCATTCAAGCATCAACCTCGTGGAGCCGCGGCCTTTCGCACCGTCCGCGGCCAGAATTCCCCGGCGGACGCCGGAGATCAAAGCCGAGTAGCATCGCGGAGTCCCCGCCGCAACCATCGCGAGTAACGCGACATGCGATGTGAGCGCTAACGTTCCACAGGTGACAGTGGCCACAGCGCCGCTATTTGACGTGTCGTGGACCCGGCCGATGATTAGCAAGAGCACTCTTTCAGACCGACGCGGAATCTGGGCATTCCTGCTCGGCGTGGTGATGGTGACCGGCGGCGTCCTCATGCACGCGCCGATGTTCCTGATGGGCCGGCACAATCATTTCATCCTCGCCGGAATGCCGATCGGCTGGGACATGATCCTGGGCATGGCAGCAATCGTCGCGGGCTGCGGAATCGCCGCTTACGGCCTGCTTCCGAGGAACGTCGCCCACCAGCTTGCGGCTTCGCAGGACATTGTGGTGACGCCGCCGGAGGACGCGCCGCTCAGCGCGGCCCACTGGGGCCTGATGTCGGTCCTCGTGATCGCGCTCATCATCGACATCATGAAGCCCGCGAGCCTCGGTTTCACTCTGCCGGGAATGATGGCCGAATATCATGTCGACAAGGCCACCGTTTCCACCTTCCCATTCTCGGCCCTCGTCGGGACCGTGATCGGATCGATCATCTGGGGGATCATCGCCGACATCTACGGACGCAAAGCTTCGATCCTGCTCTCGGCCGTGATGTTCGTTGGGACCTCGATCTGCGGAGCGATGCCGTCGCTCGCCTGGAACGTCGGCATGTGTTTCATGATGGGCGTCGCGGCGGGCGGAATGCTGCCCGTCACCTACGCGCTGCTCGCCGAAATGATGCCGAGCAAGCACCGCGGCTGGTCCCTCGTCCTCGTCGGCGGTCTTGGAGCGGTTGGGGGCTATTTTGCGGCAAGCGGCTTCTCGGCCCTGCTGCAACCCTTCTTCGGCTGGCGAATTCTGTGGCTTCTCAACTTGCCCACCGGCCTGTCGCTGGTGTTGCTCGGTGTCTTCATCCCCGAATCGGCCAAGTTCCTTCTTTCTCGCGGCCGGCACGAAGAGGCGCAGCGGGTGATGAGGCGCTTCGGCTCGAAAGCGCGGCAGGCGCGTTCCGCCGAGCAGATCGCGCTCGAACGCGGTCCCTCGGTTGCGCTCACTGGCCGGGCCTTCATCGGCAAGCTTTTCGCGCTGAGCCTCGCGGCCATTTGCTTCAGCCTCATCAATTTCGGGCTTTTGCTCTGGCTCCCCGCTGACCTGATCGCGAAGGGCTATAGCGTCGGGGTATCCAGCAAGCTTCTGGCCGAATCGGCCCTGATTGCGTTCCCGACGGTGTTCATCGTCGCCTATCTGTACAGCGGTTGGAGCACGAAATGGTCGGTCGTCGGATCGCTTGCGGTCACCTTTGCGGGGCTTGCCGGAGTGGTGTGGCTGGAACTCACCAAAGGCGGTAGCCCGGTCCTGCCCGTCGCTCTCCTGATCATCGGAACCAATGCGCTGATCGCGATGCTTTTGCCCTACGCAGCCGAAAGCTTTCCGCTCCGCATTCGGGGACGCACGACGGGCATCGTCGCAGCGTGCACGAAAGCTGGGGGAATGTTCGCCCAACTCCTGGCCATCCTGGCGCTGATACCGCCGCTTTCCGTCGTTTCGATCGCAATCATGGTTCCGACCGTTCTCGCCCTCATCCTGGTTGCGTCATTCGGAAAGGAGACGCGCGGCCGCGACCTGAGGGAGCTCGACCCGGACGGGCACACCTTCGCCGCCACTGGAATGTAGGCAGGGACCACGCAGGCATTCGCTGTTTGCGCTAACAATGCACGGCCTATAGCAAGCGCTCGATGATGGAGAAGGCGTCGACGCTGCTAATGTTCGGAGCGACGGGCGATCTTGCCCGGCGCATGCTTCTTCCCTCGCTCTACGGGCTCGATTCCGACGGCTTGCTTCCGGCGGACCTCAGGATCATCGGCACGGCGCGGACCGACCTCGACGAGGAGGGGTTTCGCGCCCGCGCCGGCGAGGCGCTGAGCGAGCACCTTCCGCCAGGATTCTATTCCGAAGGCGTCGCGCAGCGCTTCCTCGCGCGGCTCCATTACGTTTCGCTCGACATCATGGACCCTCAGGGATTCGGCCGCCTCGCCGACGCGGTCGGCGACCCGTGCCACGGAGTTGCGATCTTTCTTTCGACCGCGCCGTCCCTGTTCAAGCCGACCATCGACGGGCTTCAGTGTGCGGGCCTTGCCTGCCCGACCGTGCGCATGGCGCTTGAGAAGCCGCTCGGAATCGACCTCGAATCCAGCCGCGAGATCAACGACGCGGTCGCCGCTGCCTTTCCCGAAGACCGCACCTTCCGCATCGACCATTATCTCGGCAAGGAAACCGTCCAGAACCTGCTCGCGCTGAGGTTTGCCAATTCGATGTTCGAGCCGCTGTGGAACAGCACGCACATCGACCATGTGCAGATAACGGTCGCCGAGACGATCGGCCTCGAGGGGCGCGGCGATTATTACGACCGGGCCGGCGCGCTTCGCGACATGGTCCAGAACCACATGCTCCAGTTGCTCGCGCTCGTCGCGATGGAGCCGCCCACCGATTTCAATGCCACCGCCGTGCGGGACGAAAAAGTGAAGGTACTTCGCGCGCTTCGGCCCATCACCAGAGACGATGCAGAGACGGTGACCGTCACGGGGCAGTACACTCGGGGGGCGATCGATGGCGAGACGGTGCCTGGCTATGCCGAGGAAGTCGGGCGCGACAGCACGACCGAGACGTTCGTCGCGCTGAAGGCGAACATCGACAATTGGCGCTGGAAGGGCGTTCCTTTCTACCTTCGCACCGGCAAGCGCATGCCGACCCGCGACACGGAGATCTTCATCCAGTTTCGCGACGTTCCTTATTCGATCTTCGCATCGCGCGGGGCGACCACGAAACCGAACAAGCTGATCATCGGACTCCAGCCTGAGGAGAGCATCGAGCTTCGGCTGATGTCCAAGACACCGGGGCTCGACAGGCAGGGCGTGCGGCTGCGCGAAATCCCGCTCGACATCGGGCTTGCCAATGCCTTCAGCGAATATCGCCGGCGTATTGCGTACGAGCGGCTCCTGCTCGACCTCATCGAAGGCGACCCGACCCTTTTCGTGCGGCGCGACGAGGTGGAGGCTCAATGGGCGTGGATCGACCGCATCCGAGCCGCCTGGGCGGACAAAGCCATGGCTCCGCGGCCTTATGCGGCCGGAACGTGGGGACCGTCGGCGGCGATCGCGCTGACCGAGCGTGACGGCATCAGTTGGCACGAGTAAGGCGCGCTCCGATGGCCCTCAATCCCACGATCGCAACGGTCACCGACCGGATCATCGAACGGTCGAAGCCGACCCGTCGGCGCTACCTGGATCTCATGACGGAGCAGAAGGGGCGGGGGATCAACCGCCCGCGCCTGTCCTGCGGAAACTTCGCCCACGGCTTCGCCGCCGCGGGCGAGGACAAGGAGGCGATCAGCCACCTCGCCGGTCCTAATATTGCGATTGTAACCGCTTACAACGACATGCTGTCGGCGCATCAACCCTACGGCCGCTATCCCGAACAGATGAAGATTTTCGCCCGCGAGGTCGGCGCGACGGCGCAGGTCGCGGGCGGCGTTCCCGCCATGTGCGACGGAGTGACCCAGGGGCAGCCGGGCATGGATCTGTCGCTGTTCAGCCGCGACGTCATTGCGATGAGCACCGCGGTCGCGCTCAGCCATGGCATGTTCGACGCGGCAGCCTTGCTCGGCATTTGCGACAAGATCGTCCCCGGGCTTCTCATCGGGGCGCTCCGCTTCGGACATTTGCCGATGCTGCTTGTGCCGGGCGGCCCGATGCCGTCGGGTCTTCCCAACAAGGAGAAGCAGCGGATCCGCCAGCTCTATGCCGAAGGAAAGGTCGGCAAGGACGAGCTGCTCAAGGCCGAGAGCCGCTCCTATCACTCGCCCGGCACCTGCACCTTCTACGGCACGGCCAATTCGAACCAGATGATGATGGAGCTGATGGGGCTACACGTTCCCAACGCGGCCTTCATCAATCCCGGGACGCCGCTGCGGCAGGCACTGACTCGCGCCGCGGTGCATCGGCTTGCCGATCTCGGACGAAGGGGCGAGCGGCCGCTGTCGCAGGTGGTCGACGAGAAAGCGATCGTGAACGCAATGATTGGGCTCCTCGCGACCGGGGGTTCGACCAACCATTTCATCCACCTGCCGGCGATCGCTCGAGCGGCGGGAATCGTCATCGATTGGCAGGATTTCGCGGAGCTGTCGGCGGCGGTGCCGCTCATCGCGCGCGTCTATCCGAACGGTGCGAAGGACGTGAACGACTTCCAGGATGCGGGCGGAATGGCGTTCGTCGCCTATACGCTATCGCGGGAAGGACTGCTCCATCCCGATCATCTCACAGCGGGCGCGGATTCGATGGATGCCTGGGTCGGCAACCCCGAGCTGCACGGCGACGAGCTCGTCTGGAAGAGCGCCGAGGAAAGCGCGGACATCGACATGCTCCGGACCGCTTCCGATCCATTCCAGTCGGATGGCGGGCTTCGCCTGGTGCAAGGAAATCTCGGGCGGGCAGTGTTCAAGACGAGCGCCATCGATCAGGAGCGCTGGGTGATCGAGGCGCCGGCGCGCTGCTTTTCCGACCAGAACGAAGTGTTGGACGCATTCAAGGCTGGCGAGCTCGATCGCGATTGCGCCGTGGTCGTCCGCTTCCAGGGCCCGCGAGCGAACGGCATGCCGGAGCTGCACAAGTTGGTTCCCACCCTTGGAGTCCTGCAGGACCGCGGACACCGCGTCGCTTTGATTACGGATGGCAGAATGTCGGGCGCGAGCGGCAAGGTGCCTGCGGCAATCCATTGCTCGCCCGAAGCGCTGCCCGACGGCCCGCTTGCACGAGTCCGCGACGGCGACGTCATCCGTCTCGACGGCAACAGCGGCGAGCTCGATGCCGTCGGCGTCAATCTCGCGGGCCGGGCACCCGCCAACTCGCCGCCGCCGCCGGTCGGCACAGGTCGCGAGCTGTTCGCGCTCATGCGCGTACATTGCAACGAAGCAGAGGCGGGCGCGTCGGCGATGCTCGCGGCCATGGAAGCGGAGCAGGCGTGAGCAAGGTCGCAGTTGCCGATGTCGGCGGTACCAATGTCAGGTTTGCACTTGCCGAGATCGACGGCGGACGCGTCGTGGGACTCGACGAACCAGTTACACTGAAGACGTCCGAGCATGGAAGCTTCCAGCTCGCCTGGCAGGAGTTCGGGCGCCGCGCCGGGATCGATCTTCCTACCGAGCTCGCCATTGCGTTCGCCGGTCCGGTCGGCGGCGACGTCCTCAAGCTCACCAACAATCCGTGGGTTATCCGGCCGGCGCTCATCAAGGAACGGCTTGGCGTCGACCGCTATACTATCGTCAACGATTTCGGCGCGGTCGCTTACGCCGTCGCGACCCTTGGCGAGGAGCATTTCCAGCATCTCTGCGGGCCGGAACGCCCACTGCCGGAGGAGGGCGTCGTCAGCATCGTCGGGCCCGGGACGGGCCTCGGCGTCGCCGCGCTCCTCAGGAAGGACGGCTCCTACGAGGTGATCGAGACCGAAGGCGGGCACATCGACTTCGCGCCGCTCGACGTCCTCGAAGACCGGATCCTCGTCGAGCTGCGACGCAGTTTCCGGCGGGTGTCGGTCGAGCGGATCGCGTCCGGCCGTGGCTTGTGGAACGTCTACGAGGCGCTGGGTGCGATCGAAGATCAGCAGCTCGTCTTCCACGATGAGAAGGCGCTGTGGGCGGCCGCGCTCGAGGGAAGCGATAGCCTCGCCAACGCCGCGCTCGACCGCGTCTGCCTTACGCTCGGTTCGGTCGCCGGCGACGTCGCGCTCGCACAGGGCGCGGGCGCGGTCGTGATTGCCGGCGGCGTGGGTCTGAGGCTCGCGGGAGCGCTCCCACGTTCGGGTTTTCACGACCGCTTCATCGCCAAGGGCCGCTTCGAACGCCGGATGGACGAAATGCCGGTCAAGCTCATCACCCATCCGCAGCCAGGCTTGATCGGAGCCGCCGCAGCCTTCGCGAAGGAGCATGGATGACGATCGACGAAATCATGCGGAGCGCGCCGGTCGTCCCGGTGCTCGTTCTCGAGGCCGATGAGGATTGGGCGAAGCTGGCTGAGACCTTCGTAGCAGCAGGCCTTCCAGTGCTCGAAGTCACGTTGCGGACGTCGATCGCGCTCGACGCCATTCGCCGGATGGCGAGTGTCCCCGGCGCGATCGTCGGCGCGGGCACCGTACTGAACGGGCGGCAATTGGATGAGGCGGTCGAGGCCGGCGCGAAGTTCCTCGTTTCCCCAGGCCTGACGGAGCCGCTCGCGAAGGCCGCGGAGCGCTCGGGCGCAGCTTATCTGCCTGGGGTAGCAACCGCAGGCGACATCATGCGCGGGCTCGATCTCGGGCTCGATCGGTTCAAGTTCTTTCCGGCCGAAGCGTCGGGCGGAATCTCCGCGCTCAAAGCGCTTTCCGGACCGTTCGGTGCGATCCGCTTCTGCCCGACCGGCGGAGTCCGCCCCGACAATGCCGCCGAATGGCTTGCGATGGAGGCGGTGTTGTGCGTTGGCGGGACATGGCTTTATCGGGCAGGCGACAATCTGAACGAGGTCAGCGAGCGCGCTCGAGCCGCATCATCGCTGCGTCATTAAATTTCCTGTTAACCATGTTCGCATGATATATTGCGTTGCGGGTCAATGGGTTGGTGGATGGCATAGTGGTGGGGACAAGGGGAGCAGTCTTGGGTGCGGCGCTGACCGTCCTCGCTGCGGGCGTGCTCCTGCTGGCCATCGGCGGGCGCAGTGGTGCCTCGGCGCAATCGAGCCTCACCGTGAACGTCCCCGCGCCTGTCACGGATCGCATCTACGGTGCGCCGGGAGCCCGGGGGCGGCCGATCGTTGTCATCGATCCAGGCCACGGCGGGCGGGACCCCGGAGCGACGAGCGTCTCCGGGCAGGTCAGCGAGAAGGACCTGACGCTGGCGCTGGCGCGGGAGCTTCGCGACGATCTCGTCAAGCGCGGCCGTGTTCGCGTCGCGTTGACCCGCGACGGCGACCGCTATCTCACGTTGGACGAGCGCGCGGCGGTCGCCCGGCGGCTCGATGCGTCCCTCTTCGTTTCGCTGCATATGGACAGCGCGCCCAATCCGCTGGCGCGCGGCGCGACGATCTATTCGTTGTCCGACGTTGCGTCCGATGCGGAGGCCGCGAGGCTCGCTGCTTCGGAGAACAGGGGCGCGGAAGCCGACGCCGGCGGCGGGTCCGTCCAGGCCATGCTTTCCGATCTCGCCATGCAGGAGCAGATGAGCGCTTCTGCCGATCTCGCGGCGCGCATGGTCGGCAAGTCGGCGGGCCGGTTCGAGCTTCGGCCCAATCCCCATCGCTTCGCTTCTTTCCACGTCCTTCGCCGGGCCGAAGCGCCGGCGGTGCTGTTCGAGGGCGGCTACATCAGCAACGCCGACGACGAGGTGCTTCTGCGCTCGCCGGAGGAGCGGGCGAAGATCGCGCTGGCACTTGCACAGGCGATCGAGACCGACGTTGCTGCGCGCTCGCGCCGTTAAGCGCGATTAACTGGCTTTCCGCACCTGCAACGACAGGCTAGACGCATCACCGAATGAAATTCGAGCGTCTGACTTCTCCCGGTTGGCAGCTTCCCGACCTCGTGGGCTTCAATGCGAAGGTCCACGACTGGGTCGATCCATGGTGGGCGCATCGATGGGTTCGCTGGCTTGCCTGGGCGGCGGCAGCGCTGTTCGCCCTGGTCGCGGCGATGTGGATCTACTTTGCCGCGGGGCTTCCGTCGGCGAACACCTTGCTGGCCTATCAGCCGCCGCTTCCGACCAACGTTCGCGGCTATGACGGCGACCCGATCCAGACCTTCGCTCGCGAACGGCGCGTCGACCTGTCGTACGACGAATTCCCGCCGCTGGTCGTCCACGCTTTCATCTCGGCCGAGGACAAGCAGTTCTTCCACCACCACGGGATCGACTACACCGGCTTCATCAAGGCGGTCTTCAATTATACGACGCACCTTGGGCGGGGCCGTGTCGCCGGCGGCTCGACGATCACCCAGCAGGTTGCGAAATACCTGCTTCGCGACAGCAGCTACAATGTCGGCCGAAAGGCGCGCGAGGCGATCCTCGCCTTCAGGCTCGAGGACACGCTGAGCAAGCAGCAGATCCTGGAGCTCTATCTCAACTCGATCTTCCTCGGGCGCAACGCCTACGGCGTCCAGGCCGCGGCCCGCGCCTATTTCGACAAGGACGTCGACGGACTGACCCTCCCCGAGGCGGCCTATCTCGCGATCCTCCCAAAGGCGCCGTCGAACTATGACCCGGTGCGCGCGACGCAAAAGGCGCTCGACCGCCGCAACTATGTGCTCCGGGAGATGTACAAGAACGGCTACATCTCCGAGGATCAGTGGCACTCCGCCGCGGCCAGTCCTCTCGGAACCATCCGCTACGGAAGCAATGAGAAGTTTCGCCAGCAGGGCGGCTATTTCATGGAAGAGGTCCGGCGCGAGCTGATCAAGCAGTTCGGCGAGGATTCGAAGAACGGCCCCAACAGCCTTTACGCGGGCGGATTGTGGGTCCGCTCGTCGATGGACCCGAAGATGCAGGATCCCGCGGCGCAGGCGCTTCGTGACGGGCTCCTGAAGTTCGGTGGCGGGGGAGGCTGGAAAGACCTCGGCATGACCATCGACCTGTCGAAGGACTGGGATGGCGAACTCGATCGAGCTCCGGTCGGAACGGGCTACCCGGACTGGCTGAAGGCCGTCGTCCTGTCGAAGAGCGGCGGCGCGGCATCGATCGGCTTCACCAACGGGTCGACCGGAACTCTGCCGGCCTCCGGCGCCTCGATGCCGGTGCGCGGCCAAGGCGGCGCGGCGTTCGACGCGCTTAAGCCCGGCATGGTGATCATCGTCAAACAGACGGCCCCGGGCTCTTTCCAGCTGAAGTCGATGCCGGCGATTTCCGGAGGCATGCTGGTCGAGGAGGTTCATACCGGCCGAGTCCTCGCCATGCAGGGCGGTTTCGACGTCGTCGGGTCCGCCTACAATCGCGCGATCCAGGCGTTTCGCCAGCCGGGATCGGCGTTCAAGCCGATCGTCTATGTGACCGCGCTTCAGAACGGCTTCACGCCCGCGACGATTGAGCTCGATGCGCCTTACTGCATCGACCAGGGCCCGGGGCTCGGACAGAAGTGCTTCGTCAACTTCGATCACCGCTCGGCCGGTCCGCATACCTTGCGCTGGGGTCTCGAGCAGTCGCGCAACCTCATGACCGTGCGCGCCGCGGCGAACATCGGCATGCCCAAGATCACCGACACCGCACGCAAGCTCGGCGTTGGCGACTATCCCAATTATTTGTCGATCGCTCTTGGCGCCGGCGACACCACGGTGCTTCGCCTCGTCAATGCCTATGCGATCCTTGCCAACCAGGGCCGCTCGGTGAAGCCGACGACCATTGATTATGTCGAGGACCGCAACGGCAAGGTCATCTACCGGACCGACAATCGCTGCGCGCTGATGGGCAATTGCAATGCAGCCGACTGGAACGGCGGGGCGATGCCGCGTCCGCCGAGCCGCACGCACCAGCTCGTCGATGCGATGGCGGCGTTCCAGATGGTGCACGTCATGGAAGGCGTGATCATCCGCGGCACTGCGACGGTCCTTCGCGATCTCAACCGTCCGCTGTTCGGCAAGACCGGCACGACCAATGGCCCAACCAACGTGTGGTTCGTCGGCGGAACGCCCGACATCGTCGCGGGCGTCTACCTCGGTTACGACAATCCGCGCCCGATGGGCGGATGGGCGCAGGGCGGGCGCATCTCGGCGCCGATCTGGAAGGAGTGGGCGCTGACGGCGCTCAAGGATCAGCCCAAGGTTCCGTTCGTTGCGCCGCCCGGCATTCGTTGGGTCCGGATCGACCGCGCCAGCGGCAAGCCCGTGTTCGGATCATTCCCGACCACCGACAATGACCCCAAGGCAAGCGTGATCTGGGAAGCGTTCCAGCCGCAGACCGAAGCGGTTCACAGCGGACGAAGCACGTTCGGCGATCCCTACAGCCCGCAATATCTCCAATTGTGGCAGCAGGCCGCGCAGCAGGCGGCCCAGCAGCCGCAGGGCGAGGAGCAGAGCGCGCCCGGACAGCCACCGCGGCCCTCGCCGCCCGTCGCTGCCCGGCCCACGTCACAGCCGAGCGGCTTGCCAACCCAGAACACGCTCTAGTAGCGCTGCTCCCGAGAGGTTTTTGAGAGATGCGCGCCGAAGCGCAGGGCCATATCGACCAGATCAACGCCGCGACCGCGCTGCTGCGCCGGTTCCTCGACTGGGACCGTGCGCTGAAGCGGCTCGATGAACTGAACGCGATGGTTGAGGACCCAACGCTGTGGGATGACCCGAAGGCAGCGCAGGAGGTGATGCGGGAACGAAGGCGCCTTGAGGAAGCCATCGGCGCTACCCAAATGCTCGAGCGCGAGCTCGCCGACACGTCCGAGCTTATCGAGCTTGCCGAAAGCGAAGGCGACGCCGAGCTGGTCGAGGACGGCATCCGCAGCCTCGCCGAGCTCGCCGAGCGCGCCGACCGTGACAAGGTCGCGGCGCTGCTTGCGGGCGAGGCCGACGCCAACAGCGCTTATGTCGAGATCAACGCCGGAGCCGGCGGCACCGAAAGCCAGGACTGGGCCGAGATGCTGCTTCGCATGTACTCGCGCTGGGCGGAGCGTCACCGGTTCAAGGTGGAGATGGTCGACCACCATTCCGGCGAGCAGGCGGGGATCAAGTCGGCGACGATCCTGATCAAGGGCGAGAATGCCTACGGCAACCTCAAGGTCGAGAGCGGAGTCCATCGGCTCGTTCGGATCAGCCCCTACGACGCCAACGCGCGGCGTCACACGAGTTTTTCCAGCGTGTGGGTCTATCCGGAGGTCGACGACGATATCGACGTCCAGATCAACGAGGCCGAGCTTCGAATCGACACGTACCGCGCCTCGGGCGCCGGCGGGCAGCACGTCAACACCACCGACAGTGCAGTCCGGATCACCCACATCCCGACCGGGATCGTCGTCGCCTGCCAGAACGAGCGTTCGCAACACAAGAACCGCGCTTCGGCGTTCAAGCAGCTGAAGGCGCGCCTGTACGAAGCGGAGCTCCAGAAGCGCGAGGAGGAAGCGAGCGCCGCCAATGCCGCCAAGACCGACATCGGCTGGGGCCACCAGATCCGCTCCTACGTGCTGCAACCCTATCAGCTCGTGAAGGACCTTCGCACAGGGGTCACCTCGACCGCGCCCGGCGACGTCCTCGATGGCGATCTCGATCGCTTCATGGCCGCGGCCCTGTCGCAACGCGTGACGGGGGAGACGGTCGAGGTCGAGGATGTGGAATAGGGCCGCAGCCCTCGCTGCTTTCCTGCTGCTTTCCTGCCGGGAGCAGCCTCGGCAACCGCAGTTCCCGAGCGCCCAGCGCGACGTCGCGCCGATCGTCAGCGACGCTTTCTCCACCGAGGACGCACGCGACCGCCTGGGAGAATCGGATGAAGTGATGCAGCTCGCCGGAGTCCGCCCCGGCATGTGGGTTGCGGACGTCGGCGCCGGCCAGGGCTATTACAGCATCCGCCTCGCGCGCGCGGTCGGCAAGAAGGGCAGGGTGCTCGCCGAGGACATCATGTCCGATGTTACGGACCAGCTGACCGACCGCGTCCAGCGCCAGCGGCTCGACAATGTCGCGGTGAGGCTTGGGACGCCGGATGACCCGATGCTCCCGGCGCGCACGTTCGACCGCATCTTCCTCGTCCACATGTACCACGAGGTTGCGTCGCCCTACGCTTTCCTGTGGCACATGCGGGATGGACTGAAGCCGGGCGGCCTCGTCATCGTCGTCGATGCGGATCGCCCAGTGCGGCGCCACGGGATGCCGCCCGCACAGCTCAAGTGCGAGTTCGCGGCGCTCAACCTGGCGCCAGTCAAATTCGCGATGTTGACGGGCGGAGACGCCTATCTAATGGCGTTTCGGATCGCCGGTCCTCGTCCGGCTCCCACTGCGATCAAGCCCTGTGCGGGCGCGAACGGCTAAAGATAGCCCATCCTCCTCAGGCTGGTGCACTCGTGCCCGGCGAACACCAGGTGGTCGACCACCTTGCAGCCGAGCGCCTCGGCGGCGCTTGCGAGGCGGCGGGTGGCGCGCAGGTCGGATTCGCTGGGTCGCGGGTCCCCGCTCGGGTGGTTGTGGGCGAGGAGGATTGCGGCAGTACCGTGCCGCGCAGCTTCGACGATGATGGAGCGCAGTGGAAAGTCGACCCCGCAGGCGTCCCCCTGGTGCAGCGAGAGGTGGAGACAGCGCGCCTTTTCGTCGAGGTGAGCGACCCACAGGCTTTCCTGGCTGGAATCCTGCTCCTTGAAGCAGCCAACGAAGAATTGCCTAGCCGCGGCAAGGCCATTGAAGGCGAGGGGAGTATCGGCACGCTGATGACGCACTCCCTCCTTCTAGGTGGCGGCAATGCCGGAGGCGACGCGAACCGCGTCGGGTTTGGGGCCTAAAGCATCCAGTTTGAAGCAATGTCGGCTGCCGGCACTTGCGAAAAGTCTCAACACTCCCCTTCACAAGCGGCGAAATAGGATTATATGGGCTTCATCCAGAAATAGACGGCTCCGCCGCACGGTGACGTGCGCCCGGAGCTTTTCCCGTCCTCTCCGGGACAGGGTCCGAACGGCGCACGGACCGAACGCATTGGAGAGGGTAGCGGGGCAGCGCTCCACAAATCGCCGGCATTCAGCCGGCAGAATCAGGCGGAGCGCGGGGGAACCTGCGTAGCCGCATAGCGCAGGGAAGCACATGGCCACCAAAGCGATCGACGCACCTCGCAAGACCACCGGCGGGGTAAGGATGAAGCAGCGGCGAATCCGCAAGATCTTCGGCAACATCCACGAAATCAGCGAGATGCCGAACCTCATCGAGGTTCAGCGCGAGAGCTACGAACAGTTCCTCCGCTCGGACAAGAAGACGGGCTATGTCTCGGGTCTCGAAAAGACGCTGCGGTCGGTCTTCCCGATCATGGATTTCGCCGGGACCGCGCACCTCGACTTCGACCATTACGAGCTCGAGGACCCGAAGTACGACACCGACGAGTGCCGCCAGCGCGGCCTCACCTATGCCGCCCCGATGCGAGTCACGCTGCGCCTGACGACGTTCGAGATCGATCCCGAGACCGAGGCCAAGTCGGTGATCGATATCAAGGAGCAGGACGTCTACATGGGCGACATGCCGCTCATGACGATGAACGGCACCTTCATCATCAACGGCACCGAGCGGGTCATCGTTTCCCAGATGCACCGTTCGCCGGGCGTGCTGTTCGACCATGACCGCGGCAAGACCCACGCCAGCGGCAAGTTCCTGTTCGCCGCGCGCGTGATCCCGTACCGCGGCAGCTGGCTGGACTTCGAGTTCGACGCCAAGGACATCGTCAACGTCCGTATCGACCGCAAGCGCAAGCTTCCGGTCACCGCGCTTCTGCACGCGCTTGGAATGACCAGCGAGGAAATCCTCAACACCTTCTACAACCGCGTCAGCTACATGCGCGGCAAGAACGGCTGGCAGATTCCTTATTCTTCGGAAGCCTGGCGCGGCCAGAAGCCGAACCATGACGTGGTCGACGCCGACACCGGCGAGATCATCTTCAAGGCGAACGAGAAGATCACTCCGCGCCGCGCCAACCAGGCGGGCAAGGACGGTGTCAAGAACCTGATCATCCCGACCGAGGAGATCTTCGGCCGCTATTCGGCCTATGACCTCATCAACGAGAAGACTGGCGAGATCTATATCGAAGCGGGCGACGAGGTCAGCGAGGAGAATCTCGCGAAGCTCGACAAGGCGGGCGTCAAGACGCTCGAGCTGCTCGATATCGACTTCGTCAACACGGGTCCGTGGATCCGCAACACGCTGAAGGCCGACAAGAGCGAGGATGGCGACAGCGCGCTGGCCGACATCTATCGCGTCATGCGCCCCGGCGAGCCGCCGACGCGCGAGACCGCCGATGCGCTCTTCTACGGCCTGTTCTTCGATCCCGAGCGCTACGACCTCTCCGCGGTCGGCCGGGTGAAGCTCAACATGCGCCTCGGCCTCGATGCCGAGGACACCGTGACGACGCTTCGCAAGGAAGACATTCTCGCGGTCGTCCAGGAGCTCGTGAACCTCAAGGACGGCAAGGGCGAGATCGACGACATCGACAATCTCGCCAACCGCCGTGTCCGCTCGGTCGGCGAGCTGCTCGAGAACCAGTACCGCGTCGGCCTCCTGCGCATGGAGCGCGCGGTGAAGGAGCGCATGAGCAGCGTCGACGTGTCGACGGTCATGCCGAACGACCTCATCAACGCGAAGCCGGCGGTTGCCGCGGTCCGCGAGTTCTTCGGTAGCTCGCAGCTGTCGCAGTTCATGGACCAGACCAACCCGCTGTCGGAAGTCACCCACAAGCGCCGCGTCTCGGCGCTCGGGCCGGGCGGCCTCACCCGCGAGCGCGCGGGCTTCGAGGTCCGCGACGTCCACCCGACGCACTACGGCCGTATCTGCCCGATCGAGACTCCTGAAGGTCCAAATATCGGCCTCATCAACTCGCTCGCCAGCTTCAGCCGGGTGAACAAGTACGGTTTCATCGAGACTCCGTACCGCAAGGTCGTCGACGGCAAGGTGACGACCGAGGTCGTCTATCTCTCCGCGATGGAAGAGGCGAAGCACACTATCGCGCAGGCGAACGCCGAGCTCGACGCCAAGGGCGGCTTTGCCGAGGACATCATCTCTGCGCGGCGTAACGGCGAGTTCCTGATCGCTCCGCGTGAGCAGATCACGCTGATGGACGTGTCGCCCAAGCAGCTCGTGTCCGTGGCCGCTTCGCTCATTCCGTTCCTCGAGAATGACGATGCCAACCGCGCGCTGATGGGCTCGAACATGCAGCGCCAGGCGGTTCCGCTGCTCCAGGCCGAGGCGCCGCTCGTCGGCACCGGCATGGAGGAAACGGTTGCGCGCGATTCGGGTGCCGCGATCGCCGCTCGCCGCTCAGGCGTGGTCGACCAGGTCGATGCGTCGCGTATCGTCGTTCGCGCGACCGGCGACCTGAAGGCCGGCGAATCCGGGGTCGACATCTACACGCTGATGAAGTTCCAGCGCTCGAACCAGAACACCTGCATCAACCAGCGCCCGCTGGTGAAGGTCGGTGACACGGTCGAGGCCGCTGAGATCATCGCTGACGGTCCGTCGACCGAATATGGCGAGCTCGCGCTCGGCCGGAACGTGCTCGTCGCGTTCATGCCGTGGAACGGCTACAATTATGAGGACTCGATCCTGATCTCCGAGCGGATCGTGAAGGACGACGTCTTCACCTCGATCCACATCGAGGAGTTCGAGGTCATGGCCCGCGACACCAAGCTCGGGCCGGAGGACATCACCCGCGACATCCCGAACGTCGGCGAGGAAGCGCTTCGCAATCTCGACGAAGCCGGAATCGTCTATATCGGCGCCGAGGTCGAGCCGGGCGACATCCTGGTCGGCAAGATCACGCCCAAGGGCGAGAGCCCGATGACCCCGGAAGAGAAGCTGCTTCGCGCCATCTTCGGCGAAAAGGCTTCGGACGTTCGCGACACGTCGCTCAAGCTCCCGCCGGGAGTCAGCGGAACGGTTGTCGAGGTTCGCGTCTTCAACCGCCACGGCATCGATATCGATGACCGCACGCGGGCGATTCAGACCGAGGAGAAGGAGCGGCTGAAGAAGGACGCCGACGACGAGCGCGCCATCCTCAATCGCGCAACCTTCTCGCGTCTTCGCGAGATGCTCGTCGGAGAGGTCGCAACGGCCGCCCCGAAGGGGATCAAGAAGGGCTCAACTCTCGACGATGAGATCCTCGAGGGCGCAGAGCGCCACGAGTGGTGGAAGATCGCGGTCAAGGACGACAAGCGTCAGGCCGACCTCGAGGCTCTCAAGGGCCAGTATGACGAGGCGACCAACGCCATCCAGCACCGCTTCCAGGATCGTGTCCAGAAGCTCGAGGCCGGCGACGAGTTGCCGCCCGGCGTGCTCAAGATGGTCAAGGTCTTCGTCGCCGTGAAGCGCAAGCTTCAGACGGGCGACAAGATGGCCGGCCGTCACGGCAACAAGGGCATCATCAGCCGCGTGCTTCCGATCGAGGACATGCCGTTCCTAGAGGACGGGACTCATGCCGACATGGTTCTGAACCCGCTCGGCGTGCCGTCGCGAATGAACGTCGGCCAGATCTTCGAGACTCACCTCGGCTGGGCCGCCCGCGGCCTCGGCAGCCAGATCCAGGAGCTCCTGGAAGGCATCCACGAGCGGGGCAAGGACGTCGCCGGCAAGGATGTGAAGTCCGTCCGCGCCAAGCTCAAGGAGGTCTATGGTGACTCCTATGCCAAGGACATCGACGCTCGCGACGACGACGGAGTCATGGAGCTGGCATCGAACCTCACCGCGGGTATCCCGATGGGAACGCCGGTGTTCGACGGCGCCCGCGAGGCCGACGTCAGCGCGATGCTTGAGAAGGCAGGCCTCAACACGTCGGGCCAGGTGACGCTCTACGACGGACGCACCGGCGAGCCGTTCGACCGCAAGGTGACCGTGGGCTACATGTACATGCTGAAGCTTCACCACCTCGTGGACGACAAGATCCACGCGCGTTCGATCGGGCCGTACAGCCTCGTCACCCAGCAGCCGCTGGGCGGCAAGGCGCAGTTTGGCGGACAGCGCTTCGGCGAGATGGAGGTGTGGGCGCTGCAGGCTTACGGCGCGGCCTACACGCTCCAGGAAATGCTGACGGTGAAGTCTGACGACGTGATCGGCCGCACCAAGGTCTACGAGGCGATCGTCAAGGGTGACGACACGTTCGAGGCCGGCATTCCGGAGAGCTTCAATGTGCTCGTCAAGGAAATGCGCTCGCTCGGCCTCAACGTGGAGCTCGACAGCGTCGCGGATCCTGACGCGGAACCTACCGCTCTCGCCGCCGAATAACGAACATTCCCTCCCCTAGCCCCTCCCGCACGCGGGAGGGGAATGGAGAAAAGAAGACATGAACGAACTGACCAATTTCGCGAACCCGATCGCCAAGCCGGAGACCTTCGACGAGATCCGCATCGGCATCGCGTCGCCCGACAAGATCCGCAGCTGGTCCTTCGGCGAGATCAAGAAGCCGGAGACGATCAACTACCGCACGTTCAAGCCGGAACGTGACGGCCTGTTCTGCGCGCGCATCTTCGGTCCGATCAAGGACTATGAGTGCCTGTGCGGCAAGTACAAGCGCATGAAATACAAGGGAATCGTCTGCGAGAAGTGCGGCGTCGAGGTCACCGTCTCGAAGGTCCGTCGTGAGCGCATGGGCCACATCGAGCTCGCCGCTCCGGTCGCGCACATCTGGTTCCTGAAGTCGCTACCGAGCCGCATCGGCCTTCTGCTCGACATGCAGCTGAAGCAGCTCGAGCGCATCCTCTATTTCGAAAGCTACGTCGTGATCGAGCCGGGTCTGACCGCGCTCGAGAAGTATCAGCTGCTGACCGAGGACGAGCTCCTGTCCGCGCAGGACGAATATGGCGAGGACGCCTTCTCAGCGGGTATCGGCGCCGAAGCCGTCAAGCAGATGCTGATGGACCTCGACCTCGCCGGCGAGAAGGAAGTGCTTCTCAAGGAGCTGGCCGAGACCAAGTCCGAGCTGAAGCCCAAGAAGATCATCAAGCGCTTGAAGGTCGTCGAGAGCTTCCTCGAGTCGGGCAACCGGCCCGAGTGGATGATCATGGAAGTCATCCCGGTTATCCCGCCGGAGCTTCGCCCGCTGGTGCCGCTGGACGGCGGCCGCTTCGCGACGTCGGATCTCAACGACCTCTATCGCCGCGTGATCAACCGCAACAACCGTTTGAAGCGTCTGATGGAGCTGCGCGCGCCAGACATCATCGTCCGCAACGAGAAGCGCATGCTTCAGGAAGCGGTCGACGCATTGTTCGACAACGGCCGTCGCGGCCGCACCATCACCGGCGCCAACAAGCGTCCGCTGAAGTCGCTCAGCGACATGCTGAAGGGCAAGCAGGGCCGCTTCCGGCAGAACCTGCTCGGCAAGCGCGTCGACTATTCCGGCCGTTCGGTCATCGTCACCGGTCCGGAGCTCAAGCTGCACCAGTGCGGTCTGCCGAAGAAGATGGCGCTCGAGCTGTTCAAGCCGTTCATCTACTCGCGCCTCGACGCCAAGGGTCTATCGATGACCCTCAAGCAGGCGAAGAAGTGGGTCGAGAAGGAGCGCAAGGAAGTCTGGGACATCCTCGACGAGGTGATCCGCGAGCATCCCGTGCTCCTGAACCGCGCGCCGACGCTCCACCGCCTCGGCATCCAGGCGTTCGAGCCGGTTCTGATCGAGGGCAAGGCGATCCAGCTTCATCCTTTGGTCTGCGCCGCGTTCAACGCCGACTTCGACGGCGACCAGATGGCCGTTCACGTCCCGCTGAGCCTCGAGGCCCAGCTGGAAGCGCGCGTTCTGATGATGTCGACCAACAACATCCTGTCGCCCGCGAACGGCAAGCCGATCATCGTTCCATCGCAGGACATGGTGCTCGGGCTCTATTACCTCAGCCTCGAGAAGGACGATGAGCCGGGCCAGGGCATGCTCCTCTCCGACATGGCCGAAGTCCACCAGGCGCTCGCCGCCGGCGCGGTTACGCTTCACTCGAAGATCGTCAGCCGAGTCCCGCAAACGGACGAGGAGGGCAACGGCTACATGAAGCGCTTCGAGACGACGCCGGGCCGAATGCTGCTCGGTGAGACGCTCCCGAAGAGCCACAAGGTGCCGTTCGAGACGGTCAACAAGGTTCTGACCAAGAAGGAGATCGGCGACGTCATCGACATCGTCTATCGCCACACCGGCCAGAAGGAGACCGTGCTGTTCGCCGATGCGATCATGCAGCTCGGCTTCCGCCACGCGTTCCATGCCGGCATTTCGTTCGGCAAGGACGACATGGTCATCCCGAAGGCGAAGGAGAAGCTGGTCGACGAGACTCGCACGCTCGTGAAGGATTACGAGCAGCAGTATCAGGACGGCCTGATCACCCAGCAAGAAAAGTACAACAAGGTGATCGACGCCTGGTCGCGTTGCGGCGACCAGGTCGCATCGGCCATGATGAAGGAGATTTCGGCGACCCCGAAGCTGGCCAACGGCCGGCAGGCCGACCTGAACTCGATCTACATGATGGCCCACTCAGGAGCCCGCGGCAGCCAGGCGCAGATCAAGCAGCTTGCCGGAATGCGCGGCCTCATGGCCAAGCCGTCGGGCGAGATCATCGAGACCCCGATCATCTCAAACTTCAAGGAAGGCCTGACCGTCCTTGAATATTTCAACTCGACCCACGGCGCCCGCAAGGGCCTGGCCGACACCGCGCTCAAGACGGCGAACTCGGGCTATCTTACCCGCCGTCTCGTCGACGTGTCGCAGGACGCCGTGATCATCGAGGAGGATTGCGGCACCGACCGAGCGCTCGAGATGCGTGCGATCGTCCAGGGCGGCGCGGTTATCGCTTCGCTTGCCGATCGCGTGCTGGGTCGCACCACGGCCGAGGACGTCGTCGATTCGAAGACGGGCGAAGTCATCATTGCCGAGGGCGAGCTGCTCGATGAAGCGATGGTCGCCCAGATCGAAGCGATCGGCCTTCAAGGCGTGAAGATCCGATCGCCTCTGGTCTGCGCGTCGAAGCAGGGCGTCTGCGGCAAGTGCTACGGGCGTGACCTCGCGCGCGGAACGCCGGTGAACATCGGCGAGGCGGTCGGAGTGATCGCCGCCCAGTCGATCGGCGAGCCGGGCACGCAGCTGACGATGCGGACCTTCCACATCGGCGGTGCGGCGCAGCTCAACGAGCAGTCGAACCTCGAAGCGCCGGTCGACGGCACGATCGAGCTTCGCGACATGCCGACGATCGTCGACCCGCGCGGCCGGCACCTGTCGCTGTCACGCTCGGGCGAGATCGCGATCCTGGACATGGATGGTCGTGAGCTTTCGACGCATCGCGTGCCTTACGGTGCGCACCTGCTGTGCGAGAGCGGCCATATCGTCAGTCGCGGCGATCGCATCGCCGAGTGGGACCCGTCGTTCAGCCCGGTCATCACCGAGAAGGCAGGTATGGTGAAGTACCAGGACCTGATCGAGAACCGAACGATGACGGAGCAGGTCGACGAATCGACGGGTATCACCCAGCGCGTCGTCACCGACGACACCGGCAGCAAGTCGAAGAAGGAACAGCTGCACCCCCGTCTGACGCTGACCGGCGACAAGGCCAAGGAAGCGGGCGTCTATCGCCTCGCCTCGGGCGCGATCGTCGCGGTCGAGGACGGCCAGCACGTCCAGGCCGGCGAGGTGCTCGCCCGTATGCCTCGGGAGGCCGCGCGTACGCGCGACATCACCGGCGGTCTGCCGCGCGTCGCCGAGCTGTTCGAAGCGCGCAAGCCGAAGGAGAATGCGATCATCGCGAAGGTGTCCGGCAAGGTCACCTTCATGCGCGACTACAAGGCCAAGCGTAAGATCGCGATCGTTCCCGAGGACGGCTCGGAGCCGGTCGAGTATCTGGTACCGAAGTCGAAGATGATCGAGGTCCAGGAAGGCGACTTCGTGAAGCGCGGCGACAATCTCGTCGGCGGTTCGCCCGATCCGCACGACATCCTGGAGGTCCTCGGCGTCGAGGCGCTCGCGGAATATCTCGTGAGCGAGATCCAGGAGGTCTATCGACTGCAGGGCGTGAAGATCAACGACAAGCACATCGAGGTGATCGTTCGCCAGATGCTGCAGAAGGTCGAGATCACCGACGGCGGCGACACCACGCTTCTGGCCGGCGAGCAGGTCGACCGCGACGAGATGGACGAAAACAACGCCCGTCTCGAAAAGAAGCAGAAGAAGGCAGAGGGCAAGCCCGTCCTGCTCGGCATCACCAAGGCGTCGCTGCAGACCCGCAGCTTCATCTCGGCTGCTTCGTTCCAGGAAACCACCCGCGTCCTCACCGAGGCGGCGGTCCAAGGCAAGGTCGACACGTTGATGGGCCTCAAGGAGAACGTGATCGTCGGCCGGCTCATCCCGGCGGGCACGGGTGCGGGCATGAACCGCCTGCGCGTCGCTGCCTCGTCGCGCGATACCGCCCTTCGTGCGGCTCAGCGCCGGATGCAGGAAGCGCTCATCGCTCCCGACTCCGCCGAGGAGCTTCGCGCGGCCGAGAATGCACGCTCGCCGCGTGACGACACGGGAACGGGTGACGATCCGCTGGGTGAAGTCGTGCCGAGCGGTCATGGCCTCGACGCCGACGCCGGAGACTATCTCCAGGACTAGTCGCGCGCCAGCACGGCTTAAGCTACGTCAAGCCCAGCAAAAAACCCCGCCGGAGCGATCCGGCGGGGTTTTCCTTTGCGGCTGTTCTGAACCGTCAGCAGTTGCTGCCGTGCATGGCGTTTTCGGTGCAATTCGCGGCGGAGCCGACATCGGCGCCCACTCCACGAACCGTATTGCACGCTGCAATGGCAAGGCACGCTCCCACCAACGCAACCGCCACCAGCTTCTGTACCATCGTCATTCCTCCGTTGAACGTCCGGAACGACAATGAATCACCGAAACAGCTGACTGTCCACTGAACTTAGTGGCAGCCGCTGCCGTTCATCGTGTTCTCGGTGCAGTTTGCGACCGAGTTGACGTCCCTTGCCGCGCCGCGGACGGTGTTACAAGCGGCTACGGCAAGCGCAACGCCAAGGATGAGTACAGTCGTCACCTTCTGGAGCATTAGGATTCTCCCTTCTGACGGCATTTGGTAACGCGGGGTCGCCGGAACGGGTCCATCTCCGTAACGTTATTTTTGGATAACGGCGCAACGGAGTGAGTGAATGCGCAAGGCGTATCTGCCCGCTTTCCTGATGCTCGGCGGATGCTTCAACAACCATCCGGCAGTGCGCCCGCTTCGCCCCCTGGAGATCGCCACCGCGCCCTATCGGCCGCTCGCCACGACCGCCCTGACGGGACGCATGATGTACGAGGGCGGATGCCTGCTTTTCCGCGACGAGCACAGCGGCAGCCTGCTCATGCCCGTGTGGCCGGCCGGGAGCAGCTTCAACGGCACGGCCTTGCTCTATCATCTTCCGGGCAAGTCGGATCAGTGGGTTGCCGTCGCTCAGGAAGTGCTTCTCTATGGCCAGCCGCTACGCTGGAGATCGCTTGCCGCGATCAGCTATCAGCCGGTCGAGCATCAATGCGGCGCTTACCCGCCCTTCTTCGTCACCAACGTCAGGCCGGCGGACTAGACGGCGACCGGCGCCGCGATGTGCGGGTGCGGGTCGTAATTCTCGAAGACGAAATCCTCGGGCTCATAATCGAACAGCGATTGTCCGCGGTCCTTGACGACGAGGCGGGGCAGGGGCCGCGGCTCGCGTGTCAGCTGAAGCCGTGCCTGCTCGAGATGGTTGGAGTAGAGATGGCAGTCGCCGCCCGTCCATACGAAGGTGCCGGGCTCCAGGCCGCATTCGCGCGCGAGCATGTGCGTCAGCAGCGCATAGGAAGCGATGTTGAAGGGGACGCCGAGGAAGATGTCGGCGCTGCGCTGGTAGAGCTGGAGGTTGAGCCGTCCCGCGGCGACCTGCGTCTGGAAGAGGCAATGACAGGGGGCGAGGGCCATCTTCGTGATCTCGCCCGGATTCCACGCAGTGACGATCTGGCGCCGCGAATAAGGATCGCGGCGAATGAGGTCGACGAGGTTCTCGATCTGGTCGAAGTGACGCCCGTCGGCCGTTTCCCAGTCGCGCCACTGCTTGCCGTAGACGGGGCCGAGATCGCCGTTCTCGTCCGCCCATTCGTCCCAGATTTTGACCTTCCTCTCGCTGAGCCAGCGGATGTTGGTGTCGCCGCGCAGGAACCACAAAAGCTCGACGATGATCGATCTTAGGTGCAGCTTCTTGGTCGTCAGGAGGGGAAATCCGTCGGCGAGGTCGAACCGCATCTGCGCTCCGAACCAGGACAGGGTGCCGGTGCCGGTGCGGTCTTCCTGTACGACCCCGCGGTCGAGGATGAGCTGCATGAGGTCGAGATACTGCCGCATGCGCACACCCTAATCGGCAGTTCCACGAACGGGAAGAAGCGGATTGCGGCGACCTCCTTGTGACGGAGCCACGTCAGCCTCTAGCAGGGAACGATGAGCATGGGCGCGGACAAAGCCGATAGGCAATATCGGGATAGCCATTTGATGGTCGCCGATGGCCTTCGGCTGCATTACCGCGATTATCCGGGACCGAGGGACAAACCGCCGCTGCTATGCCTTCACGGGCTCACCCGTAACGCGCGCGACTTTGACGCCTTCGCTAAGCGACACTCGCCACGCTGGCGCGTCGTAGCGCTAGACTTTCGCGGCCGCGGAGGGAGCGAATACGATCCTCTGCCGGCCCGGTACAATCCGCTGACCTATGCGCGCGACGTCCTCGAGCTGCTCGACGCGTTGGAGGCACCCAACGCGGTCTTCGTCGGGACCTCGCTCGGGGGCCTCGTCACCATGACGATTGCCGCAACCGCTCCCCAGCGCATCGCAGCTTCCATTCTCAACGATGTTGGACCCGAGCTCTCCGACGTGGGGCTCGAACGCATTCGATCCTATGTCGGGAAGGCCGCGAGCTTCCGGAGCTGGGACGAAGCTGCCGACTCCATTGCCGCGAGCCAGGGGCCGGCCTTCCCGCGCTACGGCCACGCCGACTGGGTCGCCATGGCGCGCCGGAATTGCCGCGAGCGCAATGGCGAGATCGTCTTCGACTATGACATGGCGATCGCTCTGCCCTTCGAGACGCAAGGGCCGAAGCCAAAGGTGGACCTCTGGCCGATGTTCAAGGCGCTTGGGCAGCACCCGCTTCTCGTCGTTCGCGGGGAGCTCAGCGATCTGCTGGGTGCCCGAACGCTCGACGAAATGCACAAGGCCTTGCCGAACATGCGATCGGTGACGGTGCCGTGCGTCGGCCACGCGCCGATGCTCAGCGAGCCGGAGGCGATCGCTGCCATCGAGGAATTCCTCGCCTCGCTCGAACCCTGACGCCCGCGACAATTTGCGACAATTTTGCCGCTCGCACGAGATAGTTGTGCGACACGCAGGGGCCATTTCCACCTCAACGCCAAGGCGGCGTTTGGATGAATGGAGATGGAAATGAAAAAGATTGTTCTCGCACTTACCGGCGCTTCGGTTGCCATCACTGGCTTTGCCGCCACGCCTGCTGCCGCTGCCGATTTCGGCCGGAACAACGACCGTGGCCGTTACGAGCAGGTCCAGAACCGCCGCGTGGTTCAGAACCGGTTCGTCAACAACAACCGAAATCATCGCTGGCAGCGTGGGCAGCGGTTCGATCGCCGCTACGCATCGAACTACATGGTGATCTCGAACCCCTATCGTTATCACCTGCGTGCAGCGCCCTACGGCTATCATTGGGTGCGGTCGGGTAACGATGCGGTGCTCGTTGCACTCGCCAGCGGCCTAATCGGCGCTCTTGTCGCCAACGCGTTCTAAGCGAGCGCTCATGAAGGCTCCGGGGCTTTGCCGCCCCGGAGCTTTTCGCATTTGCAGAAGCTGAGGCTAGAGGACCGCATGGCCAGCGAACCCCATGTCCTGATCGTCGATGACGAGCGTGACATCCTCGATCCGCTCGCGGCCTATCTGTCGAAGAACGGCTTCCGCATCTCCAAGGCCCGTGACGCGGCGGCGGGACGGGAAATCCTCGCTGCGCATTCGGTCGATATCGCGCTCATCGACATCATGATGCCTGGCGAGGACGGGCTGTCGCTGACCGGGTTCGTCCGCGCCACGAGCAAGGTGCCGGTGATCCTGCTGACGGCCAAGGTCGAGGAAACCGACCGCATCGTCGGCCTCGAGCTCGGCGCGGACGATTATGTGACCAAGCCGTTCAGTCCGCGCGAGTTGGTCGCGCGGATCAAGGCGGTTCTTCGCCGCACTTCCGACGACCGCGTGAAAGCGCCGGACGCCGATGCTTACGCGTTCGGAGACTGGGTACTGCGCACCGGCGAGCGCGAGCTCGTCGGCAAGGCCGGCGAGACGGTCCCGCTTTCGACCGGGGAATATAATCTGCTTCTCGCCTTCGTGACGCATCCGAAGCGCGTGCTCAGCCGCGACCAGCTTCTCGATCTCTCCCAGCATCGCGAGCTTGGTGCGTTCGAGCGAAGCGTAGACAATCATATCAGCCGTCTGCGCAGGAAGCTCGAAGCCGATCCCAGGGAGCCGAAGCTGATCAAAACCGTGTGGGGCGGTGGGTACACGCTTGCCGCCGAGGTTCGGCGGTTATGAGGAAGCTGCTTCCCAAGAGCCTGGTCGGCCAAATGGCGGTGCTGATCGGCATCGCCCTGCTTCTCGCCCAGCTCGCGAGCTTCGCCTTCCTCCTCGCGCAACGCCAGCAGTTCAACCGCGCGCAGATCGATACTCCCGCGATCACGCGTTTCGCCTCGACGGTCGGCGACTTCACCCAGGCCTCGGCCGAGTTCAAGGCGCTGGTGCTGAACGACGCGTCGCGCCGAGGCGCGCGCTACGAGCATGCCGCGGCGACATCGGTTGCCGACGAATATGGCCGCCGCGACGATACCGAAGATCGACTGCGCGAGGCGCTTAGGTCGGCCGGGTTCCGGGTGCGCGATGTGCGCGCCGCGATCGACCCGCGGCCTCCGGAACGGCGAGCGGACGGCCGGCGCCATCGTCCGTCGGAGGCCATCCTTTTGTCGGTCCAGCTTCCCCAGGGCGATTGGGTCAACGGACGCTTGCCGGTGCCCAGCCCGCCGCCGCTGATCACGCCGCAGTTGATCCTCGCCAGCCTGCTGCTCTACCTGTTCGTGGTTTCCGCCGCCGTGATCATCGCCTTGCGACTTGCGCGGCCGCTGGGTTCGCTGACGCGCGCCGCCGACGCCTTTCGCGGAAGAAACGAGCCGGTGATCGTCACGCCGTCGGGTCCCGCCGACCTCCGCAATGCGATCGAGGCGTTCAACGCCATGAACCGCCGCGTTGCCGATCTGCTCGACGAAAAGGACCGCACCCTGGGAGCGATCGGCCATGACCTCAGAACCCCGCTCGCCTCGCTCCGAATCCGCGCCGAGTCCGTCGAGCCGGAGGAAGACCGCGACCGCATGATCGCGACCATCGAGGAGATGACCGCGACGCTGGAGGACATTCTCACGCTGGCGAGAGTGGGTCGCTCGCGCGAGGCTTTCGAGCGCATCGATATTTCCGCGCTCGCCGGCTCGATCGCCAAGGAATATCGCGAACTCGGCAGCGACGTCGACTTCTCGGCGGATGGCCCGCACCTGATCGAGGTCCAGCCCAACCTGATCCGGCGGGCGATCCGCAACCTGGTCGACAATGCGGTCAAATATGCGGGGAGCGCCAAGATGGAGGTCGGGGGCGACGTGACGATCTGTGTCCTTGATCGCGGTCCCGGCCTCCCGCCGGACGAACTCGGCCGGGTGACCGGCGCCTTCTATCGCGCCGAACCGTCCCGCAACCGCGAAACCGGCGGAGCCGGGCTCGGGCTCAGCATCGCCAAGGCGATCGTCGACGCACACGGCGGAACGCTGACACTGGCGAACCGCGAAGGCGGCGGGCTGGACGCCACCATCGCCTTGGTGACCTGCTGACGAAGGCCGGCTAACGGCCGCTTCCACCAATTGCAGACATTACTTGCGGCCAAGCAGTTTCGAGCCAGTGACATATGTGTCGGGGATAGACTGCAGCTTGCCGCCGGGCGCAGCGCGGCAAATGATCGACGCGCTCATATCGAATTCGTGGATAAGCTTCCGCAATTCGTTCTCGCTACGACCGGAAATGCGAGCCCGAACGATATTCACCAATCGCGCGTTCGAAAATGGCAACGTATGAAACGTTTTCTTATCACGAATCGCGAAAGCTGCCTCGTAGACGATGCCGTAACAATCACGTGATGGCGGCGAGAGCCTCTTAAGTTGAGGCACGACCGCATCATTGTCGGGAATCGTGACTATTGGCCGCCCGCTTTCATCCCAAGCGTCAATTGCCTCGCCGCTGTCGGCGCTTCCAGCGGTAACCAAGAGTAAGCCGCGAATCACCTTAGTCTTCGGTGTCGCATCTCGCGAGGAGCAAGAGCACAAAGCGAGAATAAGCACGAGGAGCGAAAGCCGGACCATACATGTCGACTATTACAGACTGTACGCTTTCTACCCAAAGATGCCCTCAGACGCATAAGAAAAGGGCGGCCCCAGCGGAGCCGCCCTTCCTTTTGTTCCCCGGCGCAGGCCGGGGTCCAGGATCGCAGATGGATCTACGCAGCCCTTGCGGGCTGTTCGGTTACTTCAGCTCGACGGTGCCGCCGGCATCCTCGATCTGCTTCTTGATCTTCTCGGCCTCGTCCTTGTTGACGCCTTCCTTGACGGCCTTCGGAGCGCCTTCGACCAGCGCCTTCGCCTCGCCGAGGCCCAGGCCGGTGATCGCGCGGACTTCCTTGATGACGTTGATCTTCTTGCCACCGTCGCCGGTGAGGATCACGTCGAACTCGGTCTTCTCTTCGGCGGCCGGAGCGGCCGGGCCGGCAGCGGCCGGCGCAGCGGCGACCGCAGCCGCGGCCGAAACGCCCCACTTCTCTTCGAGCGCCTTGGCGAGATCCGCGGCTTCGAGGACGGTCAGTTCCGAAAGCTGGTCGACCAGCTTGGTGATGTCAGCCATTTGATACTCCTTGGTGGGCCATTGGCCCTTGTTGTCGTGCGTTGATGAAAAGGTGCGGCTTAGGCAGCTTCTTTGGCCGCGTAAGCGCCGAAGACCCGGGCCAGCTGTGCGCCAGGCTCGTTGATCGTGCGGGCGATCTTGGTCGCGGGCGCCTGGATGAGGCCCACGATGGTCGCACGCAGCTCGTCGAGCGAGGGCAGCGCAGCAAGCGCCTTGATCCCGTTCACGTCGAGGACCGTGTCGCCCATCGCTCCGCCGACGATCTCGAACTTGTCGTGCGTCTTGGCGAAATCAACGGCCACCTTGGCCGCCGCGACGGGGTCTTCGGACGTCGCAAGCGCGGTCGGGCCTTTGAGCAGGTCGCCGATCGGCTTGTAGCGCGTGTCCTCGAGCGCAATCAGGGCAAGTCGGTTCTTCGCAACTTTGAACTGGGCTCCTGCATCGCGCATCTTCAGGCGCAGCTCCGTCGATTGCGCGACGGAGAGACCGAGATTGCGGGTGATGACCACCACGCTCGTCTCGTTGAAGACCTGCTTCAGCTCGGTGACCAGATCGGCTTTTTGCGAACGATCCATGCCAACTCCAAAAATTCGTCCGAAACTTGTCCGAACGAGTTCAACAATGCTCAGGCGGACCTGAGCGACTATTGTCCGTGGGGCGTTGGATCGACGGCGCTGCAACGCAACGCACAACGGGGCGGCGAACCGCTCCGAATGATTCCTGTCCCCGTCTAGGCTGCAGATTAAGAGGTCCTCGCGAGAGGTGGGCCTCGGCAGCTGTCTCGGACGGCTGCAGCGCCAAGGAAAAACCATGCCGCTGCGAACGGGCGCCTATAGCGAAAATCGCTGGACGATCAAGCCTGTGGGTGCGGCCGACATATTCAGGCCAGGCGACCTTCAACAAAAAAGAAGCCCGGACGAGCTGTCGCTCGCCCGGGCCTTCTCGCTCCCCTGTTGAGGAGTGGGACTTACTGTCCGCGTTCCCCGCGCTCGACCGGAGCGGGCGGGGGCGGCGGAGGCGGCGGCGCCGGGCAGGCGTCGGTCGCCAGGATCACCGATCCATCCGGGCAGGTCTGCGTCGCCGGAGCCGCAGGAGGCGGCGGAGGCGGCGGAGGCGGCGGGGGCGGGGGCGGCGCGGCCGCTACGCCAAAGTTGTAGACCAGGCTCGCGAGCAGGCTGTTCGAGGTGAACTTGCTGTCGTTGGAGAAGGTCGCAGTTCCCGCCGAACAGGCGAACGTCGAGCCGACCGGACCGCACGTCGTACCTCCGGTCGCGAACACGAAGTCACGCGAGGAGTCGGTTTGGCCCGCATGGAAGTAGCGATACTTGAGGCCGATATCGATATTGCTGCTGACCGGCGCGTAAACGCCGGCGATCAGCTGCCAGGCGAGCTTGCCCTGGCTCTCGCCGAACTGCTTCACGCTCGCATAGCCGACGCCACCGCCGGCATAGCCGCCGAAGCTGCCGTTGCCGCCGAAATCGATCAGGCCGTTCAGCATCGCCGAATAGACCTTCGTCGAATCGTTGAAATCGAAGTCGGCGTCCGTAAAGTCGGTGCCTGCACCGGCGTTGATAGCGGTGATGATGTTGGAACCGGTACCAAAGTCGAAGCTCTTGGGCTTGGCGTGCTTGTAGCCAAGCTCGCCCTCGACCCGGAACATGCCGAAATCGTACCCGCCGACGAAGTCGAGATCCAAGCCCTTTTTGTAGTGTAGGTCGCCGACGTTGGTCCGTGCGAAGTCCGTCGGTCCGGTGCCGGTGAAGTCTACCGTTCCGAAGACGGTCTGCGTCTTGGGAAACAGGATTCCGCCCTCAAGTCCGACGTAGCCGGCGTTGTCCGTGGTCGCTGCCGCTGGCGCGGCGATCACGAGCGCGCCGACGCCCGCCAGGAGATATTTGCGCATTGGGATTTGCCCTTTTCTTATTGGATGCCCGCCCCCCGAACCTGCGCGTCGTGAGAATGTTTCATGAAAACTAGGGTTTTCCCTGACCCTGTGGAAAACTGTGGCATCGGCGACACAGTCGGCGCGTTGCTGCGCTGCGGCAAATCGAAAGTAAAAGGCCGGACGTTTCCGCCCGGCCTTACGATTTTCTGAACTGTTGCAGGCGTTTAGGCGCCGGCAATTTCCTCGATCGCGACTTTGACGCCTGGTCCCATCGTCGAAGAGACGGAAACCTTCTTCACGAACTTGCCCTTCGCGCCCGAAGGCTTGTTCCGGATGATCGCGTCCATGAAGGCAGTGAAGTTCTCCTTGAGGTCGCCCTCGGAGAAGCTGGCCTTGCCGATCCCGGCATGGACGATGCCCGCCTTTTCGACGCGGAACTCGACCTGGCCCGACTTCGCGTCGTTGACCGCCTTGGCGACGTCCATCGTCACCGTCCCGAGCTTCGGGTTCGGCATCAGGCCCTTGGGACCGAGCACCTTACCGAGCCGCCCGACGACGCCCATCATGTCGGGGGTGGCAATGACTCGATCGAAATCGATCTGCCCGCCCTGGATGGTTTCCATGAGGTCCTCGGCGCCGACCACGTCAGCACCGGCGGCCTTGGCCTCGTCGGCCTTGCCGCCCTTGGCGAACACGGCGACGCGGATAGTCTTGCCCGTCCCCTTGGGGAGATTCACGACCCCGCGAACCATCTGGTCGGCGTGGCGAGGGTCCACGCCGAGGTTGAGCGCGACCTCGATCGTCTCATCGAACTTGGCGGTGGCGTTGCCCTTCACGAGGCTGAGCGCCTCATCGACTCCGTAGAACTTCTCGCGGTCGACCGCGCCGAGGGCCTTCTGCCTCTTCGTCAGCTTCGCCATCTCTTAGCCCTCCACCACGTTGAGGCCCATCGCGCGGGCGGAGCCTTCGATGATCTTGGTCGCAGCGTCGAGGTCGTTGGCGTTCAGATCCTTCATCTTCTGCTCGGCGATGTCGCGCAGCTGCGAGCGGCGGATCGTCCCCGCGCTCGACTTGCCCGTTTCCGACGAACCTTTCTGGATCCGCGCCGCCTTTTTCAAAAGGAACGAGGCCGCCGGGGTCTTGGTGACGAAGGAGAAGCTGCGGTCCGCATAGACGGTGATAACCGTCGGGATCGGAGCGCCCTTCTCGAGCTCCTGCGTCGCGGCGTTGAACGCCTTGCAGAATTCCATGATGTTGACGCCGCGCTGACCGAGCGCGGGGCCGATCGGAGGGGCGGGGTTCGCAGTGCCGGCCGGCACCTGCAGCTTGATATAGCCGGTGATCTTCTTTGCCATGGTCTCACTCTGTCGTTGGCCTGCGGTCGAAAAATCTTCCGCGGGCTGTTCTCAAGTTTAGCGGTTCAAGCGCCCATCTTCGCCAAGGCGACGGCAGGCTCCCGCGGGTTTCCAACAGGATTGGAGGTGCACGCCCTTAGAGGAAGTTCCCTAGGAAAGAAAGAGGGATGCGGGTCGGGTGCCGCCCCGATATCGCGCATGGCCCGACAGGCCTAGCGCTCGACCGAAAGGCACCCTCCCATGGCAAGCGCAACCACGCCCATCATCTTCGGAATCCTCGCCGTCGGCACTGCCGCGGGCTCCACCGCATTCCAGATGCCCGCAATCCCGGGCATGGGTGGAATGGGCGGTCTTCCGAACATCTCGAACATCGGCGCGAGTAACGCTGCGGGCGTCCTTGGCTATTGCATGAAGAACGACCTGCTCGGCGGATCGAAAGGCGCTTCCTCGCTCCTCAGCGGGCTGGAGAAGAAGCCTGGCATCACCGGAACCAAGGAATTCGCGGCCGGCCAGGCGGGCAACATCCTGACCGGCGGCCACGGATCCGGCTTCGACCTCGCCGGCGCCAGCGATCCCATCAAACAGCAGGGCTGCAAGATGGTGATGAAGCAGGCGCACAAGTTCCTTTGATCTGCTAAGACCGGCGGCGGGGAAGGTGACCGGAAGAGGGGGTCACCATGCGTATCATGTTCGCGTTGGCGTTGCCGCTACTGCTCGCAACCAGCGCCGCACAAGCGAAGGGCAAGCCTGCCGAGCTCAAGTGGGGCGATGCGCCGCCGGCGCTTCCGCCGGGCGCACAAATGGCGGTCGTTTCGGGCGATCCGACCAAGGCCGGAAAGTTCACCATCCAGCTCAAGATGCCGTCCAACTATTCGTTACCGGCTCACTGGCACCCAACCGACGAGAAGGTGACGCTCGTGTCCGGCAAGCTGTCCTACGGGATGAGCGACCGGCTCGACCGCGCCGCGGCGCAGCCTTTGGCCGAGGGCGCCAGCGTCACCATGAAGGCAAAGATGCACCACTGGGTGCTGACCGGCGACGGAGCGACGGTGGAGGTGAGCGCGACGGGCCCGTTCAAGATCACCTACGTCGACCCGAGCACGGATCCGCGCGGTCCGGCGGCATCGGCTACGAAAAAGCCTTAGGCGAGTTTCGCCCGGCGTTCGCCGGGGAACGGGTCACTTCACCCGTTCTACCTGCTCGAACTCCAGCTCGACCGGCGTCGCGCGGCCGAAGATGCTCACGGAAACCTTCACGCGCCCACGATCGAAATCGAGCTCCTCGACCACGCCGTTGAAGCTCGCAAACGGGCCGTCGAGAACCTTCACGGCGTCGCCGATCTCATAGTCGACGTTGATCTTCTGCTTGGGCGCGTGGGCGGCTTCGTGCTCGGTGGAGAGCATGCGCGCGGCCTGGGCGTCCGGGATCGGCTGGGGCTTGCCGTTGGGACCGAGGAAGCCGGTCACCTTCGGGGTGTTCTTGACGAGGTGATAGACGTCGTCATTGAGCTCGAGCTTGGCGAGGACGTAGCCGGGCATGAACTTGCGCTCGGTCTGAACCTTCTTGCCGCGCTTGATCTCGGTCACGGTCTCGGTCGGGACCTCGATCTGGTCGACGAAGCGCTCGAGGCCCATGCGCGTCGCCTCGCTGTGGATCGCATCGCGAACCTTGTTCTCGAAGCCGGAATAAGCGTGGATGATGTACCAGCGGGACATGTGCGTTCGACCTAACCCAGAAAGCTCAGGAGATATTTGACCGCCGTCGCGAAGAAGGCGTCGATGGCGAAGAAGAAAGCGGAAAGGACGAGCGAAAGGATCACCACCATGATCGCGGTCGCGATGGTTTCCTTGCGGCTCGGCCAATAGACCTTGCTGGTCTCGGCGCGGACCTGCCGGATGAATTCGCCGGGGGAGACTTTGGCCACTTCAGCTCTCAACTCTCTTTGCGGATAGAAAAGCGCCCCGCGGGCCTGTGCGGCCGGCGGGGCTGCGGGTCACTTAGCGCTCAGCGGTCGAGTCTTCAAGATCGTGAACGACGCGCCCTTCACTTACTATCGATAAGGTTCAGGCACCCAATTTTTGCGATATTAGCGCCGGTTAGTGCTTAGGGTTGCTCAACGGGGGCTTGAGCATGGGGGTGCTGTTGCTGTGGTGGGCGCTGGCCGCGGGGGCTTCAGCGGTCGTGCCCGACGCTTCGGCACCCCCAGACCATCCTGAAGCGCATTTCTTTCGATGCTAGCTGAAATGGCAGGAGTGGAGGGACTCGAACCCCCGGCCCTCGGTTTTGGAGACCGATGCTCTACCAACTGAGCTACACTCCTAGGCCAGCGCGCGAGGTAGCGAGGGCGGTTCAGCGGCGCAAGGTCACTTCGCTAGCGGGAGCCCGATCCACGTCCCCTGTGCGCCCGTGAAGATCTTCTGCGTCGCCGGACGATAATCGCTCGCTTTGGCGAAGAAGATGTTGGGGACGAAGGTCTGCGGGTTGCGGTCGTAGAGCGGGAACCAGCTCGACTGGACCTGGACCATCAGCCGGTGACCGGGCTCAATCACGTAATCGACGTTGGGAAGCGCGAATTCGTAAGTGAGCGGCTCGTTCGGGGTGAGCGGATGCGAATGGGTGGCGTCGGCGCGGTAGCGGCCGCGAAACACATCCATCGCGATTCCGAGCTCATAGCCGCCCATCTCCGTCTTCTGCGGGTAGTGCGACGGATAGACGTCGATCAGCTTGACCACCCAGTCGCTGTCGGTGCCGCTGGTCGAGGCAACGAGATGGACTTGCGGGGTTCCGCGAAGGGTAAGCGGGCGGTCGAGCGGTGCAGTTTCATAAGTCAGGACGTCGGGCCGCGCTTCGGCGAAGCGCTGGTCGTCCTCGAGCCAGTAACGCCAGGTCGAGCCCGCCGACCAAGGCGAGAGGTTTGGGCGAGCGCGGTAGGTGACCGGGCGCGACGGGTCGGACAGGTAGCTGTCCGATGACGCGGCGGCGGGCGCGGTGAAGCTAAGGCCGCGGCCTGGCGCGAGGTAGATGGGAGTCAGGCTTCCGCTGCATCCTTGCGCGCAGGATGGGGGCCAGTCGGGCAGGCGCTGCCATTGGTTTGGCCCGACCTCGAACGCCGTGACGCGCGCGATGTCGGCGGGGGGTCCGCCTTTGAGATGCTGATCGAGGAAGGGCAGGAGCACATTCTGCCGGAACCATTTGCCCGTGTCCGAGCCCCAGTCGAGGGGGCCGAGAGTCGATGCCGCGATATTGGCCTCGCCATGATGCCAGGGCCCGAGGGCGAGGTGGGCATTGCCGTTATCGCCGCGCTTGACCGCATCGAAGACGGCGGGCGCACCGTAAATGTCCTCTTGGTCCCATTCGCTTCCGACAATCAGGGTAGGAACGGTAAGCGGGGTGCGGCCGAGGATTCGGTCGACCGCCTGGTCCTGCCAATATTCGTCATAATCGGGATGCTCGGTCAGCCGCACCCAGAAGGGCAGCTGCTCCATCCCCATCGCATGACCGTAGGCGGCGGCGGAGCCGTAGCGAAGGAACGTGTTGTAATCGTCGTAGCCGGAGCTGAACCATTCCTCGTCGGATTCCTTGTCGGCGGTCTGATCGTAGACGTAGCTGATCATCTCCTGCCGGAAGGCGCCGTTGTGGAACCAGTCGTCGCCTTTCCAGACGTCGACCATCGGGTTGATGGGAACGGCGGCCTTGAGCGCCGGGTGCGGGTTCACCAGGCTCATCAGCGTCGTGAAGCCGTCGTAGCTCGTGCCTATGGTGCCAACGCGGCCGTTGCTCTCGGGTACGTTCTTCACCAGCCAGTCGATCGTGTCGTAGGCGTCGGTCGAATGGTCGACTGCAGTCGGGTTGAGGGGGCCGCGCAGCGGGCGATTCATCACATAGTCGCCGCCGGACTTGTACTTCCCGCGAACGTCCTCGACCGCGACGATATAGCCGGCGCGCACGAGCTCCGCCGAAAGCGGTGAGAGGATGTTCTCGGGCAGCCCCCCGAACGAGCCGCGCGATGTCGCCTTGTCCGCGGAGTAAGGCGTGCGGTCGAGCATGATCGGGAACTTGCCCGCGCCGTTCGGGATGATCAGCACCGCGTAGAGCTTCACTCCGTCGCGCATCGGAACGGTGACTTCGCGGCGGACGTACTGGAACTCGCCGCGGGGAGGGGCGAAGCGCTCCGGAATGTCGCCGCCTTTGGGAATCGGCGGGATGTTGCCGCGGAACTTCTGAGGGATGTCGCCGCCCGGCTGAACTGCCGGCTGGACGTGACTCTCCGCGCTCAGCGGGCACGCAAGAACGAGCGCGGCGAAAAACGCGAACTTCGTGAAGCGCATGCGAATCTCTTTCCTCGACGCGCGCCTTGGCACGGACCCCGGCATCGCAGCAAGTGACGGAGGCGCGAATGGAGCGCGACGGGACGGCCCCATTTGCGGTATGAAGAGATGCTCGGCTGATCGGGGGAATGCCTGGAGACCGCAGAACTTCTATTGGGTTCGAGAGCCGATCGCTTTGGGAAGGGCGCACTTCGCCGGTTGGCGATTCCGGCGAACGTTCTGGCGCATGGCTTCACCGGA
>Ga0207690_10000276_pt1 | contig 36407 bp, 31 predicted proteins | sample KBSC23metaG_FD_184315 | JGI IMG/M metagenome (GOLD analysis project Ga0207690, IMG submission 184315) | Corn rhizosphere microbial communities from Kellogg Biological Station, Michigan, USA - KBS C2-3 metaG (SPAdes) (version 2) | ecosystem: Host-associated > Plants > Roots > Rhizosphere > Soil ... | reverse complement strand
CGGGCCGGCGGCGCTCGCGTGGGCGGTCACCGAGCAGCTGATCGAGTACGTGCGCGCGGCCGCGATCCAGCGGCGCATCGTGTGGCGGCTCGGCCGGCGCTGTGCGCGCAGCGGGCTGCGAGACCTGCCGAGCGCGGCGACGGTCGCCGGGCAGGCGCCGGCGCAGCTGACCGCGTTCGACCTCGCGCCGAAGCGCGCGCTTGCGCTGCGGCGCGTCGCCGAGGAGGTCGCCTCCGGCCGCGTCGACCTGCACGCCGCAGATCCGGCGCCCGGCTGGAGACGGCTGCGGCGGATTCCCGAGATCGGCACGTGGACCCTGTCGCTGCTGGCGCTGCTCGGCCAGGGCCGCTACGACGCGCTGCCGGCCGGCGACCTCGCCTACGTGAAGCTGGTCGGCCGCCTGCAGAGCGGGGGAGACCCGCGCGTGCGCGCGACCGAGGACGAGGTGCGCGCGTTCTTCGCGCCCTACGGCGAGTGGGCCGGCCTCGCCGCCGCCTACGCGCTGCGCGCGACCGCGCCGGAGCTGCGCGCGGTCGCGGCGGCGGCGTGAACTGCGTCAGTCTGCCGCTAGCGCCACTTCTATCGCCGGTTCGACTGCCAGCGTCCCGCTGACTTCGAGCGTGCTGCCCATCGGACAGGCCGCACCTTCCCTCCATGGCAATACGTTCCCTAGGAACGTCTTCTGATCAAACCTCTGGCCTCCACCAGCTTCGCCGACTAGGAAGGGCAGGTCGCCCTGGTATAGGCAGTTCGCGTTTGGGGACCTGATGCGGATCCCGACTTCTAGCGCAGTGATTAGCAGTCCCGTTATGTTCGGTAGAACCCCTAGGAACGCGTCGTAACGCAGCGGGATCGGATTCATTTCGTTCACTAGGAATATGACTTCCCAGTTCGTCATCAGCTGCCTGCATCCACCCGTTCTGGCGGACACGATGTTGCCGATCTGGCCTTCCGGTAGCCTGCCGGCGAAGGCCTTCCTCATTTCTCTTACGTAGCGTAGGCCGAGCGCGACGTTGCACGTGATGATCGCGGTCCTCATCCCATCGTTGTATGTGAACGACAGGGTGCCGCTATTCCTCACGGTTTCGTTCGGTCTTATTCTTATCGCCGTTTGGGCCGAGGCGAGGCCTGTCGCGAATGCGAGCAGCAGCGCGGCGGCGCATGCCGCGACGGCGGCGCGCATGGTGGTGTGCATGGTGAGATCCCCCTTCTCACGCGTTAGGCGGTTTGAGATTTGACGGTACGGACCGTAATGAGGTTCGTCAACGGGCCGGCCCTCCGGTAGGCCGGCCCGTTGAGCCTCAGCCGCCCTGTCCTGCCAGGAACTCGTTCGTGATCGCAGTCCCGCCGGCGTTCGGCTCGACGCCGAGCAGATCGTGCTCGAACATCCATCTGCCGTAGGCGCTCCACGCCTTCGGGTCCTGCCAGCCGAACGGCTTCGAGCTGTCGGCCGGGAAGAACGCCGGCAGCGACGCCTTCACGCTCGCGAGCGCGAAGCTCGCGTCGAGATCGGGCGCCGCTCTCACGAGCGCGTCGGTCGCCGCCTTGGGGTCTGCTCTGGCCGCTTCGTAGCCGCGCGCCAGAGCCTGCACGAACGCGCGCACGTCGTCGCCGCGGTTCGCGAGCGTGTCCTTGCGCGCGACGAGGATCAGCTCGTCGTAGGTCGGCACCCCGACCTGCTCCATGCGGACGATGTGCGGTCTCCTGCCGGCCTGTCTGAGCTGGACGCCCTCGACGTTCCAGTACGCGCCGAGCGTCGCGTCGACCTTCTTCGAGAGCATCGCCGGCACGAGGTTGAAACCGACGTTCGTCTCCTTCACCGAGTCGACCGGCACGCCCGCGCGCTGCAGGATCGTCTGCAGGTAGGCGGACTGGTACGGGATGCCCGCGGTCCCGACGCGGCCGCTTCTGAGGTCGCGTGGCCCGCTGAAGCCTCTCTTGAGCGACATCAGTGTCGTCAGCGGCACCTGTGCGACCGCGCCGACGGAGACGAGCTGCGCGCCCTTGTCGCGCGCGATCAGCAGCTCCGGCTCGTACGAGATCGCGAGATCGACCTTGCCCGCCGCCAGCAGCTTGAGCGGCGCCGCGGGATCCGACGGCGTCTGCACCTTCACGTCGAGGCCCGCTCTGGCGAAGTCGCCGTCGGCGAGCGCCTGGTAGAGGCCGACGTGGTCAGGGTTCGACAGGTAGTCGAGCATCAGCGTGAGCGAGCGCGTCGCGCCGCCGGCCGCCGTGACCGTGTCCTGCTTCTCGCCGCAGCCGCCGAGCGCGATCAAGGCGATCAGCGCGGCGGCGATCGGGAGCAGTCGCTTCATCGGGTGTTGCCTCCTGGGGGGTTGTGCGCCCACGGCACGAGCCACCGCTCGGCCAGCGTGAGCAGGCCGAACAGCGCGATCGCGAACGCGGACAGGATCAGTACGGCCGCGTACGCGCGGTCCGTTCTGAGGTTGGGGATGGCGTACTGGACGACGTTGCCGAGGCCCGATGACGAGCCGCCGAACACCTCGGCGAACACCGCACCGATCACGGCGACCGCGACGGCGACCTTCGCGCCGCTCAGCAGTCCGGGCAGCGCAGCCGGGAGCTCGACGTGGCGCAAGATTCGCCATCGCGAGGCATCGAGCGTGCGCAACAGGTTGATCTGCTCGCGGTCCACACGCGAGAGTGCATCGAGCGTGGTCACGACGATCGGGAAGAACGAGATCAGCCCGATGATCACGAGCTTCGGTCCGAGTCCGAATCCCAGCCACACGACGAGCAACGGGGCGATGAGCGGGATCGGGATCGTCTGCGAGGCGACGAGCAAGGGGTAGGTCGAGCGGCGCAGCGCAAGCGAGAGGTGAAGGGCAAGCGCGCAGATGAACCCGGCACCGCCTGCCGCGACGATTCCGAGCAGTACCTCGCCGGCTGTGACGCGCAAGTTGTCCCACAAGAGCGTGCGGTCGGTCCACAGCGACTGCGCCACCTCGTGCGGCGCCGGCAGGATCAGCCGGTCGACGCCACCGTAGAGCGCATACAGCTCCCACGCGCCGAGCAGCGCGAGCAGGATCGCGAGCGGCGCGAGCACCCGGGCCGCACGGCTCATGCCGGCGCCCCCAGCGCTTGCAGAGCGCGCTCGCGCAGCGCCACGACGTCGGCGTCGGTGCGATGCCGCGGACGCGGCACGCGCACGTCGAGCTCCGCCACCGCGCGCCCCGGCCGCGGCGACATCACGACGACACGGTCGGCCAGCACGACCGCCTCCTCGACGTCGTGCGTCACGAGCACGACCGTGCGCGGCTCCTCCGCCAGCGTGCGCGCCAGCCAGCCCTGCATCTCCTGGCGCGTGAGCGCGTCGAGCGCCGCGAACGGCTCATCCAGGGCGAGCACCGGCTTGCCCGCCAGCAGCGTGCGCACGAACGCCACGCGCTGGCGCATCCCGCCCGAGAGCTCGGCGGGTCGCGCGTGCTCGAAGCCCCCGAGCCCGAAGCGATCGAACCACGGCACCGCCTCGATGCGCGCCTTCCCCGCCGGCACGCCGCGCACGCGCAACGCCAGCGCGGCGTTGTCGAGCGCGCTCGCCCACGGCAGCAGCAGGTCGCGCTGCGGCATCAGCACAGCGGGGTCCGCGGCGACCGACCCCGCGTCCGGCTGCTGCAGGCCGCAGATCAGCTCCAGCAAGGTGGACTTCCCGCATCCGCTCGCCCCGACGACCGCGACGATCTCGCCCGGGGCGGCGCGCAGGCTCATCCCCCGCAGCGCGACGACCTCGCCGCTACGACGGCCACGGACACGGAAGACCCGCTCCACTCCGTCGACCCGAACGCCGTCCATCGCTCCCTCCGCGGGCATTACCCCACAGGTTCGAAGGGTCAGCGCCGGGTCGCATGGTGCGAAGGGGCGCTATCTCAGCCGGCTCACCCGCCAGCCCCCCTGGTTGTCACTGCTATGGCGCGGATGCTAGCGACCGGCGAGGCGCAAAGGCAGAACGCTGCCCCGACGGGTGATATACGGTTAAACAGGTCTTAGTAGAACCGCAAAATGGCTGGAAGGCCTTGGGGGAGATGGGGGAGCAGGGGCAGTCCGTTGCCGAGCGGCGCGTGCGCGGTCCAGAGCCGACTGCGTCTCGTCCACGCACGCTTCAGCCGGCGGAGGTCGCATGGCTGGCGGTCCTGCCCTCAGCTGCGCTCGTGCTCGCGGCGATCGTCCTGCTCGGGCATCCGCTCGGACGCGCACTGTTCGCACCCGGAGAAGAGCGCTTCTGGCCCGAAGCGGAAGTGCTGCCCGAGCCGGCCGAGCACGCGCGCTTCGTCATGGCGCTGCTCGGCGCTCCACTTGTGGCGGCCGCGGTCGTGGCAAGCCGACGCTGGCCGGCGCGCTTGCAGCCGCGAACCGTGCTGCTCGTCGTGACCGTCGCGCAGCTCTCGGTGGTCGTCCTGCTGGCCGCGGCGATGCTGGCCCAGCGCGGACTCTTCCCGCAGCTGCACGCGCTCTCGCCATTGCCCGCGAAGGGGCAGGCGCTGTTTGACGTGCCGACGCTCGTCATCGCAGCGGCGATCGCGGTGGCGCTCGGCGTCGCGCTTCCACGCCGGGCTGTCGCCAACCGCCTGACGGCGCTCGGAGGCGAGACGCCTGTGCTGCGCCGGGTCTGCGGCGTCGTCGTGCTCGCGTCGATCGCGGTGTGGCTGCTGCGTGCGTTCAACACGGAGCACACGATCGGATCCGCGCCCGCGAGCAACCTCGTCCCCTGGCAGATGAGCGAGGCGTTCGCCGTGCTCGACGGCCGCACGCCGCTCGTCGACTTCCACAGCCAGTACGCGCATCTGGTGCCGTATCTGACGGCTGGAGCGATGTGGCTTGCGGGCACCTCGGCGGGCGTCTGGTCGGCGACGATGATCGCGCTCAGCGCGCTCACGCTGCTCGCCGTCTACGCCACGCTGCGGCGGATCGCACGCCGCTCGCTGCTCGCCGTGGCGCTGTTCGCGCCGTTCCTGGCCGCGAGCGGCTTCCTGCTGTCCGGAATAGTGACGCCCTTCGCGGTCTTCAGCCTGTGGCCGATGCGCTACGGCGGGCCGTATCTGCTCGCGTGGCTGACGGCGCGCCACCTCGACGGCGCGGCGCCGCGCCAGCGCTGGCCGCTGTTCGCCGCCGGCGGCCTCGTCGCACTCAACAACCTCGAGTTCGGCCTGCCGGCGCTGGCAGGAACGGTCGCTGCCCTCGTCGCGGTCGACCCGCCGCGCTCGTGGCGGGCGCTCGGGCGCCTCACCGGAGCACTCGGTTCAGGCCTGCTCGCAGCGCTCACGCTCGTGTCGCTGCTCACGCTGATCCGGGCGGGCTCGTTGCCGCACCTCGGCCTGCTGCTCGAGTTTCCGCGCATCTACGGCATCGGCGGCTGGGTGCTGGAGCCGATGCCGACGGTCGGTTTCCAGCTCGTCCTCTACGTGACGTTCGCTGCGGCGCTCGCGGTCGCCGCCGTTCGCGCCATCGGCGACGGAGAGCCGCTCCTGACGGGGATGCTCGCGTGGAGCGGGATCTTCGGGCTCGGGGCGGGCGGCTACTACGCCGGACGCTCCGACGAGCTCAACCTGATCGCGCTGCTGTCGGCCTGGGCGCTCGCGCTGGCGCTGCTGACGCTGGTTGCCATACGGAGCCTCGCCGACGGCCGGAGGCCCGACGCAGCCCATCTCGCCGTCCTCTTCTGCTGGGGCCTGACGGTGTGTGCGCTCGCCCAGGCTCCACGCCCGTGGACCGAGGTGGCGCGGCTGAACCGCACGCACCCGCCCGTCTACAAGCTGCGTGCCGCGGTCGCGCTCGTGCGGCAGACGACGAGGCCGCACGAGCGCGTCGCGATCCTCACCCCGTTGGGGCACCGCGTCGCGTTCGACGCGGGCGTGGTGGACGTGGCGCCGTACGCCAGCGCGGAAGCGATGCCGACGATGGAACAGCTGGAGACGACGCTCGCGGCGATGGCGGCGAACGGCGTCACGCGCGTCTACCTGGACAGAGCCTCCACCTACCCGGCGCTCTACGAAGCGCTCGTCGGCGCCGGCTACCACCGACAGTCTGAGCGCGGCCGCTACCTGATGCTGACGAACACGTCGATCGGCTTGTGATGAACGAAGGGGGAGCAGTTGTCTGAGACCGGGGGAGGCAGGCGCCACCGCATCGCGGGTCGGTGCCGATCGACTGCAGCGGCTGTGCTGCTCGTGCTGCTCGCCGCGCTCGCCGCCGGCGGCTGCGGCGAGGGAGGGAGCGCTGACAGCTCGGGGCGCGACGCCGCGTCATGGCCGGCACCGAACGGCGACGCGGCCAACCACCGGCGCGCGACCAGCTCGATCGACGCCGCCTCGGTCGGCCGTCTGCGCATCGCGTGGCGGCTGCCGCTGTCGGCCACCTACGCCGCCACCCCGATCGTGCTCGACGGCGTCGTCTACACGCAGGACCTGATGTCGAACGTCTACGCGGTCGACCTGGCGAGCGGGAGGCTGCGCTGGAGGCACGACTACAACGAGGTCGACACGGGGCCCAACGGCGTCTCGGTCGTGGACGAAAGGATCTTCGGGGCGACGGCGTCGCATGCGTTCGCGCTCGATGCGCGCAGCGGCCGCGAGCTGTGGTCGAGGCAGCTCGCCGAATATCCCGGCGACGCGATCGACATGGCGCCGGGCTACGCCGACGGGACGGTCTACGTCTCGACGGCCGTCGCCGGCATCGGCGCGGTCGGGACGCTGTGGGCGCTCGACGCCGACAGCGGCAGAGCGCGCTGGAGGTGGCGCCAGGTCCCCGAGGATCTGTGGGGGCACTCTGAGGTCAACTCCGGTGGCGGCCTGTGGCATCCGCCGGCGTTCGACGAGGACGGCGCGCTCTACGTCAGCACCGGCAACCCGCTGCCGTTCCCCGGCGTGGACAGGTGGCCGTGGGGCGCGAGCCGGCCGGGCCCGAACCGCTGGACGAACGCGATCGCGAAGCTCGATCCCGACAGCGGCCGTCTCGCGTGGGCGCGTCAGGTGCTGCCGCACGACATCTACGACTGGGACCTCGAGGGCCCGGTGATCCTCGACCGGGTCGACGGGCGGCTGCTCGCGCTCACGGCCGGCAAGATGGGCGTCGTCTACGCGTTCGACGCGGCGACCGGCAGACCGGTCTGGAGGCGCTCCGTCGGCCTTCACAACGGCCACGACCGCGACAACGAGCTCGTGCTGCGCGGCAGGGCGCCGTTCACGAGGCCGACGACGGTGCTGCCCGGCTGGTGGGGCGGGGTCGAGACGCAGATGGCGTCCGATGGCAAAGTCATCTACGCCCCCGTCAACGACCTCGCGACGCGCTACGACTCGGGCACGAGACTGACGGGGCCCGACCCGGCCGACGGCACCGGCCGCATGGTGGCGATCGACATCGCGACGGGGCGCGTGCGCTGGGATCACCTGCTGCCGAGATCGCCCTACGGCGCGGCGACGATCGCGAACGACCTCGTCTTCACGACCACCTACGACGGCATCGTGTGGGCGCTGGCGCGCGACAGCGGCGCGGTCGTCTGGAGGACGCGCCTGAGCACCGCGACGAACGCGCCGGTCGCGATCGCCGGCGACACGTTGATCACGGCGGCATCGGTCCCCGTGAACGGCCGCCAGCCGGAGCTCGTCGCCTACCGACTGGGCGGGGACTGATGGCGTCGGCCTTCGCCGCCGCCCGCGAGGAGCCCGAGCTCGCTCCCGCACGTGCGCGCCCGCTCGAGGTGGGCGAGCTCGCCTGGCTGGTCGTGCTGCCCTGTGGCGTGCTCGTGGCGTTGGCGATCGTGCTGCTGGGGCCGCCGCTCGGGCACGCGTTCCTCGCCCCGCGCGGCGACCGCTTCTGGCCGAACACGGAAGTCCATCCGGAGCCGGTCGAGCACGCGCGCTTCCTGCTGGCGCTGGCGGCGGCGCCGCTGGGCGTCGCGGCCGTGCTCGCGCTCGCGCGCCGTCCGCCGGCGCTGCGTCCGCAGCCGGCACGGGCGCTCGTGGCGCTCGCCCAGTGGTGCACCGTCCTGTTCCTCGCGCTGATGCTGCTGGCCCAGCACAACGTGCTGCTGCGCTCCTATGCGCCCCCCGGCCAGCCGGTTGCGATCTTCACGGTCGCGACGATCGTCGCGGCGGCTGCGCTCGCGGCGCTGCTCGCATATGGCCTGCGGCAGCGCAGGCTCGTCGCGCGCCTCGCCGGCCTCGCGCACGAGACGCGCGCTCGGCGGATCGGCTGCCTGGTCGTGGTGGTGCTGCTGATCGCGGTGTGGCTGAGCGCGGCGTTCAACACCGAGCACTCGATCGGCAGGGCGGAGTCGAACCACCTGATCCCGTGGGACATGGCCGAAACGTTCGCGGTGCTGAACGGCCGCACGCCGCTCGTCGACTTCCACAGCCAGTACGCGCAGCTGCTGCCGTACCTCTCGGCAGGGTCGCTGCGGATCGTCGGCACGTCGGTCGGTGCGTGGACGGGGACGATGATCCTCGTCAGCGGACTGGCGCTCGTGGCCGCGTTCGCGGTGCTGCGGCGGGTCGTGCGCAGCTCGCTCCTTGCGCTGGCGCTGTTCGTGCCGTTCCTGGCGGGCGGCGCATTCCTGATCTTCGGCCGGCTGAGCCCGCTGGAGATCTTCAGCCTGTGGCCGATGCGCTACGGCGGGCCATATCTGCTCGCGTGGCTGACGGCGCGCCACCTCGACGGCGCGGCGCCGCGGCGGCGCCGGCTGCTGTTCGGCGCCGCCGGCCTCGTCGCGCTCAACAACCTGGAGCTCGGCCTCCCGGCCGCGGTCGGCGCGTTCGCGGCCGTCGCCTACGCCGACCTGCCGCGCTCACGGCAGGCGGTGCTGCGGCTGCTCGCCGACGCCGCCCTCGGACTGCTCTCAGCGCTCGCCGTCGTGACGGCGGCTGCGCTGCTGCACGGCGGCGCGCTGCCGCGCTTCGGGCTGCTGCTCGAGTTCCCGCGCATCTACGGCGTCGGCGGCTGGGTCCTGGAGCCGATGGCGGCGGCCGGTCTGCACCTCGCCGTCTACGCCACCTTCCTCGCCGCCGTGATGGTCGCGACGGTACGCGCGCTGCGCGGCGAGCAGCAGCGGCTGCTGACCGGCATGCTCGTATGGAGCGGGATCTTCGGGCTCGGCGCGGGCAGCTACTTCGCCGGGCGCTCCGACGCGCTCAACCTCATCTCGCTCTTCTCGGCCTGGTGCTTCGCGCTCGTGCTGCTGACGGTCGTGGTCGCCGAGCGCGTGACGCGCACAGGCGCGCGTCCGTCGCCGGCGGAGCTGGCGGTGCTGTTCGGCTTCGCCCTGATCGCGCTGTCCGTCTTCCAGATGCCGCGTCCGTGGGCGGAGGTTCAGCGGGTGAGGCAGACGACGACCGCGGTCTACAGGCAGGCGGCCGCGATCCGGCTCGTGCGGCAGACGACGACGCCGCACCAGAAGGTCGCGATCCTCACGCAGCTCGGCCACCGCGTCGCGTTCGACGCCGGCGTCGTCGATGTCGCGCCCTACTCGGGCATGGAGTCGATGCCGACCGTCGCACAGCTGAAGGCCACGCTCGACGCCGTGCGGCGTGAAGGGGCCATGCAGATCTACGTCGATCGCGAGCTCGTCCTGCCCGGGATGCTCGAAGCGCTCGGCGCAGCAGGCTTCGAGTCGGCGGCGCAGGAAGGCCGCTTCCTGATGCTGCGGGCGCGCGCCGCGGGCCCGTGAGCGTCTCGGCGACACCTGCGTCGCGGACGCCGCCGGCGCGGGCGCGCGCGCTCACCCCACAGGAGAGCGCGTGGATCGCTGCGATCCCGTGTGCGTTGCTGCTGGCGGGCGCGATGCTGGTGCTCGCCCATCCGTTCGGCCGGATCGTCTTCGGCCCCGGTGACGAAGCATTCTGGCCAAGCGTGGTGCGCCGGCCGGAGCCGGCGGAGCATGTGCGCTACCTGATCGCGCTGCTCGCATGGCCGCTGCTTGCCGCCGCCGTGCTCGCGACGGCGTGGCGGCGGATCGCCCTGCCGCCGGTCGCGATCGCCGTGCTCGTGCGCGGTACGCAGGCGCTGCTCGTCGCGGTCGCGATCGCCTGCTTCGTGCGCCAACAGACGGCGGTGTGGCCGGAACAGCCGCAGCCCGATCGCATCTTCACGCCGCCGACGCTGGCGGTCGCGGCGCTGTTGACGGCGGGCGCCGCGCTGCTGCTGCGCGGCGACGCCTCGCGGCGCGCGTACGCCTGGGTAGCGCGGCGGCGGCGCGGGCTGGGGCCGGTCTGCGTCGCGGTCGCCGCGCTGCTGAGCGCCGTGTGGCTGGTGACGGGGATCAACTCCGACGGCACGATCGGCTACGCGCTCGCCAACCACTTGATCGCGTGGGATCTCGACGAGGGCTACGCGGTCCTCAACGGGCTCACGCCGCTCGTCGACTTCCATGCCCAGTACGGCCAGGTGGAGCCGTATCTCGCAGCCGCGGTCGTCGCGCTCGCCGGCAGCTCCCTGGGCGTGCTGACGGTGACGATGGCGACGCTGAGCGGCCTCGCGATGCTCGGCATCCACGCGGTCTTCCGGCGGCTCGTGCGGGCGCCGCTGCTCGCGCTCGGCCTGTTCGTGCCGTTCCTCGCGACGACCTTCTTCGTCGAGATCCAGCCCTTCCCGCACAGGCTTGGGCGCCTGAGTCCGGCAGGGATGATCAGCCTGTGGCCGCTGCGCTACGGCGGCGCCTATCTGCTGGCGTGGCTGACGGCGCGTCATCTCGACGGCGCGGCGCCGCGGCGGGGATGGCTCCTGCTGTCAGCGGCGGCACTTGTCGCGGTCAACAACCTCGAGTTCGGCGGGGCGGCGCTGATCGCGACGCTCGCCGCCCTCCTGGCGCACGACTGCTCGGCGCGCGACTGGGAGCGGGCACGGCGCCGGCTGCGCGAGCTGCTGGTCGGCGGCGCCGGGGCCCTCGCGCTCGTGCTGCTGCTCACGCTCGCGCACGGCAGGAGCCTGCCCCGCTTCGGGATGCTGTTCGAGTTCCCGCGGCTCTACGTGCGCGGCGGGTGGGTGCTAGTCCCGATGGTCGGGCTCGGCGTGCACCTCGTCGTCTATGCCACGTTCGTCGGCGCCGGCGTCCTCGCCGTCGTGCGCGCCGTGCGGCGGGAGGAACCGCTGTTGAGTGCGATGCTGGCGTGGAGCGCCGCCTTCGGCCTGCTCGCGGGCGGCTATTTCGTCGGCCGCTCCGATCCGCTCAACCTCATAGCGATCTTCTCCGCCTGGGCGTTCGCGGTCGTGCTGTTGCTGATCGCGGTCGTGCGCTCGCTCGCCGCCGCGTCGCGCCGCCCATCGCTCGCCGAGCTCGCGGTGCTGTTCGGCTTCGGGCTGATGGCGTGCTCGGTCGTACAGGTGCCGGCGCCGTGGCGGGAGGCGAGGCGGTTGAGGGAGACGGCGGCGATTCCGCAGTACCAGAGTCCCGCGCTGAAGCGCTTCGTCTCCGAACAGACCGACCCTGGGTCGAAGGTCGCGCTGCTCGTGCCGATGGGCCACCGGGTCGCCTACGAGCTCGGGCGCACGAACATCGCGCCCTATGCGAGCGTCGAATCGATGCCGACGCTGCAACAGGTCCAGACGACCGTGCGCGTGCTTCGGCGCGAACGCGTCACCCGCGTCTTCCTCGGCATGCAGGACGTGACCCCCGGGATCATCCTGCCCGACGTCGTCAGCGCGTTCGAGCGCCTCGGCTACGCGGTCCGCAACGTGCAGGCGAGCACCTACGAGCTCGACGACACCGCGTCGCGTGGTTAGCTGCGCGGCATCGCGTGCGAACCGGCGGTGAGCGCCTTCACGAAGTCCTCGAGCTGGTTCGCGGTCCAGCACTCGAACGCCGTGCAGTGGCGCTCGTACGTGGCGATCACCGAGTCGCCGTAGTTCCAATACAGGCGCGGCTCGGGGTTGAGCCAGAACGTTCGGCCTGCCTTCGCGGCGATCGCGGCGAACACGTCGTCGCGCGGGGGACGCCCGTTGGTGCGCGCGTCGCCGAGCACGATCACGGTCGCGCGCGGGTGCAGATCGTCCTCCACTTCGGCGAGGAACTCGGTCCACACGCGCCCGTAGTCGGTGTAGCCCGAGATGTCGGCGACGCCGGCATCGCGCGAGATCGCCTCGCTCGCTCTGCGGAAGTCGCGCTCGCGCTCGAACACCTCCGTCACCTCGGAGATCCGCTCGATGAACACGAACGAGCGCAGCTTGCGGAACGAGTCGTGCAGCGCGTGCAGGACGGACAGGAAGAACACGCTGGCTGACGTGACGCTGGTCGACACGTCGCAGAGAACGAACAGCTCCGGCCGCCGCGGCCGCAATGGCCGATAGCGCAGCTCGACCGGCACGCCGCCCGTCTGCAGGGACGCCCGCATCGTGCGGCGCACGTCCACGTGCGCGTGCCGTCTGCGCCCGCGCAGCTCCTTTCCCTGCGTCGCCAGCCGCCGCTTGAGCTGCGCGACGACGCGATGCACCGCTGCGAGATCCTGAATCGGCCCACCAGGCAGCGAACGGTCGAGCTCGCTCAACGGCCGCGCCGGCGGCAGCTGTCTCGTGCGCTCGATCTGCCCGCGCTCGAGCTCGCGCCGCAGCTGCTGCTCGAATTTGCGCAGTTGCTCGCGCGGGACGCCGTCGCGCCGTGGGTCGCCCTCGGGGAACTCCGGCTGCGGCTCGGCGCGCAGTCCGAGCGAGCGGCGGATCCGCTGGACGTCGACACCGATCACGCCGGAACCCTCGCCGCGCTCGCCGAACGCGGCGATGGCAAGCCGCGCGAGGTCGCGCATTGCGCCCTCCGAGCCGTCCTGCAGCGCGTTCGCGATCGCCTCGCGCAGCGCATCGACGTCGATCGAGGCGGCGTCCTCGAAGCCCTCGCCCTCCGTCACGCCCTGCACCGCGGCCTCCGCCTCCGCCGCACGGAAGAAGAAGCGGTCGAACACGAGCTCGAACACGCGCCGGTCCTCGGGCGACTTTGCGAGCGTCGCCGCGAGCGCCTCCTTGAAGTCGGCGCGCACGTCCCACGGCACCTCGTGCAGCGCCGCGAACGCGTCGAGCAGCTCCGACGTGCCGATCGCGACGCCCTCGCCGCGCAGCTCCTCGGTGAAGCCGATCAGGCGTGCGTCGAATCCGGCACGGCGGCGAGGGGTGGGCGGGCGGGAACCCTCTTCAGCGCGAGGCGGCGCCACCGGCCGCTCCCTCGGACAGCCGCACCCCGACGCGCGCGGCGACCGTGTCGAGGTCGGTGCGGTGCTTGACGATGACGGACATCGTCTCGCGGAACGTCTGCGCGTCGAGATCCTCGGCGCCGAGCAGCAGCAGCGCGCGCGCCCAGTCGATCGACTCGGCGATCGACGGCGGCTTCTTCAGGTCCAGCTCCCGCACCTCCTGCACGATCCCCACGAGCTTGCGCGCGATCGTCTCGCCCAGCTCGGGCGCGTGCAGCCGCACGATCTCCAGCTCGTGCTCGACGTCGGGGTAGTCGAGCCACAGGTACAGGCAGCGGCGCTTGAGCGCCTCCGTCAGCTCGCGCGAGTTGTTCGAGGTCAGCAGCACAACCGGCTGCGTGCGCGCCTCGACGCGACCCAGCTCGGGGATCGAGATCTGGAAGTCGGACAGCAGCTCGAGCAGCATCGCCTCGAACTCCTGGTCGGTCTTGTCGATCTCGTCGATCAGCAGCACGACCGGCTCGGGGTTCGCGATCGCCGTCATCAGCGGCCGCGCGAGCAGGAACTCCTCGCCGAAGATGTCCTCCTGCACGGCATCCCAGCCGGTGCCCGACGCCTCCGCCTGGATCCGCAGCAGCTGCTTGCGGTAGTTCCACTCGTACAGCGCCTTCGCCTCGTCGAGCCCCTCGTAGCACTGCAGGCGCACCAGCTCGCGACCCAGATAGCGCGAGAGCGCCTTCGCCAGCTCGGTCTTGCCGACGCCGGCCGGCCCCTCCACGAGCACCGGCTTGCCGAGCTTCGCCGCCAGATAGGAGACGAGCGCGGTCGACTCCCCGGGCAGGTAGCCGACCGAGCGCAGGCCGTCGGAGACCTGTGCGACGGAGGTGGGCTCGACGGGGGACATGCGCCGGATGATCTCAGCCCGGCTCGTCCGAAGGCGGCAGCGGGATCGTCAGCTGGTCGTCGTGCGCTGCCGGCCGCGCGGTCCGCCTGGCGCGCGGGCGCTCGGGCGGCAGCACCTGCGTCGTGGTCGTCCCGGGCGCCGGCGCGGGCGGGGGAGGGACCTCGGTCGGGATGTGCGGCCGCTCGCGCAGCGGCGCCGGCGGACGCTGCGAGCGGCGCATCCGCGAGCCGGCGTAGGCGAGCAGCCCGGCGCACGCGAGCGCGAAGAAGATCCCCCACTGGACCCCCACGAGTGCCCCGTTCGCGTGCGGCTTGTCGAACAGGCGCCAGATCAGCAGCAGCGCGACCCACATCCCGGCCGCCATCACGACGGTTCCGTCGCCGCCCGGCAGATGGAACGCCGCGTGCTCACTGCGCGCGAACAGCAGCGCGAGGACCGCGAGCGCGACGAGCAGCACTGCCGCCTCGACGAACGAGAACGCGCCGAACGCGCTCACGCTGTCGGAGCCCGCTCTGCCCTGCACGCCGTACCACGGCAGGAACATCGAGAGGAACAGCGCCGCCGAGGCGATCGCGGCCAGCCGCCCGTCCGGCGTCAGCGCCCGCCACGCGCGTCCGATGCGCACGAGCACGCCTGGCTGCTCGTTCATGCGCGTGCTGGAGCCGCGGCGCGCATCCGCGCCATGAGGACCTCCGCGTCGCGCTCGGAGACGGCGCGGATCTGACCCTGGAAGGCCAGCTTCCAGTGCTCTCTGGGCCATTTGCCGATGTGCTCGAGCTCGTCGACGAGGGTCTCGGCGCGTACCCACTCCTGCTCGGAGAGCACCAGCTCCGGCTCCGTTGCGAAGCGCCACGGGTACTGATCGGGGTTCCCGGGCTTGCCGGGCCAGATCTTCTCGCGGTCCTCGTACAGCTCGCCGGTCACCCGGATGCTCCCCGCGAACGCCATGATCCGCGTCAGGTACAGCACGATCCGATCGCCGGGGACGATCTCCAGCGCGCGGTTGCGGTTGCGCTCCTTCAGCCCGATCACGCGGTACCCGTGCTCGGCGGTGGCGGCGTGGTTCTCCGGCGAGCCGGTGAGGATCCAGGTGCGATGCGCGTCGGCGGCGGCCACGGCGTCGATTCTAGGGCGCTACGTGGCCGGTCTTCTGTGCGGCCTTCTCGCCGGCAGGACCTCGATCGTGCCGCTCGCCCGCCCGACGTTGCCGGCCAGGTCGGTCCCGCTCAGCGTCACCTCGTACGTGCCGGGCGCTGCCGGCACGGTCCAGCCGTAGGCGTGCGCGCCGCGCGACACGCTCGCGCTCGTGGCCAGCACGACCTTGCCGTCCTGCTCCCGGCGGATCGTCATGCCGACGCGTGAGACCTTCGAGAGCTCGAAGCGCACGAGCGTGCGTCTGCGGGCGCGCAGCCGTCTCGTCAGCAGCTCGAGCGTCGGCGGCTCCTTGAGGTCGCGCGCGAATGCTCTCGCCGTCGTGCAGTAGATCCGGACGCTCGTGCGGTCGCACAGGTTGCGCAGGAACCCGGTCAGCAGCTGGTGGTAGGAGAGATCCGACTCGGCGCCGCCGAGCTGGTAGAGCGACCAGGCGCCGGTGTCGCCGGCGGCCACGTCGAGCCGCGCCTGGCGGTCGCCCGCACGGTAGAGGCGCTTGGCGGCGGAGCTGTTCGTGATCGCGGCGTAGTCGTGCAGCGCGACGAGCGTCTGCACCGAGGCGTTGATGACGATCTGGCTGGGCGCGAACGAGTAGAGCAGGTAGCGCGCCCCGACCGGCGTCGTCACCCGCACGCCGACGGGCGCCGCGAGCGAGAACAGCTTCAGCGCACCGCGCGCCGCTTCGATGTACACCGGTTCGCCGAGCCGCTGGCCGGCGCGCGCGAGCGCCTGGATCCCGGTTGCCTGCGCCATCCCGCTCGCCCACGGCGGCGCGCCGCCGCCGAAGTCGAAGTAGTACTCCCACGCAGGCGCGTCACCCCGCTGCGAGGCGAGCGCGACCATCTCGTCGAGCAGCGCCCGCAGCTTGCGGTCGGATCCGGCCGACCACAGTCCGTTCGCCTTGCCGAACGTGCCGAGCACCTGCAGCTCGATCCCCTCGCCGGGGTAGTACTCCCACACCAGTTCGCTGTCGGAGAACTCGACGCGCTGGCCGTAGCCGAGCAGCGGGCCGGTCGTCCACCACTGGCGGTTGCGTTCGAGCGTCGCGAACAGGGCCGGCAGGCGCGCTGCGGTCAGCTGGCCCCGCGCGGCGATGTCGTGGAGGTTGTCGATCACCGCCTGCAGCTCGTTGCGGCGCGTGCCGCTCAGCCGCCGCGCCGTGCGGATCGCCGCGTCGAACGCGGCGCGGTCGCGTGCAGCCGTCTGGGGATCGATCGCGCCCGCTCTGAGCAGGCGCTTGAGCTCGCTGCGGACCGTGCGTTCGCGGCGGCCGCGCGCCTGCGCGGCGACCTCGGCGACAGGCGCAGGCAGCTCGGCCGCGAGTGCGGTGGCGGCAGGCAGCGCCCGGTCGACGCGAGCGTGCACATGGCCGTCGCGATCGAGCACGAGCACGCGCTCGGCCGCCGACGCGGCCGTCAGCTGAACGGTCACGACCAGGCCACCTGCGACGATGCAGATACACACGAGGAGGCGCAGGGAGCGCATGCGATCGGATGCTACGCTCGCCAGCCCGGCCGTCACGTCGCACAAGGAGATTTGCAGGTGCTTCTCACCCATCGGTTGGTCCAACACCGGGTACGCGCGATCGTCGCGCTGCTGACGCTCGCGGCGCTTGCGTTCGTGCTTGCGGCGTGCGGCGGAAGCGACAGCGGAGGCAGCAGCTCCGGCGGCGACTCGGGAGACGCTCAGACGCTGCTCAGACAGACCTTCACCGGCACGCACGACATCAGAAGCGGCAAGGCCAACGTCGATCTGAGAGTCGATGTCAGCGGGGATCCGTCGATAAGAGGCCCGATCACGCTCACCATCTCCGGGCCGTTCCAGAGCGTCGGGACCGATCAGCTGCCGAAGTTCGACCTCGCGCTGGACGCGAACGCGCAGGGCCAGGGCTTCAAGGCGGGCCTGACGTCGACGAGCGACCGGCTGTTCGTCAATTTCGGCGGGACCTCGTACGAGGTGCCGGCCGACGTGATGGCGAGACTCAAGGACAGCTACAAGAGATCGCAGCAGCAGGGCTCCTCGAACCGCATGGATCTGAGAGCGCTCGGGCTCGACCCGCTGAGCTGGCTGCAGGATCCGACGGTCGCCGGCACCGAGACGGTCGGAGGCGTCACGACCGACCACATCACCGCCGGCGTCGACGTCAGTGCGCTGTTGGACGATCTCAACTCGGTCCTCGCGAGAGGCCTTCCCGGCCTTCCGACCGGGCAGCAGATCCCGAGACGCATCCCGGACAGCGACCGCCAGCAGATCGAGGACGCGATCAAGAACGCCAAGGTCGACGTCTGGAGCGGGCAGGACGACCACACCCTGCGCAAGGCGACGCTCGCGCTCACCGTGGACATCCCGAGATCCTCGACGACGCTCGACCTCCTGCTGTCGATCGAGCTGACGGATCTCAACCAGCCGCAGACGATAGAGGCGCCGACCAGCACCCGTCCGCTCAGCGAGCTGCTCGGTCAGCTGCAGGGCTTCCTCGGCGGGGCGTTCGGCGGCGGCGCGTTCGGTGGTGGCTCCGGCAGCGCCGGCGGCGCCTCCTCCCAGCAGCTCCAGGCGTACTCCGACTGCATCCAGAGAGCCGGCTCCAACGTGCAGCAGGCGCAGCAGTGCGCCGACCTGCTCACGCAGTAGCGACCTGACGCTCGCCCGGGGCCCCGCGCCGTTGCGCGCCGGGGCTCCGGGCGGTACGCCGGGTATGGTTCCGCGCCCGTGAGCGTCGAGCCCTCCCAGCGGCCGGATGCACGCCGCTTCCTGACGAGCAGCGAGGGATGGCCCTACCTGCTCGTCCCGTTCATCCCGCTGGCGATCGCGCTCGACCTCGCGCACGTATCGCCGACGATCATCTTCTTCAGCTCGGCGCTCGGCGTGATCCCGACCGCGGCGCTGATGGGCCGTGCCACGGAGGAGCTGGCGGCTCGCTCCGGGCCGGGCATCGGGGGTCTGCTCAACGTCACGTTCGGCAATGCCCCGGAGCTGATCATCGCGCTGTTCGCGCTCGGGGCGGGCCTGCACGAGGTCGTGAAGGCGTCGATCATCGGCTCAGTGATCGGCAACGTCCTGCTCGTGCTGGGCGCCTCGATGTTCGTCGGCGGCCTCGGCCGCGATCGCCAGCGCTTCAGCCGCACGAGCGCGGCGGCGCAGTCGTCCATGCTGCTGCTGGCGGTCGTCGCGATGATGATGCCGGCGATCTTCGAGCTGGTGGAGGGGAAGGGGCTGCCGCTGCCGGGGGTCGAGCGCGTCGCCTACGACTCGACGGTCGAGCAGCTGTCGCTGGCGGTCGCGCTCGTGTTGATCGCGTCCTACGGCGCCGGTCTGCTGTTCTCGCTCAAGACCCACCGCGACCTCTTCAACCCGCCCTCGTCGGGCGACGAGGAGCACGGCGAGCCGTGGAGCGTGCGCAGATCGGTCGGCGCGTTGGCGCTGGCCGGCGTCGCGGTCGGCGTGATGTCCGAGATCCTCGTCGGCTCGATCTCGGAGGCGGCGAAGTCGATCGGGCTCACCGAGTTCTTCGTCGGCGCGATCATCGTCGCGATCGTCGGCAACGCCGCCGAGCACTGGGTCGCGGTGCTCGTCGCGCGCAAGGACAAGATGGACCTGGCGGTCAACATCGCGATCGGCTCGAGCGCCCAGATCGCGCTGTTCGTCGCGCCGGTGCTCGTGCTCGCCTCGTTCGTGCTCGGGCCGGGCCCGATGCCGCTGGTGTTCAACGGCTTCGAGCTGGGCGGCGTGTTCCTCGCCGTCCTGATCGCGATCCACGTCACGAACGAAGGCGAGTCGACCTGGTTCGAGGGCGTCCAGCTGCTCGCGGTCTACGCAGTGCTCGCGCTCGCGTTTGCTTTTGCGTAGGCCCCGCTAGAGCTCTTCCGGCTCTTCGTCCGGCTCCAACTCGTCCTCGTCATCCTCGTCGAGGTCCTCGTCGTCCTCGCCGAGCGCGGGAGAGGGGCCGCCCTCGTGGTAGGTCGCCTGGAACTGCTCGAGCAGTTCGTCGCGGGAGGCCTCGTCGATCGGCGTCTCGTCGGAGACGAGCACCCACTCGCCTTCGCCGCCGCCGGCGTCTCCTTCGAGCGTCGCCTGATCGACGTCGGCGGAGTCGTCCACCACGATCAGGACCTCGGTCTGCGGGTTGAGGTACGTGCCGGGACGCACAAGCAGCTCGTCGATCTCGAAGCGGCGCGCACGGGCCATGCGCGCACCCTACCGCGCCCATGCGCTGGAGCGTTCGCTACCCTTTTCCAATCGGTTGACTGACCAGTCAATCTGTCGCAGCCGGAGCGTGCGCGACCACGCGCCGGGCCCACCGCTTCAAGGAGATCCACACCGTGGTCGACTTCACCCTCACCGACGAGCAGAAGAACCTGCGCGAGATGGCGCACGACTTCGCCGAGAAGGAGATCCGGCCCGTCGCCTGGGAGTACGACAGAGACGGCACCTGGCCGGAGGACATCATCAAGAAGGCGTGGGAGGTGGGTCTCATGAACACCCACATCCCGGAGGAGTACGGCGGACCGGGCGCCGGCTACCTCGACGGCTGCCTGATCGAGGAGGAGCTCTCGTGGGGCTGCTCCGGCATCCAGACCTCGCTCGGCTGCAACGGCCTCGCGACCGCGCCGGTCGTGATCGCCGCCTCCGACGAGCTCAAGAAGGAGTACCTCGGCCGCCTCACCGAGGCGCCGCTGCTCGCCTCCTTCTGCCTCACCGAGCCCGACGCCGGCTCCGACGTCTCCGGCATGAAGACCACGGCCGTCAAGAAGGGCGACAAGTGGGTCATCAACGGCTCGAAGTGCTTCATCACCAACGGCGGCTACGCCAACTGGTACACGGTCTACGCGAAGACCGACAAGGAGGCCGGGCACCGCGGCATCTCCGCCTTCATCGTTCCCCGTGACGCCGGCGTCGTGGTGGACAAGAAGGAGGACAAGATGGGCCAGCGGGCGTCGAACACGGCGACCGTCTCCTTCAACGACGTCGAGATCCCCGCCGACCACCTGATCGGCGAGGAGAACAAGGGCTTCAAGATCGCGATGATGACGCTCGACCGCACGCGCCCCGGCGTGGCGGCGATGGCGACCGGCATCGCGCGCGCGGCGATGGAGTTCGCCGTCGACTACTCGAAGGAGCGCGTCCAGTTCGGCGTGCCGATCGCGATGCACCAGGCGATCCAGTTCATGATCGCCGACATGGCGACCGACGTGGAGGCCTCGCGCCTGCTGACCTGGAAGGCCGCCGTGATGCTCGACCAGGGACAGCGCAACACGCTCGTCTCCTCGCACGCGAAGCGCTTCGCCGCCGACGCCGCGATGAAGGTCGCGACCGACGCCGTGCAGGTCTACGGCGGCTACGGCTTCATCAAGGAGTACCCCGTCGAGAAGCTGATGCGCGACGCGAAGATCATGCAGCTCTACGAGGGCACGGCGCAGATCCAGCGCCTCGTGATCGCCCGCGAGACGCTGCTGCCGCGTCGCGTCGAGGAGCCGGCCACCGCCGGCGTGTAAGCCAAAGGGGGCCCGCCTCTGGCGGCCACGTGGCCGCCTCCGGCACCCCTCGCCTCGAACCCCCTGCACGCGCTTATCCCCCTTTGCGCGTTGCACGCAACGGCCCCGGACTCCCCCTCCGGGGCCGTTGCTCTTTCTGCCCGTCCTAACCGAAGTGCACGAGCTGCGAGCGCGCGTCGAACGGCGTCAGGATCGCGTTGCCGCCGAAGTGCACGTGCACGCGCAGCTTCGTGACGCTGCTGGAGTGCGGGAGGGCTCGCGTCCGCAGGCGGAACGAGCAGTGCCCGGGGGAGATGCGGACGCTGTTGCGCGCGACCGTGCCGAAGCGCGACGTGAAGCGCACCGAGATCGTGCCGCCGCTGCAGCCCTCGGCGACGGAGACGCCCGAGCCGAGCACGAGCCGCCCGCTCGTCACGAAGTACGGATGCGAGCGCTTCGCGTGGCTGCTTGGCCGCGTCGAGACCTCGAGTCTGCCCGGCGGGAAGGGCCCGGTCTGCGCGAGCGTGTCCGGGCCGTAGGTCGTTCCGGCGCGGTTCGAGGCGACGACGCGGAAGTGGTACGTCGTGTGCGAGGCGAGCGAGTTGACGCGGAAGTCCACCGACACGGGCTGCACGCCGGCCCGCACCGACTTGCCGAACGTCTCGAGGCCGTAAGCGGTCGAGGTGCCGTACTGGAAGCGGTAGGTCGTCGTCGCGCCGCCGGGGTTCAGCAGCGCGGTGAAGCTCACGCCCGTCGCGCTCGGGCTGAACGGCGCCGTGCCGAGGATCGCCGGTGGCTTGGCCGGCGGCAGCTTCGTCTTGAACGAGCGGTCGCCGCCGGTGCTCGTGCCGTCGGCGTTCGAGGCGATGACGCGGAAGTGGTAACGGACACCAGGCGTCAAGCCGGTGAGATGGAACGTGACGCGCTTGGCGGTCGTGCCGCTGCCGGCGCTGCGTGCCGGCGTCTGCGATCCGTAGGCAGTGCTCGTCCCGTACTGGAACGCGTACGTCGTGGCCATGCCGTGCGGGTTGACGTCTGCGCGCAGGGTCGCGGCCCTCTGGCCGATTGACGTGGCGCTGACGGTGCTGACGGTGGGGCTGGCGGCCTGCGCGGCGCTCGGGAGCGCGAGGCTCCCGAGCAGCAGCGCGGCGGGCAGGAGTGCTCTGAGAGGTCTCATGACCCCGGAAACACTCCCCGCGCATGCGAGTTGCCATGCGCCAATCAGTTCACAGCCAGATCCGCTTTCACCTCGCTCGTGTACGCCCCCTTCGCGGTGCCGGTGCTCTGCAACGCGCCGAAGTACGACTCGCGGCCCGTCTTCGTGCCGGTCGCGTACTGGTCGTGCGCCTGATAGAGGTAGAACGCACCGAGTCGGCTGCCGTAGCGCGTGTGCATGCCGGACAGCACCGAGTGCAGCGTCGTCGCCGCTTCGCCGTATGTCATGCACCTGTTGAACCCGTAGTTGTCGGACAGGCAGCGGCCGTTGTCGCTGGAGAGCCCGTACTCGGTGACCCAGATCGGCAGGTCGCGCGAGCCGGCCGTCTTCGTCGAGCTCACGGTCGAGTCGATCCGCGTCGCCCAGTTGGGTCCGTAGGGGTGGATCGTCCAGCCGGCGGCGAGGTCCCCGAGGTTCGGGACCGCCCGGAACATGTTCTGCACCCAGGCGGTCTGCTGCTGAGCGTTGTCGCCCTGGACGAGCAGCCCGACGTTCGGGTTGGCCGCGCGGATCGCCGTCACCGCATCGCGTGCCCGCTGCGCATACGCCTGTGCGCGCGCTGCGTACGTACTCGAGCTGTTGTCCGAGAACTGGTACGTGTAGCTCGTCTCGTTGCCGAACTCGATCTGCGTCACGGCGGTGTTGGCGGGGTAGCTCTTGCCCGCCCAGAAGCTGCCGCCCGGACCGTAGGCCTTCGCCCAGTTGGCGAGGTTCTGCGCTTCGGCGGTCGACGGGGTGCGGCCGTAGAAGGTCGCCAGCAGGAGCGGCCTGATGCCCGCCCTCGCGTAGGCGTCGACGTCGGAGGCGAGGTTCGACGCCGCCGTGCCGACGCTGAACTCGATGCGTGCGGTGCGTACGCCGAGCGCCTTCAGGAAGCTGAGCTCGTACTGGTGTGCGGAGCCGGCGACGACGCCCATGCGGAACGCGCCGTCGACCGGCGTGGGCGTGGGGGACGGTGACGGCGATGGGCCCGGCGAGCTCGACGTCGGGTAGGTGATCGAGACCTCGTCCGCCCATGAGCTGCCGCTGACGTTGGTGCGCACGCCGTAGCTGACGGTCGCGCCCGAGACGACGGGCGGCGTGGCGGAGGTGCCGGTGACGGTCGAGTACTGCGGCGCCTGGTTCGGCACCTTGCGCACGAACACGTACGAGCTGACGCCTGGGATCGCGGTCCAGCTGACGGTGTTGCCCGAGACGGACATTCTCGGCGCCGTTGTCGGATCGACCGCGGGCGCGCTCGGATACGCGATCGAGACCTCGTCGGCCCAGGAGCTGCCGCTGACGTTCGTGCGCACGCCGTAGCTGACGGTCTGGCCGGGCACGGCCGGCGGCGTCACCGACGTGCCGTAGACGATCGAGTACTGCGGCGCCTGGTTGGGCAGCTTGCGCACGAACACGTACGAGCTCACGCCGGAGATCGGCGTCCAGGAGACGGTTGAGCCTGAGGTCGACATCGTCGGCGCGGCGAGCAGGCCGGTCGTCGCGAGGGCCGTGGCCGTCGTGGTGGATTCGGCGAGCAGCGTGTCGGCGGTGGCGACGTCACCGGAGGCGGGATCGCTCGGCGCGGCGTCAGCGGGCGCTTCTGCGGTCGGCTGCGCGTCGGCCGGCGGCGTCTCCGCCGGCGTCGTCTCAGCTGGTGCGGGATCCCCCGAGGAGTCCCCGTACCAGTCCTCCCACGTCCAGTCTTCTGAGCAGGCGTTGTCGAGCCAGTCGTCCCAGGACACGTCGCTCCGCAGCACGTCGTCGGAGCCGGCGTCGTGGCCGGACCAGTCTTCACCACCCCAGTTGCTCGAGCTGTCCGCTGGGGTCTGTCCCAGCGGCACCGGTTCGTCGGCACGGGCCGACGAAGTTGTCATAAGAAAAACAGCGCAGGCGGCGATGGCGCACAGCAATGCGACCATCGCCGCGCGACACATGGTGGCCGGAACCATGTCAATCCCCTTGTAGGACGGCGAACGAGCGGGATCAGTACCGGGTCCACAGGGACGAGGTCAAGCTGGAACGTCCGCGTACCTAAATGTCTATGCGCCAACTCCTAGGGTGGATCGTCGTGGTGCCGGGGAGCTACGCCGCCCCGTACAATCCCGCCCGTGTCCGCCGCCGACCCGTCGATCGCGCCACATCCTGACGCCGGATGGGGCGAGGAGCCGGTCAAGCTCGAGACGCGCGAACGCGTCGCGATCGCCTGGCTCGACCACCCGCCGGCCAACGCGCTCTCACCCACGACGGTCGATGCGCTGCGACGGGCGTGGGAGGCGGTGGAGCGCGCCGGCGTGCGCGCACTGGTGATCGCGTCCGCCAATCCGCGCCTCTTCTGCGCCGGGGCCGACATCAAGGCGTTCACGGCGATGGACGACGCCTCCGGGCGCGCCTACGTCGCGGCGACACATGACCTGTTGCGGGCCTTCGAGCGCAGCTCGGTCGTCACCGTCGCCGCCGTCAACGGCCTTGCGCTCGGCGGTGGCTGCGAGCTCGCGATGGCCTGCGACCTGCGGGTCGCCGCCGCCTCGGCGCGCTTCGGCCAGCCCGAGATCAAGCTCGGGATCATCCCCGGCTTCGGCGGCACGCAGCGGCTGGCGCGACTGATCGGATCCGCGAAGGCGCTGGAGCTGAACCTCGTCGGGGACCCGATCCGCGCGGAGGAGGCGCAGGCGCTGGGACTCGTCAATCGCGTCGTGCCGGACGAGCAGCTGCTCGACGCGGCGCTCGAGCTGGCGCAGTCGCTCGCGGCGCAGGCGCCGCTCGCGGTTGCGGCGATCAAGCAGGTGTCCGCCCACACCGATCTCGACGCGGGGATCGCCGCCGAGCAGGCCGCCTTCGCCGACGTGTTCGCCTCTGAGGACGCCAGAGAGGGCCTCGCGGCCTTCCTCGAGAAGCGCCCCCCAGACTTCCAGGGCCGCTGACTAAGGCTCGACCTGAACCTTAGGGATTGCTCGCGATCCGCGCTCGCAATGCAGCTTCCAGCTGCTGGAGCGTCTGCTCGATCGGCTCCCTTGCCTCGGCGGAGAGCGCGCCGGATCGCGCCTGCTCCGCGAGCTCGGCGAGCGCCGGAGCGCGCTTGCCCAGCGCGCTGAGGCGTCTGACCGCGTCCGGCGAGGAGGCGGACAGCTCGGCGAGCGCCGTCTCCAGCGCCGCGTGCAGTTGCAGCGCGGCTTCGCGCAACTGCCCGGCGTCCAGGTCGGCTCGCGCCCGCAGTACGAGCTCCTCGCACGCCAGCGCGCGCGCATGGCCGCCGAGCAGCGCCGCCATCCGCTCCTGCGGACGCAGGCCGGTCCCGCGGCGTCTGCGGTCCGCGTGCGGCGCCAGCTCGCGCGCGGCGCTCCAGCGTCCTTCGGCTACCTGCTCGCCGGCGCCGAAGCCCACTCGCACCACGAGCGCCTGGCGCAGCGACGGGTCGCGCAGCGCCGGATCGCCGCCGGCGACGCGCTGCGCGCGGACCGCACGCACGACGACCGTCAGCGCGGCCTCGACCTCGGGCGTCCCGGCGGTCGCCACCCAGCGCTCGGCGTCGGTCCGGCTCGCCGGGTCGGCGTCGATCACGGTCGCGCGCGCGGTCGTGACCGGCGCGGGGGCGGGCTCAGGCGCAGCGGGCCGCCCGCGGCGATCGCGCAGCCGCCGCCGCTCCGGCGCGCCGAGCGTCGCGAGCACGAGCACGTGTGAGGCCGGGTCGGCGGCCGCCTCGCGTACGACGTAGCGTCCGTCGGCGGGTCCGAGCGCCCACGGGAACTCGAACTGCACGAAGCGGAATGCGCGTTCCTCCGCCGTGAGGGGAGGCACGCCGACCGCGTCAGTCGCCGCGGCCGTCCTTGATCGCGTACTTCGAGGCGTGCTGCGGGACCACCGGGTTCTCGATCGAGCCGATCTGCGTGACGAGCTTCGTCCACTGCTGCGGCTTCAGGATTGCCTGCAGGCGCTGGTGGCCGACGAGGTCGAGCGGGCGGAAGCCGACGTGGATGTGGTCCGCGTGGTCGGGCAGCGCGAGCGTGTTGTCCGTGCCCGGATAGGTCATCAGGCTGATGATCTGGTGCGGCTTCATCGTGCCCTGCAGCGTGAGCAGGCGGCGGATCGTGATGTCCGTGATCGAGCCGGAGCCCTGGTGGCCGGCGATCGGGATGTCGTTCACGGCGGCGATGTCGACCGCGTTGCCGCTGGAGTGCTCGGAGACGTTGCCCGAGGTCGTGTAGTAGCTGTGACCGCACTCGAGCGCGGTGACCGTCAGCTTCAGGCCGCTCGCGGACAGGAACTCGAGCGTCGCGAGCACGCGGCGGTCGATCGTGCCGACCGCGACGTCGCGGCGACCGCAGGTGTAGATCGTCAGGCGGGGATCGGCCAGCACGATGCGCTGGAGCTGCTCCTTGCTCATCAGCATGATCTGGCCGATCGACGGGCCGGAGGCGTTCGCGGCCGCGAATGCGTTCTTGCCCTTCGCGCGGTAGATCGCCGTCGACTCGAGCAGCTTCCAGCCGTCGAGGATCGGCTTCGGGTCGATCTGCGGGGCGCCGCGACCGGCCGGGCGGATCGCGAACTCGACGTGCGGCGCGAGCCGGCGGTCGGTTCTGGCGATGCGGCCGAGGATCGTGCCGGCGATCACGGACGAGCCGCGGTGCAGCGGCTTGAGCAGGTAGTCGTGCGGGTCGAGCGCGAGCGCCTGCGTGAAGTAGCCGTCGAAGCTCTCGAGCGGCTGCCCGAGCTCTTCGAGCTGGCGCTTGCCGCCGACGCCGTAGGCGGCGGGGCGCTCCGGGTGCGCGAACAGCCGCTCCTTCGTCACCGGAGCGTCGACGGCGGGCGCGTGCGCAGCCGCATGCCGGGCGCGCTTGGCGGCCGTGGAACGGTGCCTCGCGCCGGCGGTCCGCTGTCTGCCGGCGGTCGCCGCGGCGGTCGGTCTCGGATCGGCCTTCGGCAGCTCGAGCTCCTGCTGCGCGGCGTCCTCGTTCGCGTGCGGCTTCGGCACCGGGTACTTGTGCGCCAGCGAGCCGAGGTGGCTGTACGTGTAGCGGTTGCCGTACACGTCCTGCAGCACGACGAAGCGGCCGAGCTTGGCGTTCTTGCCGAGCCTGACGACGCGGCCGTCGTTGACGGCGATCACCGGCGCGCCGGATCTCGCGAAGATGTTGATCGAGCGCCGCGAGGGATCGCCCTCGACCGGGACGGCGGCGTTCGTGCCGTGCACGCGCCGGGTCGCCGCCTTCGCGTCCAGGCCGTCCGCGTACGTCGAGCGCGCCGCGACGGGGAAGTGCGCCTGCGTCAGGCCGGTGAGCGAGCCGACGAGGTCGGCCGGCATGCCGCCGATGACGCGCGCCCGCAGCAGCACCGACTCGACGTACCAGTCGGCGTGGTTGTAGGCGAAGATCGCCCGCGACAGATCGGTGTCGGCGCCGGCGGCCTTGAGGTAGCGCGCCGCCGCGAAGATCGCGTCGACCGGGTTGTACGGATCCTTCACGCCGTCGCCGTTGGCGTCGACGCCGTACATCGCCCAGCTCGAGGGCATGAACTGCATCCATCCGAGCGCGCCGGCGCTGGAGACGGAGAGGTTGCGCCCGTAGTCGGTCTCGATCTCGTTGATCGCGGCGAGCACCTGCCACGGCACCGAGTACTGGATGCCGGCAGCCTGGTAGATCGGCAGCAGGAACGGCGGGATGCGGAAGTTGTCGATGAAGAAGTTCGGCACGCCGATCGGTGCCGGCATCGCGGGCGCGACGGTGAAGCCGGGCGTGGCCGGGGTCGGCGCGGCGCCGGCGGCCGGGTCGGGCGCGGGGGCGGTGGCGCCGCTCGCGTCTTCGAGCGTCGGCTGGACGGCGTTCGTGGAGGTGGTCGGCGCAACGGCGGTGGCCGAACCCTCACCCTTAGGTTGACCCTTCGGCTTGACGATCCCGCCGACTGCGGCTGGCGCGGTCGTCGTCGTCCCCGGTGCCGTCGTGCCGGTCGTCGGCGCGGCGATCGTCGTCGGCGGGCCGGTCACGGTCGTGCCCGTTGTCGCGGCCAGCGTCGTGACGGCGGTGGTAGCCGGCGGCGGAGGCGGCGGGCTCCCGATCTCGGCGACGCTCACGACGGGGCCGCCGAGATCCGGCAGCGGAATGCTGCCGACCGGCGTACCGGGCGCCGCGTCGACCGTCACGGTGACCTGCTTGCCGCCGACGAGCGTCACGAGCAGCGTGCGCGGGGTCGCCGTCGCAAGGCCGGAGAGCCCCATGAGGAGCAGCAGCGCCATTCCGAAGATCAGCGCGGCGATGCGAAACGACTTCGTCCTCATACGGCTCCGCAAATCCTCCCGCATGGCCGCCAGCGCGGCCCGGTCGTACGACCGCCGCGTTGGCGATCTTCTCTGGAAGCTACCGAGTGACTTGGACGTATGCAAAGAAGAACCCGCGTGTTTGCAGATGGCCAGGAGTGCGCGTTTCCACAGGTCCCCAGACCATCGGCTCCTACCGGGCAGCCCTTGAGTACCACACCCCAGCCGCCACGACCGTAAACCTGCCGTTTAAAGGGCCCATGAAGTGGCCATGCCTGTTCTCAGAGACTCGACTGCGGGTCGAGAGTTGCGGTCCTGAGGCTGCTGGGTATCGGTGCGAAAGCGCTGCGCTATGGTCCGCCGCGCCAGCCGACCGGACCCGATCTTCCCAGGGGGACCGATGACCACCGATACCGCCGACGGGCTCAAGGCCCGCATTTCACGTCAGAGCGAGGACGCCCTCGGCCGCCTCGCACAGGAGCTGCTCGAGAGCCCGTTCGTCAGCGGCGCGATCTCGCGCGCGTTCGAGGCGCGCGAGAAGGCGGCGCAGGCGCAGGAAGTCGCGATGGGCGCGCTCAACCTGCCGTCGGCCGGTGACCTCGAGCGCCTGACGCGGCGCGTGCGCTCGGTCTCGCAGCGGCTGGAGGGCGTCGAGGACGCGCTCGACCGCATCGACGAGCGCGTCGGGACGATGGGCGGCGGCGCCGCGGGCGGCGTCGGGGCGCTCGAGCAGCGGCTCGCCGCCATCGAGGGTCAGCTGACCGCCTTCGCCGGCCAGCTCTCCGAGCTCGCGGCTCAGCTCGCCGCCCAGCCCGCGCCCGCTGCCGAGCCGGCGCCGAGCGCCGCCGCGGCGGCCGACGTCGAGGCCGAGCTGGTGGCGAGCGTGATGGACACCCCCGACATCGGCGGGGCGGAAGTCCGCGTGGCGCCCGGCGTCGTCAGAGCCACGCGCACGCGCGCCGCCGCCGCGAGAAGACGCGCGGCGGCCAGAGCGAGAAGAAGCTGAGCGTCAGGTCGCCAGCGCGCCGGCCGCAATCCGGCCGATCCGCTGCGCGGCCGCTTCCATCTCCTCGGCGTCGATGCGGCCGCGCGCCGGGCCGAGCAGGTCGCTGACCGCCAGCACGCAGCCGGCCTGCACGCCGCGCAGCTCCGCCAGGCGCAACAGCGTCGCCGTCTCCATCTCAATCGCCAGGACGCGCCCGTCGTCATCCGGGCCGGACCCGGGATCGGCGTGGTTGCCGTCCGGGCCGTAGAAGAGGTCGGTGGTCACGACGGCGCCGCTCGCCGCCGGCCGCCCCAGCTCGCGCTCGGCTGCCGCCTCCAACGCCGCCGTGAGCGCCGCGTCGGCGGCGACGTGCGCGCCCGCACCGAGCGCGCGGCTCGTGCCGTCGCCGCTCACCGCCTTGCGCGCGACGATCACGTCGCCGAGTGCGAAGCCGCCCACCAGCGCCCCGCATGTCCCGACGCGCACAAGCCGTCGCGCGCCGAGCTGCACGAGCTCCTCGATCACGATCGCGGCGCTCGGGCCGCCCATGCCGGTGCTCTGGATGGTCAGGGGCCGGCCGTCCGCCGCCGTGCCCGTGTAGCCCCACAGACCGCGGTTGTGGTTGAACATCTTCGGCTGCTCCAGCAGCGCCTGGGCCAGCAGCAGCGCGCGGCCGGGGTCGCCCGGCAGCAGCACGCGCTCGGCGAGCTCGGTGGTCGGATGGACGTGCAGCGCGGCGGTCACGGGCGGCGAGCTTAGAACCTGTTTCGGAATGACTGGCGGCCGGCTGGCACCGTCATCCGATCCGCCCTCATTCCGAAACAGGTCCTGGAGATGCGGGTACGCTCCCGGCGCATGAGCGCCTTCCGATCCGCCAAGGAGTTCCGCGAGGTGATGGAACGCATCTTCTCGCTGATGGACGAGGACCCGGAGATGGGCCCGAAGCTGCGCGACGCCGACGTGCCGCAGCGCTTCGAGTTCGAGGACCTCGACCTCGTCGTCAACATCCGCGCCGCGACGGCGGGCGAGGACGCGAACCTCGTGTGGGAGTGGAGCGACGACGTCCCCTGGGAGTCGAAGGTGGGGATGAAGATGTCCTCGGAGACGGCGAACCGCTACTTCCAGGGCAAGGAGAACGTCGCGCTCGCGATCGCCCGCCGGCGCATCAAGACCAGCGGCGACGTGAAGGCGGCGCTCGCGCTGATCCCGATCACGAAGCCGGTCTTCGGCCACTACCGCGAGCTGGTCGAGCGCGACTACCCGCATCTCGTCCTCTGAGCGCAGCATGCGGACGCGCCCGCCGCGTCGGCATACACTCGGCAGCGATGGACGCCGACCGCGTGCTCGAGCAGGTACGCGCCGGGGGGCTGCTGTCCGCCGGCGGGTCCGTCGTCGTGCTGCTGTCCGGCGGACGCGACTCCATCTGCCTGCTCGACGTGGCCGTGCGGATCGCCGGGGCGGAAGCCGTCGCCGCGGTCCACGTCAACTACGGGCTGCGCGACGAGGCGCCCGACGACGAACGCCACTGCGTCGCGTTGTGCGAACAGCTCGGCGTCGCCCTGACGGTCGAGCGACCGAGGCGGCCGGAGGCGGGAGGCAACGTCCAGGCGTGGGCACGCGATGTGCGGTACGCCGTCGCCACCAGGCTCGCGCTCGAAGGCGGGTCCACCGTCGTCGCCGCCGGCCATACGGCCGACGATCAGGTGGAGACGATCCTCTACCGGCTCGCCTCCTCGCCGAGCCGCCGGGCGCTGCTCGGCATGCGTCCGCGCGACGGCCTGCTGGTGCGCCCCCTGCTGGGCGTCACGCGCGCGCAGACGACGGCCTACTGCGAGAGCCGCGGGCTGGCGTGGCGCGACGACGTCACCAACGGGACCGGGAGATACGCCCGCAACCGCGTCCGCCGCGAACTGGTGCCGGCGCTCGAGCAGATCCACCCGGCCGCCGCCGCCAACGTGCTGCGGACCGCGGCGCTGCTGCGCGACGAGGGCGAGGTGCTCGACGCGCTCGTCGGCGAGCAGCTCGACGAACGCGGGGGACGGCTCGAGATCCCGCTCGAACGGTTGGCGGCGCTGCCGCCGGCGCTGCGCCGCCTGGTGGTCCAGCGGCTCGCCGACGGCGCCGCCGGCAAGCTCGTTCCGGGCGCTGCTCGGCATGCCGACGAGGTCGCGGGCCTGCGCCGCACCGGCCGCGCGATGCTCGACCTCGGCGGCGGCGTGCGCGCAGTCGCCGAGCGCGGTGTGCTGCACGCAGAGCGCGAGCCGCATCCCGGTCCATCTCACACGGGCGCGCGCGCGTGAATACACTGCGCGCCCTCATGGGCGACGCGGCGATCGGCGAGATCCTGGTGCAGCCGGATGACCTCCAGCACCGCGTCCGCGAGCTGGGCGCCGAGATCACGCGCGACTACGCCGGCAAGGAGCCGCTGCTCGTGTGCGTGCTCAAGGGCGCCGTCTTCTTCCTGTCCGACCTGATGCGCGCGATCGAGCTGCCGTGCGAGGTCGACTTCATGGCCGTCGCGTCCTACGGCTCGGCGACCCAGTCCTCCGGCGTCGTGCGGATCCTCAAGGACCTCGACGCGGTGATCGCCGGCCGTGACGTGATCATCGTCGAGGACATCGTCGACTCGGGCCTGACGCTCCAGTACCTGCTGCGCAACCTCACCGCGCGCGACCCGGCGTCGCTGGCCGTCTGCGCGCTGCTGACGAAGCCGGAGCGGCTCAAGGTGGACCTCTCGCCGCGCTACGTCGGCTTCGAGATCCCGAACCGCTTCGCCGTCGGCTATGGGCTCGACCACGCCGAGCGCTACCGCAACTTGCCCTATGTGGCGGCGTTGCGAGAGGGGTAGCAGCGCGCTCAGGTCCCGCACGACGGCTGCCGATGCAGGGGAAAGCCCGCTGCTACGCTAGACAGCCCGTCCACGACCTGCGCTTCGCGCGCCCGGGATTCCTCACATGAGCAGGTTCTTCAAGAGCGCCGCCTTCCCGATCCTGATCGTGGTCGTGCTCGCGTTCTTCGCCCAGCGGCTCATCAACCCGAGCCCGAAGGGGCCGGCGTACGACTACCCGGCGTTCCAGCAGGATCTCGCGTCGGGCAACGTCAAGTCCGCCGTCATCAAGACGAAGGACAACACGTTCGTCGTGACGCTGAAGGACCCGCCGAAGACGCAGCACGAACTCGGCTTCGTCCCGGACAACGGCAACTCGCTCGTGAACCAGCTGACGCAGGCGAGAGTCGACTTCAACGTCGAGGGCACCAAGACGAACGGCTGGCTGTCGCTGCTGACCTACGTGCTGCCGTTCCTGATCTTCATCGGCTTCTGGATCTTCCTGATGAACCAGGTCCAGGGCGGCGGATCGAAGGTGATGTCCTTCGGCAAGTCGCGCGCGAAGCGGCTGTCGGTCGACTCGCCGAAGATCACCTTCCGCGACGTGGCCGGCGTGGACGAGGCGGTCGAGGAGCTGCACGAGATCAAGGAGTTCCTCGAGAACCCGAAGAAGTTCCAGGCGCTCGGCGCGCGCATCCCCAAGGGCGTGCTGCTCTACGGCCCGCCCGGCACCGGCAAGACGCTGCTGGCGCGCGCGGTCGCCGGCGAGGCGGGCGTGCCGTTCTTCTCGATCTCCGGCTCGGACTTCGTCGAGATGTTCGTCGGCGTCGGCGCCTCGCGCGTGCGCGACCTGTTCGAGCAGGCCAAGCAGAACTCGCCCTGCATCATCTTCATGGACGAGATTGACGCCGTCGGGCGCCACCGCGGCGCCGGCCTCGGCGGCGGGCACGACGAGCGCGAGCAGACGCTCAACCAGCTGCTCGTCGAGATGGACGGCTTCGAGGCGAAGGACAACATCATCATGATCGCGGCCACCAACCGGCCCGACATCCTCGACCCCGCCCTGCTGCGCCCCGGCCGCTTCGACCGCCAGATCACCGTTGACCGGCCCGACCGCAAGGGCCGCGCGAAGATCCTCGAAGTCCACACGCGCGGCAAGCCGCTCGCGCGCGGCATCGACGTCGACGCGCTCGCCGGCCAGACCCCCGGCTTCACCGGCGCGGACCTCGCGAACCTCGTCAACGAGGCCGCCCTGCTCGCGGCCCGCACGGGAAAGCGCGAGATCACGCAGGTGGAGCTGGAGGAGGGGATCATGCGCGTGATCGCGGGTCCCGAGAAGAAGACGCGCGTGATGAGCGACAAGGAGCGGCGCATCACGGCGTACCACGAGATGGGCCACGCGATCGTGGGTCATTACCTGGAGCATGCGGATCCCGTTCACAAGATCAGCGTCATCTCGCGCGGTCAGGCGCTCGGCTACACGATCTCGCTGCCGGCCGAGGACAAGTTCCTCACGACGAGGGCGGAGCTGTCCGACACGATGGCGATGACGCTCGGCGGGCGCGCCGCGGAGGAGATCGTCTTCGGCGAGATCACCACGGGCGCCTCGAACGACCTCGAGAAGGTCACGCAGACCGCGAAGCAGATGGTGATGCGCTTCGGCATGAGCGAGAAGCTCGGCCCGCGCGTCTTCGGGCACGAGCACGCGCAGCCGTTCCTCGGCCGCGAGTTCAGCTCCGAGCCCGACTACTCCGACGAGATCGCGCGCGAGATCGACGACGAGATCCGCCGCATCGTCGAGACGGCGCACCAGTCCGCGAAGGACATCCTCACCGAGCACCGCGAGTCGCTCGAGACGATCTCCGAGATCCTGATCAAGCGCGAGACGATCGAGCGCGAGCAGTTCGAGGCGCTGCTCGACGGGCAGAGCGAGGAAGACGTGTTCGGTGCCGAGGCGCCCCCGCCGCCCGAGGTCCCACTGCCGCCCGGCGAGAAGGAGCGCAACCGCGAGCCGCGTCCGCTCCCGCGTCCCGGCCTGGCCGGCGGCGCTGCCGAGGCTCGCGGGTTGGACCTCCCAGAGAAGCCTGAGTTGGCGTAGCCATGTAACGATGCGGCCGTGGAGCGGCCGTATCGGATCATGGGCATCGTCAATGTGACGCCCGACTCGTTCTCCGACGGCGGGCTGTTCCTCGACGCAGAGGCGGCGGTCGCGCATGGCCTGCGGCTCCAGGACGAGGGCGCCGACATCCTCGACGTCGGCGGCGAGTCGACGCGGCCGGGCGCCGCGCCGGTGGCGCCGGAGGAGCAGATCCGCCGCGTCGTGCCGGCGATCGAGGGGCTCGTCGCGCGCGGCGTGCGCGCCCCGATCTCGATCGACACGACGCGCCTCGCGGTGGCCTCTGCGGCGGTGGAGGCCGGCGCGACGTACGTCAATGACGTCAGCGCCTTCCGCACCGACCCCGACCTCGCCGGCTTCGTCGCCGAGCGCGGGCTCGACTGCTGCCTCTCGCACATGCGCGGCGACCCGCGCACGATGCAGGCCGAGGCGCACTACGACGACGTCGTCAGCGAGGTGAAGGCGTTCCTGGAGGAGCGACTCGCGGCCGCGATCGCGGCGGGGATCGCGGAGGAGCGGATCATGCTCGACCCGGGGATCGGCTTCGCCAAGAGACTCGAGCACAACCTCGAGCTGCTGCGCCGGCTCGACGAGCTGGCAGCGCTCGGACGGCCGATCGTGATCGGCACCTCGCGCAAGTCCTTCCTCGGGCGCATCACCGGTCGCGAGGCCGACGATCGCCTGCCCGGGACGATCGCGACCAACGTGCTCGCGCTCGAGCGCGGCGCGACCGTCTTCCGGGTCCACGACGTCCAGCCGGTCGCGGACGCGCTCGCGGTGGCGGCTGCTACGGTCCGCGGCCGATGAGCGAGCGCGACGACGAGGAGTTCGAGGACGAGGACCTCGGGCACGACGAGGACGAGGAGCCCTCGGAGCCGCTCGTCACGATCGAGGTCACCGGCCTCTCGCTCTACACGCATCACGGCGTGACCGAGGCCGAGCGCGAGATCGGCCAGCGGCTCGTGATCGACCTGCGCATCGAGGTCGGCACCTGCGATGCCACCGTCACGGACCGGGTCGAGGACACGGTCGACTACGCCGAGGTCTGCCAGACGGTCGCGCTCGTCGCGCAGCAGCGGTCGTACAAGACGCTTGAGCGGCTCGGCACCGCGATCGCCGACCGCCTGCTCGACGACTACGACGCCGAGTCGGTGTGGGTGAGAGCGGCAAAGCCCGAGCCGCCGATCCCGCTGCCGGTGCAGGAGGTCTCGGTCGAGGTCGTCCGCGACGCGGATGAGTGACGCGAGGGGTGGCGGAGCCGGCCACGTGGCCGGCGGAGCCGGGCCCCCAGGGGATCTCCTCGAGCGCGTCGGCTACCTCGGGCTCGGCTCGAACGTCGGCGACCGCCGCGCCCAGCTGACCGCCGCCGTCGAGGCGCTGCCGGCCCACGGCGTGCGCGTGCTGGCGTCCTCAAGCACGTATGAGACGGAGCCGGTGGGGGAGATCCTCGACCAGCCCGACTTCCTCAACGCCTGCCTGCGGATCGCCACCGCGCGCGATCCGGAGGCCCTGCTCGACGCCTGCAAGGCGGTCGAGCGCGAGCTGGGCCGCGAGCACGGTCCGCACGTACGTCGCCATGCGCCACGGCCGATCGACGTCGACGTGCTGCTGCTCGGCGATCTCGCCTACTCGTCCGAGCGGCTCAGACTGCCGCACGCCGAGGTCACGAGCCGCCGCTTCGTGCTGATCCCGCTGCTGGAGCTCGACCCTGAGCTGACGGCGCCGGACGGCGTCCGCCTTGCCGACGCGCTGGCCGCGCTCGACCCCGCGGTGCGGGTCCGCAGAGCCGGTCCGCCGCTCGTCTAAGCGGCGGCCGGAAGGGCGCCCTTCGGCATGTGCCCGCCGTAGGACGGGAACAGCCGCATCGCCAGCGCCAGGCAGGGGCGGCCCTGCAACAGCGGCTGTGCGTCCTCCATCGTCGCCAGCAGGCGGATGCTGGGCGCGATCTGCAGGTCAGCCGCGTTCGGCTCGGGGCCGCCCATCACGCCCGCGGCGATCCACGCGTCGACCTGGTCGAGCTGGCCGGGCAACGCCGCGAGGTCCTTGCGCGCCTGCGCCTCTCCGCCTCTGTTGCGCCAGCGCGCCACGCGCGCGATGCGCGGCGCGGCAAGCCGCTGCACGAAGCCCGGCAGCGGCAGTCTCGACCCCTCCGAGTAGCTCGCGAGCGCGTCCGGCCGCGCGCACACGCCGGTCCACGCCAGCCGCCGCGGCACCGGCTGCAGGACCTCGTCGCCCCAGCGCTCGGCCTCGACGACGCGGGCGCGCAGCTCGGGGTCGTGCGGCAACAGCCGCGGCTCGGGCACGAGCTCGTCGAGCCGATGCACGATCGCGCGGGAGCCGACGACCTTCTCGCCGCTTACCAGCTTCAGCGCCGGCACGGTCT
>Ga0207690_10000273_pt1 | contig 36885 bp, 35 predicted proteins | sample KBSC23metaG_FD_184315 | JGI IMG/M metagenome (GOLD analysis project Ga0207690, IMG submission 184315) | Corn rhizosphere microbial communities from Kellogg Biological Station, Michigan, USA - KBS C2-3 metaG (SPAdes) (version 2) | ecosystem: Host-associated > Plants > Roots > Rhizosphere > Soil ... | reverse complement strand
TCGTCATTCGTCGCTCGGCTTTGTTTCTCCGGAGCGGTTCCTTCGGGACTGGATCAAAGCTCAGCAGACCAAGGACGCCGCGGCATAACTCGGGATCGTTGGAAGGCGAAAAACCGAGGGAACCTCAACTCTCGTCGAACGCTCCGTGAAATTCCAGTTCGGCATTTGCGCGCGTTGAGTTCTAACGTCACGCCAACCGCATCGTTTCCGCGGCGAATGGTAATTATATATCGTATTATGATATATAAAGATGACTGACTAAATGACCCGGATGTTGTGGCAGACATCCGCAGCTCGCTGCTTGCCGGAACCTGTCGCGGGGCGTATGGTTTATTTCTCTATCACCCTTTTCCAGGGGATATCAAAATGGCTGCCATGCAATCCGCGGCCACGCCCATCTCCGACGAGGAAGCCCGGCGCCAGTTGCACCGCGCCGTCATCGCCAGCACGATTGGCACGACGATCGAATGGTATGACTTCTTCCTCTACAGCACGGTCACCGGCCTGGTCTTCGCAAAGCTGTATTTCCCGCAATCCCATCCACTCGTCGGCACGCTGCAGGCGTTCTTGATCTATGCCGTCGGCTTTGTCGCACGGCCGGTCGGCGCGGCGATCTTCGGCAATTACGGCGACCGCATCGGACGCAAGGCCACGCTGATCGTGACCCTGCTGCTGATGGGATTCGCCACGTTCGCCGTGGCATTCGTTCCGACCTACGCTGCGATCGGTATCTGGGGCGCCGTTATCCTCACGGTACTGCGCTTCATCCAGGGCGTCGGCGTGGGCGGCGAATGGGGCGGCTCGGTCCTGATGTCGATGGAGTGGGCGCGCACCAATACGCATCGCGGCTTCGTCGCGTCGTGGCCGCAATTCGGCGTGCCTGCGGGGTTGTTCCTCGCCAACCTTGCCGTGCTGGCCATGAGCTGGTTTTCCGGCCGCGCCTTCCTCGAGTGGGGCTGGCGCGTGCCGTTTTTCCTCAGTATCGTGCTGGTTGCGATCGGGCTCTATATCCGTCTGAATATTCTCGAGACGCCGATCTTCGCGAAGCTGCTGGCCGAGCGTCGGATCGAGAAGACTCCAATGCTCGAAGTGCTGCGCAAGCAGCCGAGGGATATCGTGCTGTCGGCGTTTGCGCGGATGGCCGAGCAGGCGCCGTTCTATATCTATACGGCGTTCGTGTTCACTTACGGAATCACGGCGCTGGGCGTCACGCGCGAACTGCTGCTGGCGGCGGTGCTGGTCGCATCCGTCGTCGAGTTCTTCACCATTCCGCTGTTCGGGCACGTGTCGGATCTGATCGGGCGGCGGAGGATGTACATGATCGGTGCGGCTACCGCCGGCGTATTCGGATTCGTCTACTTCGCAATGGTCGATAGTCGGTATCCGGTGTGGATCTTCACGGCTATCGTATTGTCGCTGGTCCCGCATTCGATGATGTATGGACCTCAGGCTGCATTGATTGCCGAGTCGTTCACGGGGCGGTTGCGGTATAGCGGTGCGTCGATGGGTTATCAGCTCGCTTCCGTCATTGCCGGTGGCCCGGCACCGCTGATCGCAACGGCGCTGTTTGCCTACTACCACTCGGGGTATGCGATCGCGACGTACGTGCTGGTGTGTGCGGTGCTGAGCGTGGTCGCCGCATCGAAGCTCGGGGACTATACAAACAAGGATATTTCGCAAGAATACGACGACGCCGGGGGGGATCATGGGCACGCGCCGCCGGTGACTTGACGAATTCGCCGGTTCAGGCAAGCGATGACGACGACAGCCGCATCCCATGGCGTCACGGGCGCATCGCGGCTCCCCGGAACGGATGTCGGATTTTCATAAGTTATCCTGACTGCAGAGTCAAACGACGGGACGATCGTCGACTTTCTCAATGCGATGCCAGCCTCAAGCACGATCAGCGTTATCAGGCATAGCCTGGGCGAGGACCTGGCATCGGCGCATGTCTTGTAGCTCAGCGCCCTCTTCCTTGGCGTCAACAGTCAAAGCGACGGTCGGAATCTCCGAGCGGGCGGTTCGTTGCAAGGTGTCCTGCGTTACCGTCTCGCGCAAGTGGTGGTCAAGCGCCGGCGTGTCACATTCAAAACCGATTTGATCATGTGCTTGGGCGAGCGCGGCCACCGTCAGTTGCGAACCGGTAGTTCGTTACGCAGTAGTTGGTCGTAACGATCGAGTGAGCGATCAGCCCGCTCCGTTGCCCAGTCGGCACGCCAAGAATTCTCTCCGCACTGCGGAGAGAATTCGGCCGCCGCGGCCCAAACACCATCGGGGCCCGCCCGTGCCAGGTGGAGGATATCGGCTCAGATCGGCTGAAACCTGGCAGCAGCCTTCAGCCGAGCACGGGCGGCCGGAAAAGGCTGTTGCCCGCGGCACGCCTGACGGGCAAAGGTGCCACATCGCTCGTTGATCTTCGTCAACGCCGCGGTATTCGCGCGCTGTGATCGCGCGCGGCGCGTGATCAATATTGAGGTGACGATCCAGGTTTTCATGGGCGCCGTCGGAGTACGGACGTGAGCCGCCGGGTCGTTCGCTACCGCTGTGGAGGTCGAAATGCCATTGCTCGGGCCGCGTAGCGCCGTAACCGTCATTCGCCGGGAACACGAACAGTTGTCTACCGTGATCGACGGCATGCGGCGCTTTGTCCATCTGCTTGTTGCCGGCGCACCCGTTCCGGGCCTCATCGTGCTTCGGGCAATGCTTTATTACATCAGGGAATACCCGCAGCAGATACATCATCCCAAAGAGGATCTCTACCTGTTCAGGCCATTGCGGGATCGAACCGACGAGTTCGACAGCGTCCTTGACGAACTGGAAGCTCAGCACGAAAGAGGCGACATGAAGCTGCGAAGTCTGGAGCATGCGCTGACGCGCTACGAGTTGAAGGGTGCCTCCGCGCTTCGCACGCTGGGCGCGCTGATGGACGAGTATGCGGAGTTTTATGCAGACCATCGGTGTCTGGAAGAGACACTGATCCTCCCGGCCGCCGAACGTCTGTTGACGAGGGACAACTGGGCCGAGATCGACGCCGCCTTCGGAGCAAATCGCGATCCGTTCGAAGACGAAAGGCTCGAGGGCGATCTGGAAAGATTGTTCTCGATGATCGTCCAGGCGATCCCGGATCGGGAGGCGAGCTAGCACCGAAATCCGCCCGGTCACGCGCGCCGGGAGTCGATAATGGTTACCAAGGGCTCAAGCCGCTGCGCGACGGCTTTCGCTTTATCGGCGCCCGGTATGTGCGCCACGGCTGTCATGACCGGCGCATTTGCGCGCGTCCCCCGCCGCTGAACGCGTCAGAATCGGCACACCGTCCCCGCTTCGACGCTGCTCCCGGTATCGCGACGACGATGGTGCTTGACGAAGGTCAAACCGGAAAAACAGCGCAAGCGAAAAATTGCCGCAGGTACGTTCGCCGGTTCCCATCGGGAGGCATTCATGAGCACAACGACTTCCCCCCTCCAGCCAGCCCCCGCTCCCCAACGGGTGCTGATCGCCATCGACGGTTCTACCGCATCCGCTCATGCACTCGCGTATGCCAAAGCTTTCGCTCCGCCGAATGCAGCGGTGCGCATCGTCAGCGTCGCAGAAAATCCGAGAACGCTCGTGCCGCTCGGATCGAAAACCATGGCATTTCTCGAATCGGCGCGCGACGAGTTGCTTCGAGACGCATCCGACGCGCTGTCGCGCGCCAAAGCCGCAATGGATCGCGACGACCTCTCCATCGACACGGAGATCGTCGACCTGTTCATTCACGGCGGGGATGTCGTGCATGCGCTGGTCGACAGTGCGCAAGCCTGGCGGTCCGATCTCCTGATCGTCGGCGCACGCCAGCATCATGGCCTGCTTGGATGGGTCGAAGGAACGGTTTCCAACCCGCTCGGCAAATTTCTCGACTGTCCGCTGCTCATCGTTCCCGAAGGTTTCGCGTCGGTTGCCGAGCACCTGCCGTGGCGGATGCTGTTCGCCGTCGACGGAAGCCCGATTGCACTCCACGCATTGCGGACGGGGTTGAAATTCTCGCAACCCAACACCGAATTTCGTGCGATATACGTGCTCGATCGCCCCGTATCATTGGGTGATTTCGTTCCCGTCGAGACGCTGGAAAACGCACTGATCAGCGAAGGCAATCGCGCCCTGCAAAAAGCCGCCGCCCTGCTCGACGGCAGAACCGGGCGCTCACAGTCGCAACTGATTCAAACGGACCGGACTGGCGCAGACGTTCCCCACCTGATCGTGCACGACGCTATCGAATGGAATGCGGACATGATCGTGATGGGCACGCATGGGCGGCGCGGTGTCACGGGCTGGTTTTTCGGCAGCGTGGCCGAGCGCGTCGCGCGCATCGCGAAAACGCCGGTCCTTCTCGTTAGCGCACCACGTGGGTGATATGTTTCGTCGTCACGCATCCCCTCCCACGGCGTGGAACAGCTCTTCCTCCTGAGCGCAATGCAGGCGTACGATTGCCTCCAGCCCGTACAGCAAGCGTTGAATCGTATGCACCTGCGTGGTGTTCGTTCCGTCGCGCGGCAGGTCCACGGCCATCTGTCTGAGTGATCGGACCATCCTGAAAATCTCCCGGTGGGCGCCGCTCATCGCTGCAAGCGGGTCCTCGCCGCCGAGAAGCGGAGCAAGACGCGCGTACACGTCCAGATCGTCGGTGCGTTCGTGCGGCAGCAACCGTTCTTCCAGTGAGTCGATTACCTGGCCAAGCTCGCGGGTCAGGGTCGCTCCGGATAACTGCGGCAGGCGATCCGCGAGATCCCTGATCTGGTCCAGCAACGGTGACAATGCCGTGTGCTCCCGCTTGAGTTGCTCGACGTCGACATCGGCCAGCCCGGCATCCGTCAGCCGTGGGCGAACCAGCAACACGCGCAACGCATTGACGATGACGACGACATCGATGACTTCCTGAATCACCGCACCGGCGATCGGCTGCAGGAATCCGGCCGCTGCAATCGTCATTGCGACAACCGACAACGACATGCCGGCCACCACGCTCTCGAGCGCGATCCGGCGCGACCGCCGTGCAATGCGCATCGCGTCCACGAGTCGATCCAGCCTATCCACCAGCAGTACCACGTCGGCTGCTTCGGATGACGCGGCCGCTCCTCGCGCCCCCATCGCGATACCGACATCGGCCGCCGCCAGCGCCGGCGCATCGTTCACACCGTCGCCGACCATGATCGTCACGCCCTCCTTGCGAGCAGCCTGAACGGCGGCAAGCTTGTCTGTCGGCGTCTGCTCGGCGCGCACGTCGGTGACACCCAGCAGTTCGCCAACGGCCTGGGCAATGTCCCGCCGGTCGCCGGTCAGCATGATGAGGCGCTCGACGCCCTCACGTTTCAGCAGCCGCAATGCCCGTGGCGCTTCCAGCCGTACCTGGTCGGCCATCTGAATCGCGCCGATCATGACGCCATCGACACCGACGAATACGGCAGCTCCACCCTCGTTACCGACCCGCTTCAGGAATGCATCGCTCCAAAGTGCAACCGCCGAGCAGGCGGACACGTACCCGAACTTCCCGATCACGACGGTCCGGTCGTCGACCCGGCCCGTCACGCCCTCACCCGCCGTTTCCATGACGACCGACGGCAGCGACAGATTGATCCGACGTTCCCGCGCGGCGACCGTCAGTGCATCCGAAATGACGTGCCCCGATGCTTGGGCCAATGACGCCGCGAAGCGCAGCACATTGTCCGTTCCGACGTCAGTGCCACATTCGATCGCAACGATGCGCGCCCGCCCTCCTGTCAGCGTCCCGGTCTTGTCGAAGAAGAGGATTGTCGCCTGCGCAAGACGTTCAAGTGCACCTCCGTCCTTGACCAGGATGCCGCGTTTCGAACAACGCGACATACCGGATACGATGGCGACGGGCACGGCGAGGATCAACGGACAAGGCGTGGCCACGACAAGCACGGCGAGCGCACGCGCGACGTCGCCGGTGAGCAGCCAGGACATGCCCGCGACGAGCAGCGCAGCGAGCACGAAGAATGCGGCGTAGCGATCCGCGAGGCGCACGGACGGACTGCGCTCGTGTTGCGCACGCTCGACCATGCGGACGATGCCGGCAAACGTGCTGTCGCCTGCCATCGTGCGGGCGACCATTTCGAACGGCGCGCCGGCGTTGACCACGCCGCTGCATGCGCTTTCTCCGGAGCGTCGCCGCTGGGTGGACGACTCGCCGGTCAGCATGGATTCGTCGAGTTCCGCGTCATCGGTCAACGTACCGTCGACTGGCACGCATTCGCCGCTTCGCACGAGTAGCCTGTCGCCCGGGCGGATGGTTTCCGGCGCAACGGAACGCCATTCACCGTTCTCGAAGCGGGTTGCCTGCAAAGGGACACGGCCGAGCAGCGCGGTCATCTCGCGTTGCGCGCGGTTCTGCGCATACTGCTCCAGCGCACGGCCGCTTGCCAGCATCAATGCAATTACCGCGGCAGTCAGCGTCTCGTCGAGCGCGATCGCCAGGCCGATCGCCAGCCACGCGAGCACGTCGATGCCGGCCTGCCGGTTCGCCACGGCCTTTGCAAGGGATACAGTCAACGCGAGCAAGACAGGCAATGTACCAAGCAGCCAGACGACTCGCGCGAATGAAGGCAGACCGAACGCCACGCACACGCCCCCTGCGGCGAGCGCAACGCCAGCCACGACAAGTAACACAAGATCGGTCGACCAACGGATTCGGGACACGACGATTTTTCCGGGCGCCGCGCTTGGACGTATTCGCTGAGATCGAATCCGGTTGCAGACGGCGTTGCATCAGTCTAGAAAACATCGCGCTTCGACCGTTGACATGGGTCAGGACGAAGGGTTTCCCGCGAGCTACCGGGCGCGGCAAGTTGCTTGACGTGAGTCAAGCGGTCGGCTCGTTTCTTCAGCAAAATCGAGTCGTAATACCGGATGGGCTGGAGGCGATCTCGTGCTGACGCTGGCCGTGCTTTTTCTGCTGATTCTTCTGCTGAATCTCATGCCGGCGTTCGCTCCGCCCACGTGGATGGCAATGTCATGGGTCGGGTTCAACCTGCCTGATGGCAATCCGTTGATCTTTGCCGTCGTGGCGGCCGGCGCGGCGACAACCGGCCGCGTCATTCTGGCGACCTTCGCACGATCGCTCGTCCGCTCCCGCTGGATACGGGAATCCGATCGAGAGAATATCGAGATCGCCGCACGCTGGCTGCGAAAGCACAGGACGCTCACCGCCGGAGCATTCTTCTTCTATGCATTGAGCCCCCTTCCGTCGAACTATCTCTTCATCGCGTACGGACTTTCCAGATTGCCGCTCAGAATCATCGCGGTGGCGTTCTTCATCGGCCGCGCGACGACTTATGCGATCTGGGCGCACCTCGGCCGCTTTGCGTCGAGCCGGCTGGACATGGAATCTCAACTCGAAGGCACGTACCTCGGCGGATACTTCGTGGTCACGCAACTGGTGTTGCTCGGCCTCGTGTTCGCGTTGATGAAGCTCGATTGGCGCGCGCTCGTCGATGAACGCCGTTTGACGTTCCGGCGCGGCCATCGTCCGCGCAGCTCTGAATGACACCAGACTGCATGACGTGTCGAACGGCCGCGTCGGCCGACCGTTGTCTGCTATCGGCCGCGAATCACGGATGCGACTTCAGCGAGGCTTTCCCGCTTGCGCGGATCGACGTGCGTCATCACGTTCAGGACACGGTGATGCCGCATCACGCGAGCACGCGCCGCCACGGCGATGTCGTGCCCTTGCGCAACGGTGAGATCGGCGTCGATGTCGAGATGCACGTCCACGAGGATCAGATCGCCGGTCTTTCGCGTGCGCAGGTCGTGCGCGTCGAGCACGCCCGGCGTCGCAAGCAGCGTCGCGCGGATCGCCTGCACGTCTTCGGCATCGGCCGCCCGATCCATCAGGTCGTGCAATGCGTCCCAGCCGAAGGTGGCGCCCATTTTCACGATCATTCCGCCGACGATCAGCGCGGCGAAGGGATCGAGCAGCGGATAGCCGAGCAGGTTGCCGACGATGCCGCACGCGACCACCAGCGAGGATGCGGCGTCCGAGCGCGCGTGCCATGCGTTGGCGACCAGCATGCCCGATTTCACTCGCGTTGCCACCGCAAGCATGTAACGGAACAGGCATTCCTTCGCGGCGAGCGCTACGAGCGCCACCCAGAGCGCCGCAACGTGGACGCGCGCGATCGCTTCCGGATGCTCGAGCTTCTGGATGGCGGACCAGAGCATCCCGCCACCCACCAGCAGCAGGATCGCCGCGAGTGCGAGCGACGCGCCGGTTTCGAAGCGCTGATGGCCGTAAGGATGCTTTTCGTCGACAGGCTTGCGACTATGGTGACCGGCCAGCAGGACGACGAAATCCGCGATCAGGTCGGACAATGAGTGAATGCCGTCCGCCACGAGACCCTGCGATCGGGACAGGATGCCGATCACCACTTGTCCGATGCTCAGCGCAAGGTTGACCGCAACGCTCACCCAGGTGCTTCGCGTGGCCGCTGCGGCCATCGCGGGTGTCGCGTCGGCGACGGTTTCCGAAACAACGTCAGGGTTCTTTGACATCACGATTCAGGTCACATTCGAGGGTCGAGCAAGGCCGGACGTCACGTCGAAAGCTACCGGCCGCACCCAGCGCGCCGAAGGCGGACAAGAGGTCAGGCTGCGACTGCCGAAGCTTACGCATCTGCTCGGCAACCTCCGCGGTTCTTTCACGATAATGCAGTGAATTCGACATGGCTGGCAGCTCCGAAATGACAGGAATCGAGTCGCGCACCACGCTTCGTCGCCGTGACGTCGAACGATGCGCCGCACGTTTGACAACAGCGTGATCGCCGGCATGTATTCGATGGTATTGGCGGCTACTCCGGCGTACTTGATCTGTGGCAAAGGTTCGACCGCCGGCTTTGCGTACGGTTGAAACCATGCAAACGACCTGGAGAGCGTCATGTCCGCAGTGAACAGGTTCACCGTTTCGTGCCTGATCGGCGTCGCGATCGCGATGACGGCTGGTCTGGCCGATGCCCAGCCACGCCAGCCCGCTGGCGGTTCCGCCGTCGAGCCGGGCGGCATGATGTACGGCAGCCAGTTGATGACGCCCGCCGAGCGGAACGCATACCGTACCCGCATGCTCGCCGCGGCATCGGATGCCGAGCGCGAGAAAATCCGCGCGGAGCATCACGCCGAGATGCAGAAGCGCGCAAAGGCGCGCGGCATCAAGCTGCCTGACGTTCCGCCCAGGTGGGGCATGCATCGGGGGCAAGGCATGGGCATGGGAATGGGTCCGGGCTACATGCACGGCCAGCCTGGCGGCCCTGCAAGCGACGCCGCGGGCCAGTGATCGCGTGGTTCGGCGTGCCCGTCGCCGGGCACGTCGTTCCGGTCGCGATCGGCCGCTCTCGTGATTTCCGGCGACGCGCCGAACCAGTACGATCTGATCGTAGACATACACGATCGACTAGCGCGTGGCCGCGCCCGTTTCATCGGCTACCGGCCACGAAACGGCCACGCGCAGTCCGCCGAGCGCTGGCGATCGACCCACCTGGATGTCCGCTTCATGCGCGGCTGCGATTCGCCGCACAATCGACCAGCCGAGGCCGCTCCCGCCCGGCCGGGTTCCCGGTGGCCGGAAGAACCGCTCGCCCAGCCTGCGCAGGTCGTCGTCGCCAATGCCCGGGCCGCTGTCTTCGACCCGTAGCACGGTGTGCCCTTCTCGTCGGCAAACCGAAACGGATATGTGCGCATGTGGCGGGCTGTAGAGAATCGCGTTGTCGATCAGGTTGCGCATCATCGACTCGATCAATGGTTCGTTGCCGCCGACGACGCATGGCGATGGCGCATCGAGCTCCAGCCCCTGCCGTTTCCCGATCGACTGTGGCGCAGCCTCCGCGACCACCCGTTTCGCCACGGCCGATACGTCGACCGGCGCGTGGTCCGCCAGTGCGCCCGCATCGAGACGCGAAAGCAGCAGGAGCTGATCCACCAGACGTGCGGCCCGATCGCACCCTTCGAGCACGCCCCGCAGCGCATGCCGGCGTCGCTCGTCATCTGGCTCCGCCATGGCGACCTGCGCCTGCGCCTTGACGGCGGAGATCGGCGTACGCAACTCGTGGGCGGCATCGGCAGTGAACCGGCGTTCGGCGTCCATGACGCTACGAATCCGTTCAAACAGGCGATTCAACGCGTCCAGCATCGGCCGCATCTCGAGCGGCGTCCAGTCCAGCCGAATCGTGTCGAGCCCCTGCGGATTGCGCTTCGCCAGCGCTCGGCCAAAATCGCGCAGTGGCGCCGTGCCGCGGCGAACTGCCCAGCCGATGGCGAGTACCAGCAACGGCAAGGCCGCCGCCATCGGCCAGAATGCGCTGCGCATGACGGCGCGCAGGATCGATTTGCGCGAATCGATTCGTTCTCCCACGAACACCTGAACGTCGCTGCGCGCGCCGTGCACGACGAATACCCGCCAAGCATTTCCGTCGATCACGACGGTCCAGAATCCGGGAGCCCGATCGCGTCCGGTCAGCTCGGGCTTCACCATCGGCTTCGACGGCGCGTTTTCGGAATGCAGGCCAAGCCGCCCGTCATGAAACACCTGAAAGGCCACGCGCGGCCCGTACGGATGAAGGATCGGCGCGTCGATCGCATTGTCGTCATCATCGGGCCCGCGCGCCTGCTGCGCGACGAGCAGTGCCGCTGCCTGCGCGAGGTGGCCGTCGAGCAGTCGGTCGATCTCGCGCTGCGCATCGAACCAGGTCAGCATCAGCGTCGATAACCAGACACCGAGAACCACGGCCGGCACGAGCGCGAGCAGCCGGCCATGCAGCGAACGCGCGGGCAGCACGGCTTTCATGCATCGTCCCGCATCAGCACGTAACCCACGCCGCGCACCGTCCGGATCAGTTCGCTGCCGAGCTTGGCACGCAGGCGATGTATGTGCACCTCGACAGCATTGCTCTCCACCTCTTGCCCCCAACTGTACAGGTATTGCTCGATCTGCTCGCGCGACAGAACCCGGCCGGCATTCAGCATCAGGATGTGCAGCAGGTCGAACTCGCGCGTGGACAGCGCAACGGCCACGCCGGCGCGGCGCGTGGTTCGCGACGCAGGTTCCAGCTCGACGTCCTGCGCGTGGAGCCGCTCCATCGGCCGACCATGGGACCGCCGGACCAGCGCTCGCAGGCGCGCACCGAGTTCATACAGGTCCACGGGCTTGATCACGTAGTCGTCGGCGCCCGCGTCGAGCGCCCGGATGCGGTCGGGCACGGCATCGCGCGCGGTCAGGACGAGGATCGGCGACGCTGTGCCGTCGCGGCGAATGCGCTTCAGGACATCCATGCCATCCACGAGCGGCAATCCGAGATCGAGGACCGTCGCGGCATGAACATGCGCGCGCAGCTCGCGCTGGGCCGCGTCGCCGTCACGCACCCAATCGACCTGGAACCCTTGCTGGCGCAATCCGGCGCGGATCCCGTCGCCGAGCAGGACATCGTCTTCCACGAGCAGGATGCGCACGATCGAGCACTCCGTCGGAGGCCGTTAGTCGTCGTCCCGGCCCGCCCCTTCGGCGGGGCGGCCGATGTCCGTCGCGACGGGCCGGTCCGCTTGAACGGGCTGCGGTGCCGCCTGCCATTGCGTCCACCACCAGCCGATCACCGCTGCCGTCATGACGGCAGCGATCCCCCACCATGCACGCCGGATGCCGTCGATCGGCGCACCGCGCTTGTAGCCGGTCACCATCGCGCCGGCCAGATTCTCGCGATGCGCGACGCTGCTGACGAGAACGGCGGCGACATGGACCACGACGAGCGCGAGCATGACGTTCGCCACGCCCTCATGAAGATCACCGAACGACTCACCGTTTCCGGCGTACGCCGCCCAGCCGGTCACCCCGGTCACGACAGTCATCACCAGCATGGCGACGATCGCTACCGCGCCGGCGGGGTTGTGGCCGACGTGATGTTCGGGCCGGCCTTTGGCAAGGCTCACAACGTAGCGGAAAACGGCCGCCGGCGAACGCACGAACGACGAGAACCGCGCATGACGCGTGCCAGCCACGCCCCATACGATGCGAAACGCGACGAGCGCCAGCATCGTGTATCCGAACGCGACGTGCATCAACCGCCATCGCTCGCTTTCGGCGGTCAGCCACGCGCCGGCAAAGGCAATGGCAGTCAGCCAGTGGAATACGCGCAGCGGCGCGTCCCACACCAGTATTCGTGCGGCACGCGAGCGCGCCGATTCACCGTGTACTCGGGATGCGGACGAATCGTTCATCGAAATTTCCTTTGTCTGCTTGCGTATGACATGCGGCGCAATTCGACGGCCGCTTCACTGCGGCGCTGCGCCACACGGACGCAGGAACCTCGTCGTGCGTGGCGACGAACCACGCCGATCGGGTAATCCTGTCTTCCGGGGGACGGCGTGCCGCGGCGCCCGTCGCCGCATGTGCCGTCAGCCACGTTTCCAGTTGCCTGATCGTTGTCGGGTCCAGCGTCGCATCGGTGCCGAAGTGGCGGTCGAGACCGTTCAGGATGCGTCGCCACGACTCGGCGGGCAGCGCCCCGGGCGGATAGGCGACATGGCAGGTCGCGCATTCCTGCCGGTACTTCGGCAGTAACGGAATCGCGACGCTGCGCATTTCGTCTTCCGCCAGTGCTGCGCACGGCAGCAGCGACATCAGCAGCATCGCGAGCACGCTAGCCCGTGCATGTCTGCGCGCAGACGCCACCGATTCGATGTTGTTCATGATCGTTCGCCTTCAGGGTTTCAGACTCATGAGCCAGCTCAGGACGTCGGCCTTCTCGGCCGCCGAGCATTCGCGCCCGACTACATCCTTGCAGTTTCTGCGGAACCACTTTTCAGTCCTGGCACCGTCCGTGAACCGGGCGGGGTTGAAAGCGGGCGCGAGTGGCTCGATCGTCTTACCGGTAACGACGTGCCTGCCTGCACCGGTCGGCGTGCCGCCGTGGCAGGTCGCACAGCTCCAGTCGTGCCCATGTCGGGACGTAAAGAACTGCTGACCGCGCGACGGCATGGCGCCGACGCCAGACTGTGTCGTGTAGCCGCCCAGCAACTGGGCCGGCGTTTCGGCACCAGCGCCGGCGATGGCGGCCACGCACAGGGCAGCCCCCAGGCAGGCCCGGCAAAGCACGCGAACCGAGTCGGATATGCGCATCGTGGTTCTCCTCAACGATATGCGTTCATTTTCGGGAGAATTCCTTACCGGATTCTTAACGCACTGATACCCGAGCGCCGCGTCGCGGGTGCGATGCTGCCGTCGGCCACATCGGTCATTACGCGGTGCTCGGCCGCTCTTGCAGCAAGCATCCGGCCACTCGATCACTCCACCTTGACGCAAGTCAAGCGTTCGATACCGGCAGAAACCTAGGCTGGAGTTCAATCAGTCTCGTTGCACGGGAGTCCTGCCGAGACAGTCTTGCCGATCAGTCGAGGATGCTGGCGATGATCACGCTGCGAACAAGTACATGGATTGCTTCTGTCGCGCTGGCGATCTCCTGCGCATCGGTCATCGACGCAGAGGAACTGGCGCGCATTCCCCCCCACTCTCAGCGCTACGGAACCCATATCGGCATATCCGCGTACGACGACCCTCTGCTCAACGGGGTAACGTGCTTCGTCTCGGAGCCGCACACGCGCGACGAACGACCGTCCTTCCGCGACGGACATGGCGCCGGAGCATCGGTGTCCTGCCACCAGACCGGAACGCTCGTCACGTCCGCCCGCTTGCCGCGGCTGGCTCAGGTGTTCGACGAATCCGTCGATCCCGTGTTTGGATCGATACACGTGTTCCGGATTGTCGATATCCGGCGTCTCGTCGTCCTCTACTTCTCGTACATGGAAAGCGACGTGGCGGGCGATCTTCCGGGGCATGTCGATGTCGTCCGCTTGCCGGTGCACTGGGGCGGAACTGGCGCATCCGCCGAATGATGCGACGTCATGTCTTTCGAGCGGCGGCATGACCTGCATCGAGCCTGGGTTTTCGCACCACGTCAGCATGGAAGCAAGATACCGGTCGCTACGCGTGCGCATTGCCGATGCGGTACATCCGCCGTCCGGGAGGGACCCGATGCGATCGCGAATTTTCCTTGTGTTGATTGCGTGGCTGGCATTGCTTGTCGGCGAGGTATCGCCCGCCTGTGCGAACGACCTGACGCGCAGCGTGACGACAGGCAAGCTCGTCGTCCACTACGGTGTGGTTCCGGCGGGTCGTGCCGCTACGGCGGGCGGCGCTTCCGGCGCGGCGTCGGACAACGTGAACCTGTTCCTGCTCACGGTCGCCATGTTCGACCGATCGAACGGACAGCGCATTGAACACGCTCGCGTCGTTGCTGTCGTTCAGGGAGCGACGTGAGCACCGGCCTTTTCCCCGCTGACGTGTGTCGCCCGCGCTGTCGACCGTCTACTTTTACATCGAGGGAAGCGTAACAGGATAGACGAGATGGCTGATCACCTGTTTGACGCCCGGTACAGTCTGAGCTGCCACGCACACCGCTTTGCGCTCCTCCTCGCTGAAGATCACGCCCCATAGATGTACCTTTCCGTTTTTGACGATGATCTGGCCGCGCGTTAGCGCCCAACGTTGGCCAGACATCGCATTCAGTATCGCCTCGCGTATCTCGACGTCCGCATGTGCGAACGAATTTCGTTTGTCGTGCGTATCGCTGGCAAGCGCGCGCACGAGATCGGCTCGACTCACCAGGCCCGCCACCTTGCCGTTATCGACGACCGGCACGCGCTTGATGCGGTGCCGTTCCAGCAATTCGGCAACTTCGGACAGCGGCGTGTCCTCCGCGACCGTAACGACGTCGACACTCATCAGGTCCTTCACAGTCTGCGAGTGTTCCTTTACATACTCGCTGGCCAATTCACGGGTGGACGCGAGCAACTCCAACCACCAGGAGCGGCGCCTGGCATGAGTACCAATCTCGACGCGGCGCACGAGGTCGCCTTCGCTGACGATCCCGATCAGCTTTCCCTCGGCATCGATTACGGGAACCGCGCTGATCGAGTGCTCCGCGAGCAGCTTCGCGGTCTCCTGAACGCTCATCTCCGGACTAGCAAAAATGACCGGAGTTGTCATCACATCACGCGCTCGCATGAGGTTACTCCTTCAATGCGCTGGCCCCTCGTCTGCGGCGAAAGCTGCGCGCACTCACTGAGACCGGCTGGTCTACAAGGTGAATGCTGCACTCGGAAATTCAGCATATGCTTGAGCGATATCAACCGACAGCCGATGGCACAGCAGATATGGCGATCCAGCCGCTCAAGCCAGGTCGTGATCCGCGATCACCGGTTCATTGCACTTGCGACGCAAGTTTCGTCCACAGTCGAATCGGAAGTCGGACGACAAGACATGGCGCCCCCGATCCCGGATGTGCCAGTCGCATCCGAACGGGCCGGCGCGACCGCGCGTCACGACGATTTCCTCGACATCGGCGTCGAGCATCCCGGCCAGCGCGGACGCGGCCCGGCGGGTCGTGCGTGTACGCGAATAGAACACGACGAGTAACTTGCCGGCATACATGACAACCTCCCACATGCGCGCCTGTCGGGCGGCGCATTCGTCCGTTCAATTCATTCGTCGACGGATGACCGGCAACCTGCTCAGCCTGCCTTGACCTCGATCTTCTTCCCGGCCTTGCGAGCTTCCTGTGTCTTCGGCAGCGTGACCGTCAGCACGCCTTTCTGGAACGACGCCTCGATCTTGTTACGGTCGACCCCGTCGGGCATGCGGAAGTAGCGGCCGAACGAGCCGAAGCGGCGCTCGTGGACGTAATAGTCCTTGTGCTGCTCCTCCTTCTCTTCCTGCTTTTCGCCGCGAATCGACAAGCCGCCGTGGCAGTGCGCAATGCATTGCGTTCGTTGACCCAAGTCGATCGGCGCCACGTTTCCCGTCTGTTTGCAATTCGTTCAGTACAGCCGAAACGCAGCTCGCTCGCTTGCGAACGCCGTACCCTGAGCATCGACCACCCGCTCGATCTCGCCGAGCGGCCGCCCCGCTTCCAGCATGTCCGCCACCTCGCGCGAGCCGACCGATGCCCGTATCGCATCGATCCGGAATTGCGCCGGATAGCGCCGGTGCAGCGCAAGCGCGAGTGCCAGCCCGATCTCGCCCGGCCGCGCCGCCCCGGGCGGCCGTTCGATGCGCACCCCTTCGCACAACCTGCCGCGATACGGCCCCTCCGTCGGCACGAATCTAACCGGCGAGAACGTTGCGTCCAGCCGCATCGCGCGAAGATCGTTCGCGAGGAGGCGCGCGTCGACCCACGGCGCGCCGACCATGCCGAACGGTGTCGCGGTGCCGCGCCCGACACTGAGCGCCGCCCCCTCGACGAGCCCCGTTTCCGGATAGAGCGACAGCGCGGCGCCATCGCGCAGGTTCGGCGATGGCGGCACCCACCCGAGACCGGTGTCGTCGAAACGCATCGCGCGCGCGTAGTTCGCCATCGGCACCACGTTCAGCGCCGCGCCGATATGCAGGCGGTCGTTGAACAGCCGGGCCAATTCGCCGAGCGTCATCCCCGGCTGGAGCGGCAATGGGTAATAGCCGGTGAACGTGGCCGGCCCGGCATCGGACACCGGACCGCCGAACACGTCGCCGCTCAGCGGGTCCGGGCGATCGAGCACGATCACGGGGAGATGCGCGGCAGCGCCGGCCTCGAGCACATAGCCGAGCGTCGCCAGATACGTGAAGAAGCGGACGCCCGCGTCCTGCAGGTCGATCACCAGCACGTCGACATCGGCGAGCAGCGCGGGCGCGATCCTGCGGCGCTCGCCGTAGAGGCTGTGCACGACCACGCCGGTCGCAACATCAATGGTGTCGCCGAACGTCTCGTCGACGTCGGTGCCGAGCCCGTGCTCGGGCGCGAACAGCGCGACGAGCCTCGCGCCCGGCGCCTGCGCGAGCAGGTCGACCGTGCGCCGGCCGAACCGGTCGAACCCGCCGCGGTTCGTGACGAGCGCGATGCGCTTGCCCACCACCGCCGCGAAACCGCTCGCCGCGAGCACGTCGATGCCGGCCAGCACCGGCCCGTGTGATTCCGGCAACCGGACGGCTTGTGCGACAGCCATCGCCATCGAGGTCACGCGCGTCGCGATCTGCGACGACGTCACGGGCGCGGCATCGCTTGATACGATGCCGAGCACGAGCGCGCGCAACGGCATCGCCGTGCCGGTTTCATCGGGATACAGCCGGCTCGTCAGCACGATCGCGAAGCGGCGCGTCACGGGATCGATCCACAGCGCCGTGCCCGTGTAGCCGAGGTGTTGCAGCGCGCCGACGGGCGGCAGCCGGTAGCGGTTCGCGACGAGCGGCGGCCCGACCGCCCAGCCGGGCGTGTGCAGGTCGCCGTTTGCGTCGAGCGTGGCCGGTGTCTCGAGCTCGGCGATGCTGCGCCGAGCCAGCACGCGCACCGGGCCAAGCGTGCCACCGTTCAGCAGCATGCGCGCGAAACGCGCCAGATCATCCGCACTCGCGAACAAGCCCGCATTGCCGGCAACACCACCCATCGCGGCCGCGACGGGATCGTGTACGCCGCCCCGCAGCGGACGGCCATCGCGAATGATGGTGGGCGCCACGCGCGCGAGCAGCGGCGCGGGCGGCCGGAACGCGGTGCTCGCCATCCCGAGCGGCGCGAACACGTGCGCGGCGCACCACGCGTCGAGCGGCCGGTGCGACACGCGCTCGACGATCTCGCCGAGTACGACGTAGTTGACGTCGCTGTAGCGCACCCGTGAGCCGGCCGATGCGTCGGGCGTCATCGCGACGATGTCGGCGAGCACCGCGGCGCGGCTGCGCAGCGCGCGGGACGACGACACACCGGCCGGCAGCCCCGATACGTGCGCGAGCAACTGGCGGATCGTGATGCCGGACTTGCCGCGCACACCGAACGCGGGCCAGTAGCGCGCAGCCGGCGCGTCGACGCTCAGCATGCCGCGCTCCGCGAGCTGCATGATCGCGACCGCCGTCGCCACCGGCTTGGTCAGCGACGCGAGATCGAAGACGGTATCGGCCGTCATCGGCTCGCCACGCTCGCCCGTCACGCGCAAGCCCCGCGCCACGCGCACCCGTACGCCGTCCGCGTCGCCCGTCACGACCACCGCGCCGGCAAGATGGCCGTCTGCGATCTCGGCGGCGATCGCCTCATCGATTGCGGCAGCCTGCTGCCGTGCCCGGACCTCGTCGGGTTCCGCTCGCGCACCGGTCGATGCAAGCGCGAACAGCAGCGCGCCGGTCAGCGCGGCAGCAAATCGGGATCGTAGCGATCGAGCACGTTCCACGTGATCCATTCCTTCGTGCCGACGGCATCGGCAATGCCAACCTGCAAGCGGATGCCCGCCGCGCCGACGTCGGGAACGCCGCGCATCGCCTGGCTCGTCGGTGCCAACCAGACGCGCGGCTAGCGGGCCGGCTGCTGCTGCGAGGCGGGACACGTCGCGCACAGATGCATCGTCCCGTGCCGTTCAGGGTCGTGCCAGTAAAAGCGCACATCGATGGCGCCGCGTGCCGGGACGATGACGTGCCTGACTTCCTGAATGGCCCTGTCGTGCGCGGACACGGTATATCGCCCCGGCGGCACGCGTGCGAACAGGAACGGCCCGCTCGTATGTGCGTCGAGAATCGTCGACTTGCCTGCCGACAGCGTGACATCGACATCTGCAAGATAGTGGCCGGACTTCGATGCGAACGTGATCCGCAGGTTGTATCGAGGGGCGACGTCGCGAAACGCGGTGACCTCGTCCTCGCCGATTCCTCCGGTGATATACGCGACACCGTTGCGCATGATCGGCTCGGGCGACGTTTCAGCCAGCGCGTTCGCGCCGACGCTCAGCAAACAGGCTGCCAGCAGCAGCGTCTTCACGGTTCCGGTCCACATCTTCACTCTCCTGATTGAGTACGCATGGCTGCGATGCCACCCGTCCGATCGCGGAACGCGGTGCGTGCTGCGACGTCGCACATGCGTATCGACGACGATGTCAGCGTCGCGCGGAACGCCGGTTTCCCGTTGACTCAAGTCAAGTGCGTTCCTGTCGACGCAGAACGAAGCCGGACGACGCACCGCGATACGGTCATCGCGCCCCATCTGCCCGAGCGGAGCAGCAAGCCTGAAAACACGGGGGCGCGGCACTCAGCCTCACCCCCGGCCGCGAAGGACGGCATGCGCATTCCCCCAACGCTTCGCCTGCGCGATCGCAATGCGGATCGCGCTGCCCTCGGTACGTCCTTGCCGCAGCAGCGCGTTGGCAATCTCGATCGCCTTGCCGCGAACCGGCGGCGGCAGATTCCGCATCGAAGGCGGATAACGCGCGTCATTCCAGGGCATGGTCGAATCGTCTCGCACGGGATTGCGCCTGTCCGGACATGCCGGTCAGCGTGGCAACGCCGCAGGATCGTAGCGATTGCGCGGGTTCCACAGCATCCAGCCGTCCGTGCCTGCCGCATCGGCCGCGTCGACCTGTGCGCGAATCTCGTCGGCATCGAACGGCCGGCGATCGAACGCATAGTCTCGAAACGCCTGGAGCCACGGTCTGAATCGGACGCCATCCAGTCCGGTCCGGCGCTTCGCCTCCTCCAGCGACCGCGAAACGATCTCGCCCGGATGCTCGGTCGGCTTCCGGCAACCCGGAAGCCCCCACGTAAAGCCGGACGGGTACAGCATCGGCGACACATAGTCGACGGTCGATCCGAGCGCGTCGAGCCGCTGTCCGATCGCGGTGTCATCGGTGTTCCAGCAGACGTACCCGAAGATGTCGGCCGACATGTAGACGTTGTACGGCCGCAGCCGCTCGCGCGCGCCGGTCAGGAATCCGGTGATCGCCGCGACCCGGTTGGCCTCGGTATTGGGCTCGGCAAACCGCAGACCGTTGGCGTCGGGAAAGCGCAGGTAGTCGAACTGGATTTCGTCGAAGCCCATGCGGGCGGCCTCCTGGGCGACATCGTAATTGTGTTGCCACGCCGCGCGCGACGTCGGGTCGATCCAGCGCTGATGCTCGCGGTCCTGCCAGATCTCGCCGGCTGCATCGCGCACGGCCCATTCGGGGTGAGCGCGCGACAGCGGGTCGTCCTTGAACACGACGATGCGGGCAATCAGGTAAAGGCCGCGTGCATGAAAAGTCCTCAGCAGGTCCGGCAGATCGGGCGGATGAACGATTGCACCGGAGACATGGTTCGCGGCGCCGGAGATTTCGCGCGCCTGGCTGCGATAGGGCGTCACGCCGCTGTCGCCCTTCACGTCGATGACGAGCGCGTTGATCGCCGTCTTGTCCTGGAGGGACAGTGCCGCCTCGCGCAGCGTGCGGTCCGCGACGCCGTAAGCGGACAGATAGACCGCTTTCGGACGCACCGGTGTCATGCGGATCGTCTGCGCGACCGTGGCCGGCGTCAGCGTGACTTCGGTTCGCGCGTAGCCCGGCGCGCGCACGCTCACGCGTGTACCTGTCGCATCGATCTCCAGTGAAAACGCTCCGTCGCGATCAGCGGTCCGGTTCACGCCCGCCGCGTGGCCGATCGCGCCGGCCAGCGGATGCCCGTTCGTGGCATCGACGACGGTGATCGCCACCGGCGCCGCCCGGGCGGCGAAACCGGCGAGCGACACGAGCAGACAAACGATCAGGCGCTCAATCACGGCTTCCTCCGGCAGTTCGCAGCAATCCGTTCATGCATCGTGTGTCGCAGGCGTCCGTCATCAGATAGCGCGGCAGCGCCATTGCCGGGTCGGTGACGCGAACAGGGCGCGCGTCGAGCGTGAATGCCGCGACGTAGCCTTCGCGAGCGGCCGATTGGTCTGTGTCTTCATCATGGACGCCGAACGGCCAGGCCAGCAGCCTGACTGGCTGGCCGGTTTCGGCCTCGAGCCGTTCGCGGGACCGGCTCAACTGGAACGCCACGAAGCGCCGGTAGCCGTCCGGCGTGAGCCGAGCGCGCTCGGTGCGGAAATTCGGGTGCCAGTACGTATGGGACTGGATGTCGAACCCGCCGGACCGGCCAAGCGTACGAAGTTGATCCCATGTCATCGCGTAACTGGCGTTGGAGATGGCCGACGGATAGATGAACAGCGTGACCGGCACCGGATGCGTCGCCAGCAGCGGGCGCAGCACGTCAAAGACGGAACGATGACCGTCGTCGATGGTGATCGCGATCGCCCGCGCCGGCACCGCATCCGTCTGGCCGTTGTGCCAGCGCACGACGTCGGCGAGCGGCACGATGCGATAGCCGTTCGCCTCGATCGCCTGGAGCTGGTTGCGGAACGTGTCGGTACGCACCGTCATCGAATCCAGCCGCGCGGTGGCGAACCGGTGGTAGACCAGGATCAGCACACGCCGTGGTGGAGAAACGGCCGTCGCGACGTCGGCGGACGAAACCGGCGGCGCGCACGACAGCAGGAGCAGGCAGGCGATCAGGCGAAAGGCCATGGCGGATCTCGTGGAATGGCTGCCCCATTTTTCGCGATCGCGGCGCGCATGCCACTGAGCCAGATCAACGATCGATCGCGCACCGACGGGATCGTGCACGCGTCGGACGGCTTGCACGTCAGCTTGCCTGCGCAGCCAGTTCGGCATGAATCCGCTCGACATCGTCGCGCGTGCACAGCGCCGTACCGGGATGCTCGACCGACGCAGCCGACGCCGCCAGCGCGTAGCGGCACGCATCGTCGAACGGCATGCCACGCGCCAGTGCCCAGACCATGCCGCCGACGAAACTGTCGCCGGCGCCGACCGTGCTGCATACCGCTGCCGGCCTGCCGGGCAGGCGCAGCGCGCGATCCCGCGTGACGACCCATGCGCCGCGTGCACCGAGCGTCAACGCGACGATGTCGGCCTGGCCTTGCGCGACGAGTTCGCTCGCCTTCCGGCATGCCGACGTGTCGTCGAGCGGTTCGCCGGCCAGCGCACTCAGTTCGCCGAGACTGGGCTTCACGAGATGGACGCCGGCCTCGAGGGCCGCCTGCAGCGCCCGGCCCGCCGCATCGACCACCACGCGGCTGCCCCTCGCCCTGGCCTTGCACGCAAGCCTCGCATAGAGATCGTCCGGCGCGCCGGGCGGCAGGCTGCCGCTCAACACGAGATAGCGTGGCGCCGGTTGCATCGCTTCGATGCGGGCCGCGCAGTCGCGCCACTCGGCCTCCGTGACGAGCGGCCCCGGCATCAGGAAACGGTATTCCCGCCCGGTCGCTGTCTCGGTCACGCAGACGTTCTCACGCGTCTCGCCGGCGATCCGGATTCGCATGCTCGGGAGGCGCTCGGCCTCGATCAGCTGCGTCAAGACGTCACCGGTCGGCCCGCCGGTCAGGTACAGCGCGACGCAGTCGCCGCCGAGCCGGTGAATGGTCCGGGCGACGTTGATTCCGCCGCCGCCGGGGTCGCGCCGCGGCCGTGCGCAGCGCAGCTTGTGCGTATCGACGATGTGCTCGACCGACGTCGAGACATCGACGGCCGGATTCAATGTGACGGTAGCGATGTCGGTCATGGTGCGTAGCTCGCGGTCGATGGCAGGGCCGCTCGGCCGCCGCTGCGTGCCGGGCGTGGCTCCACGTTACGTGCGACGCCCGTCACGGCATTGACCGCCATCAAGCCATGCCGCGAAGGCGCCCGGATTGCGCTCGATCAACGACGCGTTCAGGCAGGCTCATACAGTGAAGCATTCATCGTTGCCGAACCCCGCCATGGACGAGCAGCCGCTTTGCACCACCGTGTTCGCCGAACGCTATGCGCAACCCGGCGAAACGACTCGCGCGGCCGTATTCCATCGCGTCGCTCATGCACTGTCGCTCGCCGAACCGGCCGATTTCCGCGCGCAGGTGGAGCGCGCGTTCTTCCTGAACCTGCAGCGCGGTGCGATCGGCGCGGGCCGCATCCTTGCGAATGCCGGCGCCGATACCGGCGGGACGATGGTCAACTGCTTCGTCCATCCGCTCGCGATTCCGGTGGGCATGCCCGTGCAGGCCGTCGACGCAGCGCTCGCACATGCGCTCGACGACGCACGGCTCACGTTGTTGATGGGCGGCGGAATCGGCTACGACTTCTCGCCAGCGCCGCCTGCCGACGCATACGAACGACGCTTCTCGTCCGAATCAGGCGCATGCGCGGCGATCGACCGTTTCGATGCAATGTGCGGTGCGTTGCCCTTCGCCGGTCCGCGCCGAGGTGCGCAAATGGGTGTGCTGCGTTGCGACCATCCCGACCTCGTGGCGTTCGTCAACGCCAAGCGCGGCCGATCTCGTTGGCCGACCTTCAACCTGTCGGTGGGCATCACGGATGCGTTCATGGAAGCGGTCGCGCACGACCTGCCGTGGGCGCTCGTTCATCAGACGCAACGCCATGGCGCGTCCGGCGCACCGGCCCGCCGACCGGACGGGCGTTACCTTTACGCTACGGTTCCGGCCCGGACGCTCTGGCACGAGATCGTCAACGCCGCGCGCGACAGCGCGGAACCGGGGCTGCTCTTTCTCGACACGATCCGCGACGCGAATCCGCTGCGCGAGCACGAGCGGATCGACGCGACGAATCCGTGCGGCGAACAGCCGTTGCCGCCCTACGGCAGTTGCGTGCTCGGGCCGATTGATCTGTCGCGGTTCGTCCGCCATCCGTTCGGGGTCGACGGCAAGCCGCACTTCGACTTCGCGACGCTCGCCGATGCGGTGCGCGTTCAGGTCCGCCTGCTAGACAACGTGCTCGACCTGACCGCGTGGCCGCTCGCCGCGCACGAACACGAAGCGCGGCGGACAAGGCGCATCGGGGTTGGCGTGACCGGGCTGGGCGACACGCTGACGATGCTGCAGCTGCGCTACGACAGCGTGGAAGCCCGCGCATTTGCACGCGGAATCGTGCTGACGATGCGCGAGCATGCGTTTGCCGCGTCGGCCGCGCTTGCCGCCGAGCGCGGCGCGTTTCCAGCCTACGACCCCGCTACCTATCTGGCCGGCCCCGCTTACCGCATGCTCCTGCCGCTGAAGGTGCATCACGCGATCGCCCAGCACGGGCTGCGCAACAGCCATCTGCTGTCGTTCGCGCCGGCCGGCAGCGTGAGCCTCGCGTTCTGCGACAACTGCTCGAACGGGATCGAGCCGGCGCTCGGCTGGACGCAGCATCGCGTGGTGCGCACCGCGGACGGGCGGGTCCGCCGGTTTCGTGTGGAGAATCACGCCTGTCGGCTGTTTCGCGAACTGCATGGCGACAGCGTCCAGCTGCCGGATTATTTCGTCACCGCGGCGGATATCGCACCGGCCGATCATGTCGCGATGCTCGCGGCGCTGCAGCCGTGCGTCGACGCCGGTATCTCGAAGACCGTGACGATACCCGGCCAGTGTTCGCTCGCTGACGTCGACGCGCTGTTCTTCCAGGCGTGGCGAGACGGGCTCAAGGGAATCACGGTATTCCGGCCGGATCCGCGGCTCGCGGCGGTCGTGACCGACGATGCGGCGCAAGCGCGGCGCGACGGCCCTGTCTGCAGCGGGTGTTGAACGACACACGATGAGCGGCGGCAGGCGTGCTCGGCGCGATCCGGCGATCGTTCGTTCAGGCGGAGGCGACCGTGGTCGTTTCCGTGTCGGCGGGCGCCGGCCGGGGCGCCTCGCCGGCATCGTCCGGCGGCGTGATGAGCGCCACGAGCATGCCGTGATCGATCGATTCGTGCTGCAGCAAGCTGCGCGCGATCCGTTCGAGCGCATCGCGATGCTTGCGGAGCGTCGCCATGACCCGCGCATGCGCATCCTCGAGCAGTGCGCGCACCTCTTCGTCGATCAGTCGCGCCGTGTGCTCGCTGCAGCGTCCGTCACCCGGCGTCCAGACGCCCGGCGCGCCGCCCTGGCGTGCGCCATCGTCGAGCGTCGCGAGGCCGATCTTCTCGCTCATCCCGTACTGCATGACCATGTGCCGTGCCAGCGCGGTCGCGCGTTCGAGATCGTTCTGCGCGCCGGTCGACACGTCGCCGAACGCGATTTCCTCGGCCACCCGGCCGCCGAGCAACACGTCGAGCCGGTCGAGCAGTTCGCTGCGGCGCAGCACGTAGCGATCCTCGGTCGGCACCTGCTGCGTATAGCCGAGCGCGGCGATTCCGCGCGGGATGATCGATACTTTCTTCACGGGATCGCAGTGCGCGCGGCTTTGCGCGACGAGCGCATGCTCCGATTCGTGGTACGCGATGGTCCGCTTCTCCTGTTCGTTCATCACGCGGCTCTTGCGCTCCATGCCGGTCATCGCGCGATCGATGGCTTCGTCGAAATCGGCCATTCCGATGGCCGGCTTGCCGAGTTCGGCGGCATGCAACGCGGCTTCGTTGACGACGTTCGCGAGATCGGCGCCGACGAAGCCCGGCGTGCGCTGCGCCAGTTCGGCAAGGTCGACTTCCGGGGCAAGCTTCACGCGCTTCGTATGCACGGCGAGGATCTGCTTGCGCCCGGTCAGGTCCGGCCGGTCGATCGCGATGTGCCGGTCGAACCGTCCCGGGCGCAGCAGCGCGGGATCCAGGATTTCCGGCCGGTTGGTCGCGGCCACGATGATGACGCCCGAATTGGCCTGAAAGCCGTCCATCTCGACGAGCAGCTGGTTCAGCGTCTGCTCGCGCTCGTCATTGCCCGACATCAGGCCGACACTGCGCGCCTTGCCGAGCGCATCGAGCTCGTCGATAAACACGATGCACGGCGCGCTCTGCTGGGCCTGCTCGAAGAGATCGCGCACGCGCGCAGCACCGACGCCGACGAACATCTCGACGAACGCCGAGCCGCTGATCGTGAAGAACGGCACCGCGGCCTCGCCGGCGACCGCACGGGCCAGCAGCGTCTTGCCGGTACCGGGCGCCCCGACGATCAGTACGCCTTTCGGGATCTTGCCGCCGAGCCGTTGGTAGCGTTCGGGGTTGCGCAGAAACGCGACGATCTGCTGCAATTCGGCCTTCGCCTCGTCGATGCCCGCGATATCGTCGAACGTGATGCCGGTTTCCTTCTGCATGTACACGCGGGCCCGGCTCTTTCCCATGCCGCTCATATCCCGCATTCCGCCCGGCCTTCGCAGCATGAAACTCCAGATCACGACGAAGCCGATCAACGGGAAACTCCATGCCGCGAGCGTCCCGATCCAGCCCGTATCCGTCGCGCCGCGGTAGCGAATCCCGGCAGCCGTCAGCGCGGCGACCAGACCTTCGTCGCTCACCCGGTTCGTGGTGAAGCGCCACGGCGGTCCGGCCCCCTTCAACTCCGCCGCGTCGGAAGCGGGCAGCGCGGCGCCCGCTTCAGGCATGCGCAGCTTGCCCGAGATCGACGACGGGCCGATTTCCAGATCATCGACGAGGCGTGCGTCGATCAGGTGGTGAAAATCGCTGTAGGAAATCGACGTCGCGGCCGGGTGATACGCGAGCAGTTGAACCGCGACCAGCACGGCGAACGCGATCGGGATCAGCAGCCCGGAGTAATCGAATGTTTTTTTCATGGCATCGAACCTGCGCGGCAGTCAGCCGTCCGCTCACGCATCGTCGCGCTTCCAGTGCGCTCGCAGCATGTCTTCGCCGTCGCGATAGTTGATCGCGAGATCGCCGTGATGCGCATGCAGCAACGCTTCACCCAGCCGCCGAACCATGTGCACGCCCGTCGTCCTGATGACCAGCGTATCGGCCAACCTCTCGATCTCCATGATTCGTTCGAGCGCGTGCTCGCTCGTCTCGCGATCGGCCTGACGCTCGAGCAGTTCGAGAATCGTCGAACGGTGCGCGCGCAGGTACCTGCCCTGCAACACCAGTTCACCCGCCGGGATGTTTTCCCGCATGCGCTTGCAGGCCGGGCATTCGAGCTGGCGCCGGTCGAGCGGCGTCGCATACCAGGTCCACCGGCCTGCGTCGCAGACAGCGCCGCAGCCTTCGCAGATCCGGTCACCTTTCGGCCGCTTCGGATCGCGGTAACTGTCCTTCGTATGCGGCTGCATGCGCTTGTCGTGGCGCGAAGTGGGTCGGCCGGCACCTGAATTCGAGCGGTTCATCGCTGTTTCTCCTGGCAGTAGACAGCACGTGCAAGCTTCTCAGGCGACGGTCAGCCGGTCGACGACTTCCCGGACGCCCCTCACCGACCCTGCCGCGCCGCACGCGGCGCGCCGTTCGGCGAGCGAGGCGACCGTACCCGTCAACGTGACGATGCCGTCGGCTGCTTCGATCGAAATTCCGGCGGATTCGCGCTGCGCGCGGCGCGCAAGCGCTTCGGCGATCCGGGTGCCGACGTCCGGCACCGTATGGTCGGTGCGCACCCGGATGCGGTTCGCCACGCCGACGACGCCGATCATCCGGCTCACCATCGCTTCCGCCGCGCGGCTCTGGAACGCGTGATCCACTTCGCCGTCGAGCGTCACGCAGCCATGATCGACTTCGACGCTGATCTTGTGATCACGCAACGCCTCCTGCCAACCGAGCGCGAACGTGATCGCGATCGCCAGCTCCTGGTCCGCGCAGGCATTCTCGGGCGGTGTGACGTTCACTTCCAGCACCAGCGCGCGCGCATCGGATACATGCAGCGCCGTTTTCTGCGCCTCGAGCTTCTGGGCCCAGCTGTCGACGGTGCCGCGCAACGTCACGATCCGATCGTGGACCTCGACGTCGATCCGGCGCGCATCGATCGCCGGGTTCCAGAACAGCGCCTGCTCGACATCCTGCTTGAGTACTGCATCGGACTTCATGTCGGTCTCCCGTCAGCGTGCCGCACTGCAGCCAGCATCGCGCACCGCGGCGCGGCCGGCTTGACGAGGATCAATCAACGGCGGACTGACGGCAGGGTCAAGTGAGGGGCCGCTCGAAAATGCTTTACCGCCCGGGTGACGCAGATCAAGGGGAGCCCCGGCAATCGTCGGATATAAGTGGATCCGATGCGGCGACGCCCTGAGGGGCAGCGCCATCCCGTATTCCAGTATTCGACGAGGCATCCCCATGCGCGCAGCCGCGCTTCCCGGTCGCTTTCACGTTGCCGTCGCTCGACACGCGTGTGCCATTGCGCTGGCGACGGGCATGGTGTCCCTTTCGGGATGTCTGTCGCTCGCGCCATCGGACGAGCATCCCGCCGCACCGATTCCCGCGTCGTTTCCGGATCCGGCCGCCGACGAGACACCGGCCGCGCAAGTGCCCGAGTGGCAGGCCTACTTCGTCGACGCCCGCCTTCGCGCGTTGATCGGGCAGGCGCTCGCCAACAATCGCGATCTGCGCGCGGCCGTTGCACGGGGCGCGCAGGCACGCGCGGTTTACGGCATCCGCAGCGCGGATCAATGGCCGACTGTCGATGGGGGCGCGGCCTATGCGCGGTTTCGCACACCGGGCGGTTTTCTCACGCCGGCGCCCATGATCGGGCAGGTCTACGAAATCCAGCTGGCCGAGACGCAATGGGAGCTCGATTTGTGGGGCCGCGTGCGCAACATGAAAGAAGCGGCGCTCGAGCGCTACCTCGCGAGCGACGCGGCCCGGCAGGCCGTGACGCTCAGCATCGTCACCGGCGTAGCCGACGCGTATCTGACCCTGTGCGAGATCGATGAACGCATCGCGCTCACCCGCGCGACCATCGATACACGCCGCGAGTCATTGCGGATTTTCCGGCTTCGCCATGCGGCCGGCGCGATCTCGCGGCTCGACCTGACGCAATCCGAGATCCTGCTGCAACAGGCGCAATCCCTCGGCACCCAGCTACAGCAGGCACGTGCGTCGGCTGCCGATGCGCTGGCACTGCTGGTCGGCGCGCAGCCGGATCTGCCCGACGCGCCGCTCGCGCTCGATGACGGCGCCGTGACGCCGACGCTTGCCGCCGGCCTGCCCTCCTCGCTGCTGACCCATCGCCCGGACGTGATTGCCGCCGAGCATGAGCTGCGGGCGACGCGCGCGAACATCGGCGCGGCGCGCGCGGCATTCTTTCCTCGCATCGCGTTGACAAGCTCGATCGGCTCGGGAAGCAGCGCGCTGCACGACCTGCTGTCGTCCGGCACCGGCGCATGGTCGCTCATCCCCAACGTCACGCTTCCACTCATCGACGGCGGCCGCAACCGGTCGAATCTCGCGCTCGCGCGCGCGCAGCGCGACGAGGCGCTCGCGCAGTACGAAAAGACGTTGCAGCGTGCGTTCCGCGACGTGTCCGACGCGCTCGCGGCGCGTCATTGGCTCGCCGATCAGGTCGCGATCGAGCGTGCGACGCTGGCATCGCAGGCCGAGCGGGCGCGCCTCGCGAAGCTGCGCTACGACAGCGGGGCAACGCGCTTCCTCGAAGTGCTCGACGCACAACGGGACCTGATGAACGCCGAGCAGCAACTGGTCATGACGCGCCGCGCGCTGCTGTCGAGCCGCGTCGCGCTATACGGCGCGCTTGGCGGCGGGATGACCGACACCGGCACGGCTGCCGCGGCACCCACTCCTCTTTCGACTGATTCGGAACCCACACCATGAAAACCATCCCGCGCCCTCTTCTGATCGGCGTCGGCGCGGCCGTGCTCGCGATCGGCCTCGCATACTACGGATGGGCGCGCTGGCGCGACGGCCAGACGGATGCGGGGCTCGTCAGCGGCAACGGCCGCATCGAGGCGACCGAAATCGACGTCGCGACCAAGCTGCCGGGGCGCGTCACCGCCATGCTCGTCGATGAGGGTGACTTCGTGACGGCCGGCCAGCCACTCGCGCGCATGGACGTCGTCGTGCTGCAGGCGCAGCTCGACGAAGCGCAGGCCCGGGAGCAACAGGCGGTGAACAACGCGGCGAGCATCGACGCGCAGGTCGCGCAGCGCCGCAGCGACAAGACAGCAGCGGCGGCTGTCGTCGTCCAGCGCGAAAGCGAGCTGGACGCGGCCACGCGGCGGCTCGCGCGTTCCGAAACGCTGTCGCGCGATGGTGCGTCGTCGCTGCAGGAACTGGACGACGATCGCGCACGGGCCGGCAGCCTGCGCGCGACCGTGAATGCCGCGCGCGCGCAGGTGGAAGCCGCCCAGGCCGCCGTCGACGCAACGCGAGCCCAGCTGGTCGCGGCGCGCTCGGCCGTGACGGCCGCGCAGGCGACCGTGGCGCGCGTGCGGGCCGACATCTCGGATAGCGAATTGACGTCGCCGCGCGACGGGCGCGTCCAGTACCGGATTGCCGAGTCGGGCGAAGTGCTGCCGGCGGGCGGCAAGGTGCTCAATGTCGTCGACCTGTCCGACGTCTACATGACGTTCTTTTTGCCCGAAGCGGTCGTCGGCCGGGTTCCGCTCGGCGCCGACGTACGGATCGTGCTCGACGCCGCGCCGGAATACGTGATTCCGGCACGCGTGTCTTATGTGTCGAGCACTGCGCAGTTCACGCCGAAGACGGTCGAGACGGCCACCGAGCGGCAGAAACTGATGTTTCGGGTCAAGGCCCGCATCGACCGCGATCTGTTGCAGCGCCACCTGAAACTCGTCAAGACCGGGTTGCCGGGCGTCGCGTGGCTGAAGACCGACCCGCATGCCGGCTGGCCGGATCGCCTCGCGATCAAGGTGCCGAAATGAAGGCGACGGCACCTGGCCGCCCGGATGCCGGCCGTATCGACGGTCCGCCGACGTCGCCTGGCCCGTGCCTGGTCGCGCGGCTGGCCGGCGTCTCGCTGCGCTACGGCGGCACGTACGCACTCGACGACGTGACACTCGATATCCCGGCCGGCCGCATGATCGGGCTGATCGGGCCGGACGGCGTCGGCAAGTCGAGCCTCCTCGCGCTCGTGTCCGGCGCGCGGGCGATCCAGCAGGGCCGGGTGTGGACGCTCGACTGCGACCTGTCGTTGCGTCGCCATCGCGCGCGCGTCTGCCGGCGCATCGCGTACATGCCGCAAGGCCTTGGCCGGAACCTGTACGCGACGTTGTCGGTCGAGGAAAACCTGCAGTTTTTCGCGAGACTGTTCGGCCACGATGCGGCGGAGCGGCGCCGCCGGATCGATACGCTTACGCGCAGCACGGGCCTGTATCCGTTCCTGAATCGACCTGCCGGCAAGCTGTCCGGCGGCATGAAGCAGAAGCTCGGCCTGTGCTGCGCGCTGATCCACGATCCTGACCTGCTGATCCTGGACGAGCCGACGACCGGCGTCGATCCGTTGTCGCGCGCGCAGTTCTGGGAACTGATCGGGCGCATTCGCGCCGCACGCCCGGCGATGAGCGTGCTGGTCGCCACCGCGTACATGGACGAAGCCCGGCGTTTTGACCGGCTGATCGCGATGGACGCGGGCCGCGTGCTTGCAACGGGCAGCCCCGGCGAACTGCTGGAACGCACCGGGTGCGACACGCTGGAGGCCGCGTTCATCGGGCTGCTCCCGGAGGAGCGCCGGCGCGGACACCAGCCGGTCCGCATCGCGCCGTTCCAGCTCGACGAGGCTGCCGGTTACGCGATCGAGGCCGACGCGCTGACGATGCGGTTCGGCGATTTCGTCGCGGTCGATCACGTGAGCCTGCAGATCCGCCGCGGTGAAATCTTCGGCTTTCTCGGCTCCAATGGCTGCGGCAAGTCGACGACCATGAAGATGCTCACGGGCCTGCTGCCCGCGTCGGAAGGCACCGCGACGCTGTTCGGCAGGCAGGTCGCCGCCGACGACATCGACACGCGCCGTCGTGTCGGCTACATGTCGCAAGGGTTTTCGCTCTACGGGGAGCTGACCGTCCGGCAGAACCTCGTGCTGCACGCGCGCCTGTTCGGCGTACCGGAACCGGACGTGCCCGCGCGGGTGACCGAAATGGTCGCGCGCTTCGGGCTCGCCGACGCGCTCGATGCGCTGCCGGAGCGCCTGCCGCTCGGCATGCGGCAGCGGTTGTCCCTCGCGGTGGCGATGGTGCACAAGCCCGAGTTGCTGATCCTGGACGAGCCGACGTCAGGCGTCGACCCGGTCGCGCGGGACGACTTCTGGCGGCTGATGATCGAGCTCGCGCGCAATGATCGCGTCACCATCTTCATTTCGACGCACTTCATGAACGAAGCGGCGCGTTGCGACCGCATCTCGCTGATGCATGCGGGCCGCGTACTCGCGAGCGCCGCCCCGGCGGAACTGGTACGCCGGCGCGGCGCGGCTACGCTCGAGGACGCGTTCATCGGCTACCTGAGCGACGCACAACGCGCGGATGGCAACGGCGACGCGGCGGCCGACGCCGGCTGGCTCGCCGCGCCGCCCTCGCCGCCCGCATCGGCCGGAGCGGGCCATGCGGCCGCATGGTTCAGCCCGGCGCGCGCCGGCAGTTACCTGTGGCGCGAAGTGCTGGAACTGCGGCGCGACCCATTGCGCGCGACGCTGGCGCTGTTCGGTTCGCTCGTGCTGATGTGCGTGATCAGTATCGGGATCAGTCTCGACGTCGACAACCTGACGTTCGCGGTACTCGACCGCGATCAGTCGATCCTGAGCCAGGACTATGCGCAGAATCTCGCCGGTTCCCGCTACTTCGTGCCGCGCGCGCCGCTCGCGGACGACCGCGATATCGAACGCCGCCTGCGCAACGGCCAATTGTCGCTCGCGCTCGAGATTCCGCCCGGCTTTGCGCGCGACGTCGCGCGCGGCAGGCGCGTGGAAATCGGCGCATGGGTCGACGGCGCGATGCCGATGCGCGCGGAGACGATCCGCGGCTACGTGGCCGGCATGCATGAAAACTGGCTGCGCGACCAGGCGAAGCGCCGGCTCGGCGTGTCGCTCGTCCCGACGGTCGACATCGCGATCCGCTATCGCTACAACCCCGACGTCAAGAGCCTGCCGGCGATGATTCCGGCGATCATGCCGATGCTGCTGCTGATGCTGCCCGCGATGCTGACGGCGCTCGCCGTCGTGCGGGAACGCGAGCTCGGGTCGATCGTCAACCTGTACGTGACACCTGTCACGCGCGCCGAATTCCTGCTCGGCAAGCAGGCGCCGTACGTGATGCTGGCCATGCTGAACTTCCTGCTGATGGTCGTGCTGGCCGACGTCGTGTTCGGCGTGCGGATCAAGGGAAGTTTCGCGACGCTGGCGGCCGCGGTGCTGATATTCAATGTCGTGGCCACCGGCATCGGCCTGTTCGCGTCGACGTTCACCCGCAGCCAGATCGCCGCGATCTTCATGACGATCGTCGGCACGCTGATTCCCGTCGTGCAGTTCTCCGGCCTGCTCACGCCGTTGTCGTCGCTCGAAGGCAGCGGCAAGTGGGTCGGCACGGTCTATCCGGCCACCTACATGCTCGCGATCAGCCGCGGCGTCTACAACAAGGCGCTCGGCCTGGGCGACCTGTCGTCCCAGTTCTGGCCGATGCTCGCGGCCGTGCCGGTCATCCTGGTGATGACCGGCGTGCTGCTGCGCAAGCAGGAGCGCTGACCATGTCGCGCCTGCCCGCCATCTTCCGGCTCGGGGTCAAGGAGCTCTGGAGTCTTGCGCGCGATCCGATCCTGCTCGCGCTCATCGTCTACACGTTCAGCGCGTCGATCTACGTCGCGGCCACCGCCCGCCCGGAAACGCTGCACAAGGTGCCGATCGCGATCGTCGACGAGGACGCGTCGCCGCTGTCCGCGCGCATCGCCGCGGCGTTCTTCCCGCCGCAGTTCGCATCGCCCCCGATCGTCGACGCCGGCACGGCCGGCCGCGGCCTGGACAACGGCGACTACACGTTCACGCTCGACATTCCGCCGGACTTCCAGCGCGACGTGCTTGCCGGCCACCATGCGACGGTCCAGCTCAACGTCGATGCAACCCGCATGACGCAGGCATTCTCCGGCGGCGGCTACGTGCAGCAGATCGTATTGGGAGAGATCGACGCATTCGTGCGGCGCAATCGCGGCACGGCCTTGCCGCCCGTCGATCTCGCGATGCGGATGCGCTTCAACCCCAATCTCGACGAAGTCCGGTTCGGCGCACTGATGGAACTGATCAACAACGTGACGATGCTGTCGCTGATTCTCACCGGGGCCGCGCTGATTCGCGAGCGCGAGCATGGCACGATCGAGCATCTGCTCGTGATGCCGGTGACCGCGGCGGACATCATGCTCGCGAAGGTGTGGTCGATGGGGCTCGTCGTCGCCGCGGCGGCCGTCGCGTCGCTCACGTTCGTCGTCCGCGGCGCGCTGCACGTGCCGATTCCCGGGTCCGTGCCGCTGTTCGTGGCCGGCATGGCGTTACACCTGTTCGCGACGACGTCGCTGGGGATCTTTCTCGCGACCCTCGTGCGCAGCATGCCGCAGTTCGGCATGTTGCTCGTGCTCGTGCTGCTGCCGCTGCAATTGCTGTCGGGCGGATTGACGCCGCGCGAAAGCATGCCGCGCGTCGTACAGGACATCATGCTGGCCGCGCCGACCACCCATTTCGTCGAACTCGCGCAGCGCATCCTGTATCGCGGTGCCGGGCTTGACGCGGTGTGGCCCCAGTTCGCGGCGCTGTTCGCGATCGGATGCGTGCTGTTCCTGCTGTCACTGAAGCGATTCCGCAACACGATCGGCCAGATGACTTGAGCGGCGCGGCGCTCCCGTGACCTCAGCATTCGCTCGTTGATTCAGGTCAACCGTGCCGCGGCACCGCACGCGATCATGACGTCATGCGTTGCGCTAGCAGCGGGGGCGCCGCTTGCGACAAACCCGTGTCACCGGCAGCCACTTCGCGGGAGAACGTCATGATCCGACCGCCGTACCAAAGCACCCTTGCGACGTTCTGCATGTTCATCGCGCTCGCGTCGCTGCTGTGCGTCGTGCATGCGGTGCTGATCGAGGCGCGGGTCGTCCCGTATGCGATCGTCACGCTGGTTTCGGGCCTCCTCGCATTCGTCACGCAGCTGGCTCCGGCGTCGACAGAGCAATAACGACACGGCCGAACGCGTCGCATTCGACATCATGAACGGCATCCTGCGCCTCGCGTTCAAGCTGTCATCGATATCGGCGCGAAAATCCGCGGTGATGAACCCGGCCGACGTTTTGGCAGGGCACGTCCGCCCAGCCCGCGCCGCATTGCTCATCGAGCGGCAAGCCGGTAACGAAGCACAGTCGGTAAAGGGCCCCGGCGCCGTCCAGATTGGCGATCAGCGTCATGATGGATTCGTCCCGAACGGCTCATGGTGCCGATGCGCGGCGCGCGCACAGCATGCGCGGATAACGCCGTCATGACATCGCCTGCGCGCACCGGATCACTATCCTGCCGCCGCCAGGGCCGAGGGTTGATCGTCGTCAAAGGCACGAGCGGCGTGCCGCGCCGCCCCGGAACCTCGGTCGGCCACGAAATCCCCCCACTTGCTGATTTCGGTCAACCGTCTCTCGCACGTTCGGGCTGTAATCGAATTACCGTCCCGTCGACCCCGTTGAGGCGATCCATGAAACTGACTTTTCTCGGCGCGACCGAAACCGTGACCGGCTCGAAGTACCTGATCGAGCACGGCAGCCGGCGCGTGCTGGTCGATTGCGGCCTGTTCCAGGGTACGAAGAACCTGCGACTGCGCAACTGGCAGCCGCTGCCGCTCGCGCCCGACACGCTGCACGCGGTCGTGCTCACCCACGCGCATCTCGATCACTCCGGCTATCTTCCGGTGCTGGTGCGCGAAGGCTATCGCGGGCCGGTGTACTGCACGGCGGCCACGGCCGAGCTCTGCGACATCATGCTGCGCGACAGCGCGCGGCTGCAGGAAGAGGAAGCCGACTTCGCGAACCGGCACGGTTACTCGAAGCATCATCCGGCGCAACCGCTTTACACGCTGGACGACGCGCAGCGCGCGCTGCGCCTGCTCAAGCCCGTTGCGTACGACGAATGCACGGCGCTGGGCGGCGACCTGGCGTTCCGCCTGCTGCCGGCCGGGCACATCCTTGGCGCGGCGAGCGTCGTGATGCACTGGGATCACAAGGTGCTCGCCTTCTCCGGCGATCTCGGCCGGTATCACGACCCGATCATGCAGCCGCCGCGGCCGCCTGCGCATGCGGACTACGTCGTCGTCGAATCGACGTACGGCGACCGGCTGCACCCGGCGTCGGATCCCGAGGACGAGTTGGCCACCATGTTCGACAAGACCTTCGCGCGCGGCGGGGTCGTCGTGATCCCCTGCTTCACCGTCGGCCGTGCGCAGGAAATCCTGCACTACATCGCGCGGCTGAAAGCATCCGGCCGCATGGCGCGCGTCCCGGTCTTCCTCGACAGCCCGATGGCGACGGACGTGACCGAGATCTATCGCCACCATATCCTCGAGCATCGCCTGACCGTTTCAGAAGCGAATACGCTCGGCCACGCGGCGACGATGGTCCGCTCGGTCGACCAGTCGAAGGCGATCGCCGAACACCATGGCCCGATGGTCATCATCGCCGGCAGCGGGATGGCGACAGGCGGGCGCGTGCTGCATCACCTGAGCCGCTATGCGCCCGATGCGCGCAATACGATCGCGCTGGTCGGCTACCAGGCCGCCGGCACGCGCGGCGCGGCGTTGGCCGCGCACGAGCCAACGCTGAAGATTCACGGCGATTACGTCCGCGTGCGTGCGCAGGTCGAGTCGATCGCGGCGCTCTCGGCCCACGCGGACTATGAAGAGATCCTCACGTGGCTCGGCACGATGCAGTGCGCCCCCGTCCGGACCTTCATCACGCATGGCGAACCCGCTGCCGCGGATGCGTTACGGCGGCGTATTGCGGAGCGCCTGCATTGGCCGTGCGAGGTGCCGGCTTACGCGCAATGCGTCGATCTGGATGAAGTTGCAACCGGCAGCGCGCAGGAATCCGCCGCGATAGCGTCCCGACTGATCTGAGGGCGATGCGGGTGAAATTGCCGGACGCACGTGACGGGAAGCGGGCTCGGCCCCAGGTTCCCGGCACGCGCCACCTGGCCATCGCAGTGGAGCTGACTAATGAAGCGCGCGCCGCGGTGCGCGTACTGCGCGGCAACCGCGACGGTTGATCCAGATCAGCGCGACCGGCACACGTGCGCCGATGATGATTCCATCGACATCCGCTCGAGAGAAACGTCATGTACTCGAACA
>Ga0207690_10000272_pt1 | contig 36902 bp, 34 predicted proteins | sample KBSC23metaG_FD_184315 | JGI IMG/M metagenome (GOLD analysis project Ga0207690, IMG submission 184315) | Corn rhizosphere microbial communities from Kellogg Biological Station, Michigan, USA - KBS C2-3 metaG (SPAdes) (version 2) | ecosystem: Host-associated > Plants > Roots > Rhizosphere > Soil ... | reverse complement strand
TATACGTTAATGGGTTCGGCAATATCCTCTTCTGATAAGGGCAGGTTGCCGCTGCCGGCAAAAACAAAATCGGTAGAAACATGGATGAGCGTGGCATTATATTTTTCGCAAAGTTTGGCCAGGTTTTCGGCGCCGTCTTTGTTTATTTTGCGGGCAAGGTCAATATCGTCTTCGGCTTTATCCACGGCAGTGTAAGCAGCGCAGTTAATGGCATAAGCAGGCTGATGCTGCGCGAACAGCTTATCAAGCCCGTCCAGATCCAATACGTTAGCCTGATCTTCTGACGGGAATATCATGCCCGAAATATTTTTTGCCATGGCAACCGCGTTCAGGCAATTACCTAACTGGCCCGATCCGCCAAATACCAATGTTGTTTTACTCATATCGCGCAAAGCTAATAACTAATATTCTGTTTTATTTTCAATGCTGCTCCAAAGTTTAAAAGCGCCCTGCGCCTCGTCGCGCATCAGCTGAACGATGGGCAGTTTACGCTCATGCATTTGCTTATCCAGTTCTTCGTAAATAAACTGGTCGTCAAAGCCAATGGCTGCGGCATCCGCTTTATTATTGGCATAGTATATTTTATCCAAACGGGCCCAATAAATAGCGCCGAGGCACATGGGGCAGGGCTCGCAACTGGTATAAATTACACAGCCTTCCAGGTTAAAGGTTTCCAGTTCCTGGCAGGCCAGGCGGATGGCCAATACTTCGGCATGCGCGGTGGGGTCGTTACTGGGTACAACCTTGTTAGCGCTGCGCGCAATGATCATCCCATCTTTTACAATAACAGCGCCAAAAGGGCCGCCATGTCCCTGCTGTACATTGTACTCTGACAGCTCAATGGCCATCTTCATAAATTTCTCGTGCACTTTATCTTCCATTTTTTTATCATCAATAAAAAACCCCAACTGTTGGGTTGAGGTTTTTTAACTCGTTTATTGAAAATTTATTATTTTTTGTCTTTAGCGTATAGTTCGTTCAGGCGTTTTAGCACATCGGCGGTAACATCTAAAGCCGGGTCGCCGGCTAAAACGGTAGGGGTTGCCCTCGAAGTGGTCAATACTATTTTATAACCTTTCTCTTTAGCATAAGTTTTGGCAAAACCGGAAATTTTGTCAAACAATTTTGCCTGCTCATCTCCTTGTGCGTTCTGCAATTCTGCACCTGCATTTTGTTGATATTGTTGCAACTCCTGTTGTTTACGCTGTAAACGCTGCTCTGTGCTTTGGCGCTGATCGGCACTTAAAGTGCTTTGCGCTTTCTGATAATCTGCTACCTCGCGCTGAAAAGCGGCGCCTTTTGATTGCAGGTCGCTTTTAGCGGCATTGCTTTTATCTTCAAGGCGTTTCACCATATCCTTTGAGTATTCGTACTTGCTTAAAAGCGTATCGGTGTTAATGTATACAATTTCTGCCTTTTCGGGTGTTGCAACGGTGGCAGCTGTGGTTTTTGCATCGGTTGTTTTTGACTGGTTGCATGCAGCAACAGCGCCTAAAATAGTTACAGCCAGGGTAATTTTAGCTATAGTTGAAGTTAATTGTTTCATTGGGTTTTTAACGTAAAATTTTGACAAAGATAAAGTTTCGGCGCAAGTATCCTAATGTTTTGAACGGGCGAAATTAACACTGCCCGATTTATCAACAATAGTGGTACTGTCGGTCATTTTTCGTAAATTTGAAGGTTGCTGATTTAACTAAAAATATGAGCGAAGAAATAGAAGACAAATCCAATTATTCAGCGGATAATATACAGGTTTTAGAAGGTTTAGAGGCGGTTAGAAAAAGGCCGTCCATGTACATTGGCGATACCGGTTCAAAAGGTTTACACCACCTGGTGTATGAAGTTGTAGATAACTCGATAGATGAGGCTTTGGCCGGCCATTGCGATACCATTAATGTTTTCATCCACAAGGGTAACTCCATTACCGTTATTGATAACGGCCGTGGTATCCCGACAGGTATCAACACAAAAGAACAAAAATCGGCACTCGAAATTGTAATGACCGTGCTGCACGCCGGTGGTAAATTCGATAAGGATACCTACAAAGTATCGGGCGGTTTGCACGGTGTGGGTGTAAGTTGCGTTAACGCGCTATCTACCCACATGAAAACGCTGGTTTACCGCGAAGGCAAAATATTTACGCAGGAGTATGAAAAAGGGAAACCTTTGTTTGAGGTGAAAGAGATAGGTGTATCTGACCATACCGGTACTACGCAAACTTTTCAGCCCGACCCGGAGATATTTACGCTTACCACAGAGTATAAGTACGAAACACTGGCAGGGCGTTTACGCGAACTGGCATTTTTGAACAAAGGCATTAAGCTTACGCTGACCGATGAGCGTGAAGCACTGGAAGACGGTACTTTTTTGACGGATACCTATTATTCCGAAGGCGGTTTGCGCGAGTTTGTGGCCTACCTGGATAGCACACGTACGGCTATTATACCCGAGCCTATTTATTTGGATGGGATAAAGAACGGCGTGCCGGTGGAGCTGGCTTTCCAGTACAATGATACCTACAGCGAGAATGTGTACTCGTATGTAAATAATATCAACACCATCGAGGGCGGTACGCACGTATCAGGTTTCCGTCGTGGTTTAACACGTACTTTAAAGGCTTATGCTGATAAAGAGGGATTGCTGAAGAACAATAAAATTGAGATAACCGGCGATGATTTCCGTGAGGGATTAACCGCTATTATATCGGTAAAAGTACAGGAGCCGCAGTTTGAGGGCCAAACCAAAAGCAAGTTGGGTAACAACGAGGTAATTGGCGCGGTAGACTCGGCCGTTGGCGAGATATTGGGTAACTTTTTGGAAGAAAACCCAAGAGAAGCTAAACTGATCGTAAATAAAGTAGTGATAGCGGCGCAGGCCCGTGCAGCGGCCCGCAAAGCCCGCGAAATGGTACAGCGTAAAAACGTAATGGGCGGCTCGGGTTTACCCGGCAAGCTGGCCGATTGCGCCAACAGTGATCCAAGTGTTTGCGAGCTATACCTTGTGGAAGGTGACTCGGCGGGTGGTACCGCCAAGCAGGGTCGTAACCGCGACTACCAGGCTATTTTACCTTTACGTGGTAAGATACTGAACGTGGAGAAGGCCATGGAGCACAAGATTTACGAGAACGAGGAAATTAAGAACATGTTTACCGCCCTGGGCGTGAGCATAGGTACGGCAGATGATGCCAAGGCCCTTAATTTGGATAAACTGCGCTACCATAAAATTGTGATCATGACGGATGCTGACGTGGATGGTTCGCACATTACCACGCTGATATTAACCTTCTTCTTCCGTTACATGAAGGAACTGGTGGAAAGTGGTTATGTATACATTGCAGCCCCGCCGTTGTACCTGGTTAAAAAAGGCAAGGAGCAGGAATATTGCTGGAACGATGTACAGCGCGACCGCGCTATCCAGCGCCTTAAAGGTGCCGGTAAAGAAGACAGCGTACACATACAGCGTTATAAAGGTTTAGGTGAGATGAACGACCACCAGCTTTGGGATACCACCATGAACCCCGAAACCCGTACCCTGCGTAAAGTAACCATAGAAAACGCCGCCGAATGCGACCACACCTTCAGCATGCTGATGGGTGATGATGTAGGCCCGCGCCGTGAGTTTATTGAAAAGAACGCGAGATACGCGAGGATAGATACGTAGTTTTTAGAAGCAAGAATTGAGAGTCAGGAATCAAGACTTTTAAGTGCTATATTATTTAAGCCCGTTAATAGCGGGCTTTTTTTTGTGGGTTAAGTTTTGAGTGAAATTGATATGTAAAAAATTATATACATAATTTTCTTATGTATATAATTTTTATACCTTTGATGCCATGAGCACAAATCCATTGTTAAAAGGAACCCTGCAAACCATCATCTTAAAGTTGCTGGAAGATAATGAGCAGATGTATGGTTATGAGATCACCCAAAAGGTGAAAGAAATAACTGCCGGCGAGATAAAACTTACCGAGGGCGCATTATACCCTGCCCTGCACAAGCTGGAAGCCGAAGGCCTATTGAAAACCAGTACTGAAATAGTAGACAACCGTGTACGTAAATATTACCGCCTTACCGAAGAGGGTGGGAACGGTGTTGCCAGTAAGCTTGACGAGGCTCAGGCTTTTATTGATCAGCTGCAATTGTTATTAAACCTTAAACCAGCTACAAAATGATATTGAACGACGAACAACAGCAAGAGTTGCAGAAAGAATTAAACTACGCTGTAAAATACCGTGAAACTTACGACGAGGTGTACGATCACGTAGTATCAGCCATTGAGCATATTGCTGATGATAAGGTTACGGATGTGGCAGCAAGGCAGATTATTAACGAGGAGTTTGGTGGATACGACGCGCTGAAAGCGATGGAAAAAGACCGCGTTAAGCTGATGAACTTCGCGATGCGGAAAAAGCATTTTCAGCACATGATGCAGTTTTTAAATTTTCCGGTGGTGGGATTTACGGCCGTTATTACTGTGGCTGCATATTTTATAGCGGGTAACCCGGTTAGTCGTGGTTATTTATTGGAGTTTACTACAGCCAGCGCGGTGGTGCCAATGTTGTTCATTTTATATAAAAAGCTGAGCGATAAGCTTAAACAATGGAAGTTTGATATTTATAAAAAGCAATCGATAAAGGATAATTACATTTTTATCGCGGCGCTATTATCAAACAGTACATTCAATTTGCTGAACATAGCGAACCACAGGATACAAATGAATGCTGGTGTATGCATATTCATTTTTGTGTTTTATATGGTGTACGTGCTGTCGTTCTTTAAATTGTACAAGGATGAGTTTAAAATGGATATTGCAAGATGAAATTAAATATAGAGGATAAGCTACTTATCAGGAATCTGTTGTCAAACTTGGTTTCATACCAGGAAACCTACGACGAGGTTTACGACCATATACTGACAGGCTTAGAAAATAAAGCGGACGTTAAGGATTTGAAAGCCCAGGTTGATGAAATAATTAAGAATGACTTTGGTGGAGCAGGCGGCGTTTTAAATATGGAAAAAACCGCGGTGAAAATGATAAAGCAAAATATATGGCAACAGTATTTGTTGCAGTTTGCCTGGTTTGGTAGATGGCCGGGTATGCTTTTTACGGCTTTGTTAATTGGGCTTGCATACATTAATATCAACCTGCTGGGAACTACATTAATCGGGGCCGGTATTTTTATGGCATTTGTTGTTTTGCCCTGGTGTTATCTTGTTATCCGTAATTTTATGATGGGGTTAAAGCAGGAGAGCTCAAAAAGATCAATAAGTAACAAGGTGATGGGCAGTTTGGCGGGTTTGCCGTTTAGAGTTTATATGCTTGCCAAGTTTGCGCTTTTTTTATTTAAAATACAAATGGGTACGTACGTAGAGCACGGTTTCTTTGTATTTCTCATCATACACGTTGTTGTTTATTACAAGATCAGCACGAAAGTATTGGTGATAAAAACGATGCCTGCTTTTTAAATACTGCTATTCAATATCAACGTGCTTTTTCCATAATCAATAACCGCCTTGTATTTCATTAAAACATCTCCACCCAAAACGCCCAATATAGTGGGCAGGTTAAGCTGGCTGTAAGCATGGTTGATGGAAGACAGATCGAGCACGGCAACTTCAAAATCGGGAATGTGAAGGGTACCGATATGCAAGTCGTGCAGGATGAGGGTGGAGGATACCATGGCATTGGTACCTAGCCCGGTGGATAGTTTGCCGCTATCTTTAAAGGTCGCCTCATTGTTGGCTTCGAGCAGGATGCTCTTATCGAAGGCGGTTCGGGAGGCGCCGGTATCCAATACTACGGTATGGGGTTTGCCAAAAACAACAACTTCCACCAATGGGTGGAAGCCGTCGTCTTCAAGATCGATTATCTGGAGGGGTATTTGTATCATAATTCGTGCCCTGATGTCTCCTTCGACAAGCTCAGGATGACAACTCCGTGTATTAGGTCATCCCGACCGGAGGGAGAGATCTTTACAAAGCGAGTTTAGCGCCAATGCATGACGGTGATGCCATATTCGTAAAGGTTTCTCGTCGCTACGCTCGCTCGAAATGACATTTTATGTTATATGAAATTTGAGTCAGCCAATACCTGGTTCATGTTGCGTACCGCATCGGCGCTTTTGTTGAACTCAGCTTGTTCGCTGTCGCTCAGTTTAAAGTTCACGATCTTTTCCCAGCCGCCTTTACCCAATACAACCGGCACAACCAGGGAAATATCTTTCTGACCGTATTCGCCGTCAAGGGCAACACCGCAGGAGATGAGTTTTTTCTCATCGCGCACAATGCTCTCTACCATAGCGGCAGTGCCTGCACCCGGTGCATACCAGGCCGAAGTTCCGATGAGTTTAGTAAGCGTAGCGCCGCCAACCATAGTAGCTGCAACAATGCTATCCTGTTGCTCCTGGCTTAAAAACTGGGTAACCGGGATGCTGTTCCAGGTAGCGTGTTTGATCAACGGGATCATGGTGGTATCGCCGTGACCGCCGATAACAACCGCGTTCAGGTCGGCAGGTGAGCAGCCTAATTCCTGGCTCAGGTAATATTTAAAACGGGCCGAATCCAAAGCGCCACCCATACCGATGATCTTGTTTTTAGGCAAGCCGGAGGTTTTAAAGGTAAGATAGTTCATGGTATCCATCGGGTTTGATACCACGATGATGATAGTGTTTGGCGAGTACTTAACAATATTTTCGGTAACACTTTTAACAATACCTGCATTGGTGCCGATGAGCTCTTCACGGGTCATGCCGGGTTTACGCGGCAATCCCGAAGTGATCACCACCACTTCCGAATCCGCGGTAGCGGCGTAATCGTTGGTAACACCCTTCACCTTGGTATCAAAGCCCAGGTAAGCGGCAGTTTGCATCATATCGATAGCTTTACCTTCGGCAAAGCCTTCGCGGATGTCTAATAAGATCAGTTCTTCGGCTAATTCCCTGCGGGCAATGTTGTCGGCACATGTTGCACCTACCGCGCCGGCGCCAATTACGGTTATTTTCATTGTGTTATAATTTATAATGGTATGATTAGTGCCCGAAGTTAATAAAACCGTGTTTATTTTAAAATGAAAATTGTCACCGGCGTATGTTATTAGTTATTATGTTGTTGGGTTATTCAATTAAATGGCAATAACCCGGTTAAAACGGATAGCCTATAGCCAAATTGAATACCAGGTTCTGGCTGCGCCAGCCACCGTTAAGCGGGTTTACCTGGCTAATTACCCAGCGTTGCCCTTCGGGCAGCCATGGTTTGCGGATAGGGAAGCCGAGGTCGGTACGGAGTACGAGCACGGTGAGATCAAACCTCAAGCCCAAACCGGCATCGGCAGCTACCTGGCTCAGAAAGTTTTTACCGAAGGCAGCGCCCGGCAGGTTATAATGCGGCCTCACATCCCAAATGTTGCCGGCATCAACAAACACAGCGCCGTAAACTATACTAAACAGTTTAGGGCGGTATTCAAGGTTGGCTTCCAGCTTAATATCGCCCGATTCATCGGGTAAAAAGCCCACCCCGTTGGTTATACTTTGCGGTGGATAGTAAGAGCCTGGCCCAATTGAGCGTGCCCTGAAACCGCGCAAGCTGTTGGAGCCGCCAATAAAGAACTGCTGGCTATAAGGCATAATGGTAGAGTTGCCGTAAGCCAGGCCCGCGCCCATATAAAACCGCGCCGCAAACTTGTCGTTGGTGTTAATTTTATGGTAATACCTTAGCTCGCCTTCAAGTTTAACATACTGGTTGTAATTGGTATTGAATATTTTTTTGGGATTACCACCCAGTGAATCGGCACCACTTACCAAGCCTAAAATATTGCCCGACAGGCCCACCTTACCATTCATGAAATAGGTGTTGGTTTTATAGTCTTCCATGGTGTTGGTATAGGTATAACTATAGGTTGGGCCAAAGGTAAACTGGTTGTCAATAACGTGTTGTAGTGTAGGGTTAGCAGTTCGCGTGATGCTATCTTTATATTGCTGAGTTACATTTGCCGCATTTACATAGGTGATGTTAAATACTTCCAGGTCATGGCTAATGTGGATATCCTGTTTCCACTGGTAGCCAAACTGGGCCTTAAAAGCGTTCAGGGTATAAAGCTGGGTACGGTTGGTGAGGTCGTACTCCAATTGCAGGGTAGTATGTGGTAAAAAATCGCTGTTGGAGTTTACGCGCATTGGGGTAATAAAGCGAGGCCACGACAGGCTGGTTTGGATGCCCGTTTGGTACACATTGTACCCGCTGTTTTGGCCCGATGCCTGGATATCGGTACTACCCAGCAAGGATATGGTAAGCAATTCGGCACCTTTAAAGGCATTGCGGTTGCGCCAGCTCAGGTTTACCTGTGTGCCCGTGTAATTTGCCGATGTGGTGCGGCCAAGTATCTCAAACCGTAATGATTTTTTGCGGTATGGGGTTAAAAAGTAAAAGGCGTTCAGTTTGGGTGAGCCCGGATCGGAGACATCCTCAAAACGGTTCTTTACAAATTTATAAGGGCCAAGGTCGATAAAGCGACTCAATGCCTGGTTATGGTCTGCCCGGTTATAAGGTTCACCCGGGTGGAACGACATTACATTACGGAAAACATAAGGATGAATGGTGTTTTGCGGATCGATAACATAGTAATCATCATAACGCAAAGCTGAATCCAATTTAGTCGAGGTATCCCGCAAGGAATATTTAGGATAGATATAGATATTTTTGATGGTATAAATATCCCAGGCCTTATCGTTGGTTTCCTGCTTTATGGTAACGTATTCGTTCACCCTATTTTTACCCGCGTTGGTGCTGTCAACCTGTACCAGTATATCATCGGGCGAGAAGTAATAGAACCCTTCTTCTTTTAAACGGGCATCAATGCGTATGCGTTCGGCCTTTATCACGTCGAGGTTATACTTGTCGCCCACCTTGAGCAGGCTCCTGTTTTTGGTTCCCGCCACAGCGGTATCCAGGCTACCGGTATCGGTTGGGAAAGAGACCTGGTTGATATGATATGCCGGCCCGGTTTGCACCGTGTAGTTAACGGATACGCGCTTACCTTTAACCACGCTGTCGCCCTGGGCCTGTGCCTGGAAATAGCTTTCGTTTTGCAGCCTGTTTTGCAATACTTTGCTGTTCTGGTCGATATCAACAGCGCTGAACAGCACTGGCGGCTCGCCGCGCTTATTGATAAAGCGCGACAGGAAGTTCTTTTTGCCTTTGCTGATGTTGTACAGCCAAAGCTTTACCCGCAGGCCTAAAATTTTGGCATTTGGCTGTGGCCTGATCAGGGTATACAATTCGGTTTTAACGCCTTTTTGGTCTTTATTGTTGATGTTTTTATCCTTAATGGTAATGTTAGCGCCGGTATACAGTTTTTGGCCCTCAGGCAAATACCTTACGTTGCTGCAGGCGGTTAATAATCCCGATAGTAGTATAAGATATGATAGACGTTTGATCATGGTTAATTTGAAGCTTGTGTTTGTGCCTGCTTTTCTTCTTCTTTCTTTTGCCTGTCTTCTTTCCGTTGCTGCCGGTTATCTTCCCTTTGCTTCTTCTTCATCTCTTTGGCTTGCTTAGAGCGTTTGAATATCTGGCTGAAATTGTTGTATTCAACCGTTAGCGAGAAGCCCACACCGGTTTCAATTACTTCGCCCTGTATCACAATAAACTGGTCGCGGCGATAGGCACGTATCATATAGCGCCCGTCGGGTGTAAGTTTATAGTTAACCGATACATCGCCAGCTATATTGCTTGCCTTTTCATTGGCCTGCTGGCCTTCAAGGTTAAAGTTATTGCCTACGCTCACCGTCAGCCGGTCGTTCATAAAACGTTTGGAGAGGCCAACGTTCAGGTCGGTGCGGTTGGTGGCCGTTCCGGTAGAGTAATCCGCTCCCGATTGCAAAGCGAAGTTCACGTCAACCCCGGCTATCAGGTTACCCGCAAGGTTATTCAACTGGTCCGACAACAGCGAACTTACACTGTTACGCACGGTGCCCTGCAAGCCCTCGCCGCCGGCTGCGCTCTGGAAGGGATTTTCGCCGACAAAGTGGTTCAAAAGCAATACCGCGAAAACCTGTTTGTTGAGTTCGTTGGGGTCTTGTCTTAGCTGGTCAAGCTTGGCATCAACGGTAGTAATCACATCCGAAGTAACATTATAAGTGCTGTCGGGCAATATAATGTTGAACGATATATCAGGTTTCATCAGCTCATTTTGCAGCCTGAGGCTCACGTTAAACGGAAGCCTGGTTTTGTACATTGTTCTTTCAGTTTCGGTGCTTAACTGGTTACTTACCAGGTCCAGGGGCGCTACCTTTGCGACATAAATAGCTGTCACGTTTAAAATTGCCATTGTAGGGTCGCCCTCCCAGGTAACTGTACTGCCCTGTTTAATAATGAATTTGCGGTTCACCGTAGCATACGAAAGATCATAAGAGCCGCTGTTTACCGTATATGTACCGGTGAGGCTGGTTTTTCCGCTCATGTCAATACCCAGGTTAAGCTGCGCATCGCCCTTGAGGTGAACAATATCGCCATTACGCTCATCCACTACGATGGTAAAAGCGGCGTTCTTGTCGACCGTGATATTGGCCGATACATCCATACCATGCAGGTTGGATTTACGCAGCGAATCCAGCTGGCCCTTCAGGATGCTATCCAGCCGCGGTGATTTTTTGTTGACAAACTCAACGACACCTTTCCTGTCCTCAATGGCCGGATCATCCTGGGGTATTACTATCGTTAAGTTAGTTTTTTCGTTCACTTTAAGGGTAGCGTCAATAATAGGCTTGTTCATATCGCCCCGTATCTTTACCTGGCTATCCATATAAAGCTGGCCATAGTAAAGCTTGCTTTCGCTTTGTAGGGCATTAAACACACGGAAGTTGGTGGTTTTAACATCGAGGCCGAATTTATAGCTGGTGTAGTTAGTGGTATAAACGCTGCCGGTTACTACCGCTTTATTGCCTGCCGAATCGATCAAAGTGAAATCGTTAAACTGGATGCCGTCGCTGTTAAAGGTTACCTTTTCTTTTGGCGCGCGGTAATAGGTATTAAGTTTGGCTATGTTAAATGCCGCGTTGTTAAAGTTCAGATCGCCGCGTATGGCAGGGGCGTCGGTTGTGCCGGTTATTTTGAGTTGCCCGTTTATGGAGCCGCTTGTTTTGCGAAGGTTGCCCATAGTAAAACCTTCTATGCTTTTCAGGTTCAGGTTGGCAATGTTGAGATCGAGGTCGAAACTGCTGTTACCGGTGTTATACGTACCATCCAGGTTTGCCTGGTTACCCTTGCCGGTGATGACAATGTTGGCAGCATAAATATTGGGGGTTTGATTGTTCACTTTTAAAGCCACGTTGCCAACCGTATCGCCATGAAAGTTAAAATCACGAATGTTCAGATCGGAAGTGAACTCGGCAGATCTATCCAGGTGTTGAAGTACAGCGCTGCCGTTAATTACGCCGCCAACCAACAATCCGTTTTGCTGAGCCAGTTTGGTTAAGGTCTCAATTTTAAAGTTGGTGAAAGTAATATGCAGCGGAGCATTAAGTTGTGGCGGTTCGCTGGTGATGCTGAGCGTTTGGCCCGCGTTGCTCATGTTGAAATTATGTGCCAGGATGCCGTTGCTGCCAAATTCAATGGCGTTGTCGGCATTGATGGTCCAGGCGGTATAATCGAGCAGCAGGCCATTTGGCAGCAGGCTAAATCGGTAATCATTTCCAACCTGGTCAAATACACCGGCTATGCGGTAGCGTTCCTTGTTTTTCGGGTCGCGCACTACCAGGTTAGTATTCAGTTTATTATTTTGGGCGCTACCGGTAATGCTGGTATTAATGAGGTCGATCTGCGATGTTTTGATCTCGTTAAGCGTAACGCTGTAATTAAGCGCGTTGTTATTGGTATTGATATTCAGGTTTACCGCGTTAATGGTATTGGTACCGTAAACTATCCGTGGGGCCGAGCCGTTCACCAGCAGTTTGCCGCTCTGGCTATCAAAGCTGCCGTTTAGCCTTACGGGGTCCATTTGTTTCAGGTCGGGTATAAACTGGGTTACCACCGGGCTTTTGGAAACTACCGCGTAAAAAGTGAATGATTCGGGCGAGTACTTTGGCTTGGGAGCTTTGGGGCTTAGGTTAAAGTATTTGTTTATGTCATCCTGCAATGCTGAACCAATTTCAGTGAGCTTATATTTCCCGCCAAGGTGAGCCGTAAGAAACTGCGAGCGCACGTTAAGCGTACTGCTATCGGGGGTGGCTGTAGCGGCAATGTTTACGCTGTCTACGCGGATACGCTGATCTTTGTTAACAAATAGCAGGTCGGTTATTTTGATGGTACCGTTCAGGTAATCAGGGTTGGCAGTGGGGATGTTGGCTACTACCTTACCATGGAAACGCATGGGCGATTTGGAGAAGCCAAGCTTTTGGATATCGGCGCTGTCTATCACCAGGTTCATTACTACAGCCGGATATTTTTTGTTCATATCAGCTTTCAGGTTCAGTGCGAACTTCAGGTTTGGGTCCTGCATATTAGCCACTGTACTGATATTGCCGTGATTAGCGGTACCGGTAAATTTGAGGTTTTGATAAGCGTAGCCCTGTATGGTAGCCCGCGATACTGTACCGCTGAAAGCCGAGTTCGCCGTCTTCATATCCATGCCAGAGCCTTTTGCTTTTACGGCCATGGTTACCATACCTACATTTTTGCTTTGTCCTATCAGCTTACCTACATTCAGGTTATTGGTTTTGATATCGGCATTGTATACCAGGTTGTTTTTACCCGGGCCCATTTTTATGGTGGTAATGGCATCGGCCGCGCCATCGCTTGAGCGCAGTTTTAAATTGGTGCTAAAGTTTTTCATGCCGCCTTTAAATGTGCCGTTAACGGTCAGGGCATTGGGCAGATTAATGTTGGATGGTATGGAGCTTGCGGGGGCAAGTTTTGCTATATCGGCTTTGTTGCTGGTAAAGTCGGCTATTTTAAGATCAAAAAAGGCCTTGTTCATATCAGGCAGACCTTTGATGTTGCCAGATGCTTTAACGTGGGTATGGCTTAAGCCTGTTACATCCATACCCGGGATGCTCAGGTTATTCAGACTGCCCGCAACCCTTGCATTTACCTTGAACACCGCGTTGGGCGAGTGTTTGAAAGGCTCTATCGAAGCCATGGATGGCATAAACAGTATTACATCTTTTAAACCAACCCGGCTGTTTACCACATTGGCGTTTATATGCAGCAAGCCTAAATTATTGCTAACCGCCGCGATGGAAGGATAGCTCACCTGTACCTGGTTTTGGAGTATGGTGCGGGGTGTTTGCAGGTACAGGTCATTCAGGTATGAGCGTTTATCGCCGTAAAGGAAAGAGGTATGGAGCTTTTGTACCGCCAGGCCGCTTTTATCGCTAAAGCTGAACGAGTTTACCCGGCCCGATATATCCTTGCTATATTTAAAATCGCTGATGTTGGCATCCAGGTTACGAACATTCATGTGGTTATAGTCAAAACCGGCGGGCAGTTTGGCTTCGGCATCATTATCAAATTTCACATCATTATTGGCCAGGGTGAGCTTGCCGAGGGTTAAAACCCACGGCTTACCCGAAGTTGGCGCGGCAACCATCGTATCAAGCTTATGGATTACCCTTTGTACGGCCTGCTTAACTGTTTGCGGTTTTAATAGGGTAACCGATGATCGCGTGTTGGACAACGCTATACTTTTTACCGCCACGTTTTGATTCTTCAGGTCGAGGTTGTCAACATTTACCAGGAATTTACCCAGGGTAACATTGGTTTTCATCTCTTTACCCGAATAATCTACGTGGATCTTCGACAGGTCGATCACATCCAGTTTCAGGTTGAGGTTAATGGGAGTGGCGGCGGTATCGGGGCCGGTTGCTTCCAGGGTTCCCGACGGTTTCTGGATGATCTTAGCATCAAATCCCGATAAGGTGATCTTCGGGATGTTGAATTTCATTTTATCCATATCAAAAGCTTTAATACGGGTATCAAAATGAGTAAGCAGGAAGCGCACATCATTTCCGCTGATGGCATCGGAGTAACGGATATGGATGTTATCGAGATTGATCTTATCGAGTGAGAATTTGAGTGCCGAAGAAGTATCCGTTTTTTGAGGCTCCTTTTTCTGATCGCTCATAAAGGCCTTCGTAATATAATCGAAATTAAAAACGCTGTCGGCTGTGCGGATAACGTTCGCGGTAACACCCTGGAAGTTGATCTCGTTCACCACCACTTTTTTATGCAGCAGTTCCAGCATGGAGATATCCACCTTTAGTTTATCGCCGGCAAGGAGGGTGTCGTTCTTTTGGTCAGCAAAGTAAACGCCTTCCAGTACGATCATTTTGGGAAAATCAATACTGAGGCGGTTTATCTGTACTTTGGTTTTTATTTTCCCTTGCAGATAGGTTACCACCTTGTTCTTGGCGTAGTTTTGAACAGATGGCACCTGTATTAAAACGAGTACAAGCAACACCAGTACAATGATGCTGCCCAGTATCCAAAGAATGGTTTTAAGCGCTATGCGGCCAAATCTGTTCAATTTTTTATAGGGTATTTGCGATAAATAATATTTTGTCTGTTGGTGTTACAATTATCAACAACGGTTTTGGCAAAGTTGTTTGTTGGGATGGGTGCTTAGTTAAGTTTCCAGCCTTTATTTTTTAGGTATTTTGTACAGGATGGGCAAAAACCCGTCTCTTCATCCAGATGATTACCGCCTTCGGCATCGCGCATAAAGCAGGTTTTGTTGGGACAGTGCGACAGTCCATCGGTGTGCCCAAGTTCGTGCAGGGCTACTTTGTAAAGCTGGCTGTTTAGGTTAGCTTTTGAGAGGCGGAAGGTGGATACCACACAGGCATTGCCGGGTTGAAAGCCCAGGCCCATAATGCCCCAGTCTGGAATGTTGCCTTTTGTTGTGCTGATGTCTTTTGAGGTTAGGCCGATAATAACCGTGTCGGCGCTGGCATAATGATTAAGGTAGTGGATAATAGTATCAGCGCGATAACGGTTGCGTTGGGCATAATATGCAGATGATGGGAGTGAGGTAGACTTTTTAAGGATGGTATTGGGATTGACCTCTTTAACTTTTTTGTAAAACATCGCGACAAGCGAAGGGGAAATGCCGGTAAAGGGTTGGATAATGATTACACGATTTGGGTGTGGATTCTGGCAGGAAAAGGACTCTGCCAGCAACAGCAAAATAAGAAAGGAATTTATCGCAGTTCTAAGGACCATTAAAGCTTTAACTCTTTTAAAGGGAATTTATCAAGTTCAAACACTTTTGGGTCAACTTTCTGTTCTTTAATGGATATTGCTTCATATTCAGTACTCAATAATACTTTGAATCCTGTTGTAGAGTGAGCGGCATATTTGTATCCAAGGTAGAAACACCCGGACTCATCTATGAATTTGTCAAAAAATGCGTACTTGTTCCAGTTAAGATTGGCTTTTTCCACCCTAAGATTATTTCGGGAAAAAATATAGCTAACTGTCGTGTAAAAAGGCAAATCTTTGTCAGGATGTTTAATCAAAAGATCAACACTTTCACACTTATGACCAAGTATCGTTTTATCATAATTTTTAACCTGCATATCTGAAAGTTCCATTTTGGGATTTGTCGTAATATCGAACCAGAACAAAGTATCAATGTTACTGCGTATATAAAAGTATTTATTGCCTTTAGATAAAAAAATCTCCTTATGCATAGCTGCGTCGGTGTGTATCTTTGCAAGATTGCCATGGGAATAGTAGATAGTTAATGTATCATGAACAAAATCTCCTTTACTGGAGTCTTGCCAGGAATAGTACTTGGTTTTGTATTTGATAATACCTTCAAATTCTTTATTTTGATAATTGGAGTTGCTTGAGGGATGACAACCCAGCAAACAAACAAAAAATAAGGCTGCAAAAGAAAGGGATATGGTTTTAAGCATTGTATATAAATCGTGTCAATAAAGCTATCAATATATCTAAATAAACATATCCTCAATTTTTCAACAAAGCTATTTCAACCATCCTTTTTTGATAAATTTGTGATTACTCAAGTTTGCCATCATGCCCGATTTTTCGCACCTCCACGTACATACCCAGTTCTCGCTTTTAGATGGCGCTGCCGATATATCAAAGCTCTATAAAAAAGCCGCTGCCGATGGCATGAAAGCGCTGGCTATTACTGACCATGGTAATATGTTCGGCGTGTTCAAGTTTGTGGCCGAGGCGGGCAAGCATGGCGTAAAACCCATTGTTGGCTGCGAGTTCTACCTGGTAGAAGACCGCCATAAAAAACAGTTCACCAAAGAGAAAAAGGATGTGCGCCGCCATCAGTTGTTTTTGGCTAAGAATGCCGAAGGCTATAAAAACCTGGTGAAGCTGTGCTCGCTGGGTTATATGGAGGGTCTGTACAGCAAATGGCCGCGTATTGATAAGGAACTGGTACTTAAATATCATAAAGGGTTAATTGCTACTACCTGCTGTATTGGCGCATCGGTACCGCAAACTATTTTGAAGGGCACACCCGAGGAGGCCGAGGCGGAGTTTAAATGGTGGCTGGATATTTTTGGCGAGGATTACTATATAGAGTTGCAGCGCCACGAAATACCGGAGCAGCAGATCATTAACGATACACTGGTGAAATATGCCAAAAAGTATAACGTGAAGATGATCTGCTCTAACGATTCGCACTATGTGGACCAGGTGGACAGCAACGCGCACGATATTTTACTTTGCGTGAACACCGGCGATATGCAGAGCACGCCCATTGCTACCGATGAAGAAGGTGGCAAGGGCTACCGCTTTGGTTTTCCGAATGACCAGTTTTATTTTAAGACCCAGCAGGAAATGGGGCAACTGTTCCATGACCTGCCTGAATCGTTAGACAACACCAACGAGATAGTAGATAAAGTAGACGTGCTGAAGCTGAAGCGCGACATCATGCTGCCCAACTTCCCCATCCCGCCCGAGTTCCAGATACATACCGGCGCCGATAGCGATGTGATGAACCAGTGGGAATACCTGAAGCATTTAACATTTACAGGCGCCAAAGAGCGCTATAAAGACATATCCCCGGAAACGGAAGAACGCATCAATTTTGAGCTGTTCACCATCCGCACCATGGGGTTCGCGGGTTACTTTTTAATTGTGGCCGATTTTATTAAGCATGGCCGCGAGATAGGCGTATTTATTGGTCCCGGCCGTGGTTCGGCGGCGGGCAGCGTGGTGGCCTATTGTACGGGTATCACCAATATCGACCCGATGAAGTATAACCTCCTGTTCGAGAGGTTTTTGAACCCGGATCGTAAGTCAATGCCCGATATTGATACGGATTTTGATGATGAGGGCAGGCAAAAGGTAATTGACTACGTAGTAGATAAGTACGGCAAAAACCAGGTGGCGCAGATCATCACCTATGGCTCAATGGCAGCCCGTACCAGTATACAGGATGTAGGCCGGGTATTGGATATGCCGCTAAGCGAGGTGAACGCCATGAAGAAGCTGGTGCCCGATACCCTGGGCATCACGCTAAAGGAAGCCATTGAACAGGTGCCCGAACTAAAAGCCATTTTAGACGGTAATGACCTGCGCAGCCAGGTACTGAAAGCCGCCGAAAAGCTGGAAGGCTCGGTACGTAATACAGGCGTACACGCGGCGGGTATCATCATCGCGCCGGACGACCTGACCAATATTGTACCTGTTGCGGTTGCTAAAGACTCTGATCTGTTGGTTACCCAATATGACGGCCGTGTAATTGAAGACGCGGGCGTTATAAAGATGGACTTTTTAGGATTAAAGACCCTGACCATCATAAAAGGGGCGCTGCAGATGATAAAACGCAACCATGGGGTTGAGATAGATATTGATTACATTACGCTTGACGACCAGAAGACCTACGAGCTTTACCAGCGCGGCGATACCAACGGTACCTTCCAGTTTGAAAGCGACGGGATGCAAATGTACCTGCGCGACCTGAAACCCGATAAGTTTGAGGATCTGATAGCCATGAACGCGCTTTACCGCCCGGGGCCGATAGAGTATATCCCTAACTTTATTAAGCGTAAGCATGGTTTGGAGCCCATTACTTACGACTTACCCGACATGGAGGAATACCTGGCCGAAACCTACGGTATTACGGTGTACCAGGAGCAGGTGATGCTTTTATCGCAAAAACTGGCGGGCTTTAGTAAAGGTGATGCCGACGTTTTGCGTAAGGCGATGGGTAAGAAGCAGATAGAGGTACTGAATAAAATGGAAGCCCAGTTTGTTGAGGGAGCGACGGCCAAAGGGCATCCCAAAGACAAGCTGACCAAAATATGGAACGACTGGAAGGCCTTCGCGCAATACGCGTTCAATAAATCGCACTCCACGTGTTACGCGCTTGTAGCCTACCAAACCGCTTATTTGAAAGCGCATTACCCGTCGGAGTACATGGCCTCGGTATTGAACAACCAGAACAACATGGAGAAGATATCCTTTTTTATGGAAGAGTGCCGCCGGATGGGTACGCTGGTGCTGGGCCCGGATGTGAATGAAAGCTCGGTATTGTTTACCGCTACCGGCGATGGTAATATCCGCTTTGGTCTTTCGGGGATAAAAGGCGTGGGCAATAACGCGGTAGAAAGCATTATTGAGGAGCGTGAAGCTAACGGCCCGTACACATCGGTATATGATTTCGCGCAGCGCTCCAATACCCGGGCGGTGAACAAAAAATCGTTGGAGAATATGGTGTATAGCGGAGCCTTCGACAGCTTTGGCTTAAAGCGCGCGCAATTTTTCGCCAAAACAGAGAATGGTATTTTAACCGGGATAGAACGCCTGAGCAAATACGCCAATGATTATCAGAATACGCAAAGCAGCTCGCAATCATCGTTATTCGGCGGTTCAGTAGCATCGTATATCCCGGAACCTACCATGCCCGACGCGGAGGAGTTTCCGCTGATAGAGAAGCTGAAATATGAGAAGGAGGTGATCGGTATTTACCTTACCGGACACCCCTTAGATAACTATAAAGTTGAGCTGGAGCGCTTTTGCAAGCATACCGTTGCCGATTTGAAGCTGCTGCAAAAGATGAAGAACAGGGAAGGTGGCGAGGAAACCGAAATGGCCTTCAATAACCTGCGCCGTACTTCATCAGAACTCAACATCGGCGGCATCATGACCAAGGTGCAGCATAAAACCACCAAAACGGGCAAGCCCTTTGGTACCTTTGTGTTGGAAGATTATTTGGATTCGTACGAGTTTGCCCTTTTCGGGGATGATTATATCAAGTTCAGGAACCTGCTGATGGAGGATTGCTTTATCCACATCAAAGGGAATATCGAAGAGAAATTCCGCCAGGAAGGCAACTGGGATCTGCGCATTACCTATATGGGCCTGCTATCCGAAATGCGGGATAAGCTCACCAAATCGCTTACCGTGGTATTGAACCTGAACGACCTGAACAGTGAACTGCTGAACGGTTTACAGGAAGCAGTGGACAGGAACAGTCAGCAATACCCTGTGAAGAACTGTACGCTACGCTTTAAAATACAGGATAAGGAAGACGCGATACTGATGGATATGCCGTCCAAATCGTTCAAGGTTAACCCGAGCGATGAGCTGATGGAAGAGATAAAGATGTTGACGAATGTGGCGCCGGTGCTGGCATGATTTCGGATTAAAAGACCATACTCATTATTTCCGCAGGGTTATGTCGCTCATAGCCGCGACGGGCCTATTTCTTTTTTCTTGATAAAAAAGAAACAAAAAATCAAGTCGCAACACTGCTGCCAACGCGCCCTGCCGGTTCTTAACGCTGCACCGTTACGCTATGCTCCACTCTGTGCAGCTAAACCGTCATTCCCGCCATACGCCAGGCCCGCTCCGTTGCGACGAGGCCCACGCTTTTTTACTTTGTTATACATTTGCGTTAGCGATAGTAACGGAAAGCCCGGAATGAGCCCGTTAGCTAACGGGCGAATGAGGACTTGGAGTGGATAGCGCGGCCCGTAGGCAACGCCCTAAAAAAGCTGAATTACGGTCACATTTCTCTACACTTTTGCTAACTGATTTTTTTCGCGATACTTCCTTAAACTTCTCTTGGCAATAATTGGTGTAAAGATGATTGTGACCATAAAGCCGATGATCGCCATTCCAACAGCACCATTACCGCACATAATGCCCATTTTATCTATGTCTTGCAGAAACATTATTGTTGCCAAAATTGGTAGTATAAAACCAAGACAGGCGCAGATCGCTGTTGTCCATCCTATTGGAAGTTTTATTTTTCCATTAACCCTCAAAGTAGATAATTTTTGTTGGATGACCGGCGCAGCGATAACCAATAACCATTCAAATAAGCCTCTCATCTATTTGTTTTGATAATAGTTAATACGCCAATTTAAAAGAAGTAACCCAAGCAGATCATTTCCCTTATAAATAGTTTGTCATTCCTTGTAGTTAAATTGGCAACCATTATATATATCAACCCATTCCTAAACTGAACATCCGAAATATCACAATAAAACAATATTCCACTCCGCCTGTCTAAAAAATGTCAACTTGTCATTAAAGTATTTGCGGCAAGAGATTTGAATAGTATATATTTGTTGAGTTAAAAATTAAAAGAAAGAAATATCATGGCATTAGAAATCACCGATGCTAACTTTGATGAGTTAGTACTAAAATCAGATAAACCCGTATTAATTGACTTTTGGGCAGAATGGTGTGGCCCATGCCGTATGGTTGGTCCGGTTGTAGAAGAAATTGCAAAGGATTATGCCGACACCGCTGTTGTAGGTAAAGTAAACGTGGATAACAACCCGGGCATATCGATGAAATACGGTATCCGTAACATCCCTGCTTTATTGTACTTTAAAAACGGCGAAATTGTTGACAAACAAATCGGCGCAGTGCCAAAATCTGTATTGTCGGCCAAGTTGGACAAACAATTGCTGAGCTTCGGTTAATTATAGCAGTAAGCATCATATAATTAAAAAGCGTTTTGGGGGTAACCCGGGACGCTTTTTTTGTGGGTTTTTAGGGCGGAATTGCGTATATTTGTGTGACCGCTGATTAGTTTTGATTGGTGTGATTGCGCTGATTTTGTTCTTTGAAGAAAGTTGTTGATTGGGTGAATGGTTGATTGGTTTGCTTTTTGAAAGAACACCTGTTTTTACCTGCTTTTTTTTGATGAAGGAACAAGGAATAAAGACAAAAAAAAATTAAAAAAACACCACCTTTTACCACCCTGCTTTTGGGTAATGCTGAAATAAAAAAAGCGGCTAAAAATTACAAATTTGATAATTTAGGTGTGGATTTTTATTGAAAATTACCACCTTTTACCACCCGATTCGCTAAAAAAGGTGGTGGTGTATTGCGAAAATAACAATGGGTGGTATATGTAATTATTGTTTGAAAATACCGACAAATACCACCCTACATTTTTTTGGGTTTAGAAGGTTCTTGTCTTTTAAAAAGCTCTTTCATTCCTTCGGATTTGAATTGTTTGATAACCCAGAACATGACAATAATAAATATGGGAAGATTTAACACCGATTGATGATACATATAGCTGTAAAGCAGGATATCTGACAATGCACCCTGTTTCAAACGAGTTTGGTATACCCAATATAGCTCAGCCGTATCGGATAAAAATTGAAGTGCCATAACGGCGATCGTTATGTAAAATAGAACTATCAGGCATTTTCGAGCCCACTCTTTCAGAAACCAGGCGCAAATGGCTGTAACTATACACGCGAGGTTGATAAGCGTTAATAGAAGTATTGCTAATATATTTCTATGTGCAAACCGCCCAAGCCAACATAACGCATCAACAATTCGTCCAAGCCCCCATGATTGCGTGGATTGTAAAGTAGCGTAGTAATGATGGTTTGCATTTTGAATATTATACAAAATAAACAGGCAGCAAACCACCCTTAAAAAAAGTAAATGCCGCTTAATGGTGAATATTGACATAGTTTGATCAAACAATAAATATATTGTTAATTTAGTTAAAGTTTAGCCGTTAGCAACATTATGCCACAACTGAGTAATAACCGCGAAGTACAGCAATTAGCCAACCTTGAACTGCTGGCCCGGCAGGTGGTGGAGGGCTTTATTACGGGTTTGCACCAGAGCCCGTTCCATGGGTTTTCGGTGGAGTTTGCGGAGCACCGGTTGTATAATAATGGCGAGTCGGTAAAGAATGTGGATTGGAAGCTGTTGGCCCGCACCGAGAAGATGTTTGTAAAGCAGTTTGAAGAGGAAACCAACTTGCGCAGCTATTTGATGCTGGATACTTCGTCGTCTATGAATTATCCCGACAAGGGGCTAAGCAAAATGCAGTTCTCGGTATATGCTATCGCCGCGCTGATGTACCTGTTTAAAAAACAGCGCGATGCTTTTGGTTTATGCTTATTTTCGGATAAGATTGACTGGCTGAGCAGGGCGCGGTCGACCAGTACGCATTTGTTTTACCTGTTCGCTGAGCTGGAGAAAATGTATAACCAGCCAAAAGTGCAGAGCCAAACAGACATAGCCGGCGTGCTGCACCATATAGCCGAGGATATACACCAGCGCAGCATGATCATCCTGTTTAGTGATATGCTGGAGAACGGGATGGATGACACAAAGGCAGACGCTTTATTTGCCGCTTTGCAACACCTGAAGCACAATAAGCACGAGATCATCATCTTCAATGTAACTGATAAAAAGAAAGAACTGGATTTTGATTTTGACAACCGCCCTTATCATTTTGTGGACCTGGAGAGCGGGCAGGAGATGCGGGTGCATCCTAACGAAATAAAAGCCGGCTATCTTAATGCCTTAAACTCGTGGCGCCAAAAGCTGCAGCTAAAATGTGCCCAATACCATATCGACCTGGTTGATGCCAATATACATGCCGGTTTCGATAAGATTCTGAAAGCTTATTTAATTAAGCGAAATAAAATGGCCTGATCTACCCGAAAATGATAAATGCGTTGTAAGCTGTTTACAACGCATGGTAAGTTTTTAAGCAGTAAAACTGGTTAGGTTTAATTATACTTCATTACGGCTAAAAGACTCGGTCGTTTTCTTCTCTTTAGGAAGTAACTGAACGGCAACTAACGGAATAAGTAAACTGAGCGCGATGATTGGGGAAACAATGAAAATCAGGTGCATATAGTTTAATTTAATTTGGCTAATAAACATTCTTTATATAAAGTCACAACAATTGTGGTGGTCAGGCACATGGATTTGTTATAACTGATTAAACCAAATTTATACGATAATTTAATAAATTGTTAACATGACAAATAATTTAGTATAGTGATAAATCAATGGTTTGTTTTTTAAGAAAATGCAAATAAACTGAATGCTTAATTATTAAGTTACGGTTAAAAGTGTATAAAGTACACCTTTTAAAATAGGTTATTAATCACAAACTAAATCGGTTTTTTTAAAAAATCTGCGCAGGAAAGCGCATTTTATGTCTAAATATCAGGCATAGTGATTAATCGCTTCAATAATAATTCCGCAAGCCATCCTGATCTCATCATGGCTGATTATCAGGGGTGGAGCTATGCGCATGGAGTTGCTGCAATGTAAAAACCAGTCGGTTATAATGCCGTTTTCAATACAGCGGTCTATCACGTTTTTATTAAGCTCAAAGCTTTCAAGCTCAACTGACAGTAGTAAGCCTTTGCCGCGTACCTCGCGAATGGCAGGATGGACTAACAAACTGCGAAATAGTGCTTCTTTTTCAGCCACGCTATCTGCCAGGCTCTCATCTAATAATACATTTAAGGCGGCCAGTCCGGCGGCGCAACATACCGGATGCCCGCCAAATGTGGTGATATGCCCGAGTATAGGGTTCTCGTTTAAAACCGACATGATATTGTTGGACGATACGAATGCGCCTATCGGCATACCTCCGCCCAGGGCTTTGGCAAGTACCAATATATCGGGTACAATATCAAAATGCTCAAATGCGAATAGTTTACCTGTGCGGCCAAAAGCTACCTGTATTTCGTCCAATATTAATAATGTGTCTGTTTCTGTGCATCGTTTGCGAAGTACCTGCATATAATCCACATCGGGTACACGTATCCCTGCTTCGCCTTGTATGGTTTCTACCAGTACGCAGGCTGTTTCGGTACTGATGCTTTGCAGATCATCAGGGTTATTAAAGCCGATAAACCTGATGCCCGGTAACAAAGGGCGGTAGGCTTGTTTATATTCCTCGTTTCCCATAACGCTCAATGCGCCATGCGTACTGCCATGGTATGAGTTTTTGAACGCGATGATCTCTGTTCGGCCTGTGTGTCGTTTAGCCAGCTTTAAAGCGCCTTCAACTGCCTCTGCACCCGAGTTAACAAAGTAAGTACATTGTAATTGTTGTGGCAGCAGGGAAGCCAGCTTTTCGGCAAACAACACCTGTGGTGCCTGCACATATTCGCCGTATACCATCAGGTGCATATACTTTTCGGCCTGTGCGGTTATGGCAGCTATTACTTTTGGATGTGAGTGGCCTATATTGCTAACGCCAATGCCCGATATGAGGTCGAGGCAGGCTTTACCTTCGTGCGTATACAGGTAACAACCCCTGGCGCTTTCAAACTCTAATAATAAAGGGAAGCGGGTAGTTTGCGCGTTATGATTTAGAAAGAGTTGCCTGAGGGTTGCCATACTACAAAAATAGCAAAGGCTTTTAACTATTTGCCCAAAAGCTTTTTAGTTGACCGGGTCTTCTCTTTTATCACCGCGAAGCCGTTTTACTACTTCGTCATTAAATTCCTGCTCGCTTTTGTATAATTGAATTACCTTTTCGGGAGGCAGTATCTTTTTAAATTCAGATCGGTAATGTATTCTCAGATCAGATATTTTCTTGTCAATTTCATCCGCTTTATCCGCACTGTTAGGTTGCGGGTTAAGGTTATTCATCCGCTTTTCTATCTGAGCGGCATTAAGTTCATCAAGGTATTGTTTGTAAACCGGCCAGAATTTCTCGTTTTGAGCAGGGGTTAAGTCGAGCTGTTTAGTCATGAAAGCTACTTTAAACTCCTGCACACGTTTAATTTTATCAACCATTTTTGCTTCCCTCATCGGACGGTTCATCTTTCCTTCGGCCTTGGCGGGATTACGCTGATTTGTTCCATGGCCATCGGCACTAACCTGCCCCAAGCCTGGTTTCATCACAGTTAAAAACAATATGGCTAATAAATATTTCATCAATTATCAGTAATTAATTACTCTTTGTATCTGTTACCCCGATATTTAAATCATCAGGGTTAATGTTTTCTATAATAGCAGAATTGTCGTTATTCAATTGTAAATATAACTCCAAATCATCATCGGGTATTTTCGATACTACTTTATGTACATAGCTGCGGTTATGTACCGCTACCGGATTATTAAATTCGCTCATAAAAATAGCGGCACCCACAACCAAAGCAAAACATGCCGCCGAAGCGTATTTAAATACTTTAGATACAAGCAACTTTACAATAACACCATCGCGTTGTTTATCCGATGGTTTTACCGGTACCGCGGTGGTTTGCTGCAATATCCTGTTTTCCAGGTCGGCAAAGTAACCGTCCGGAACGATAAAGGACGGTTCTGTATTTAAAGCTTCTTCAACAGCTATGCGTGCTTGTATATTGCCGCTTAATTCTTCAAAATAATTTTCGGGTACCTCAAATGCTTTTTCTGCATTTAAAGCTTTATCTATAGCTATCCGTGCCTGTATGTTTTGGGTAAGATCGTCAAAGTAATTTTCAGGTACTTTAAAGGCTTGCTCATTTGTTAATACCTGCTCAATAGCTACACGGCTTTCAATATTTTGCGTTAGCTCATCAAAATAATCAGCCGGTATAGTAAAGCCTTCGTTAGCCAAAGGTTGTTGTAACTTATGTAAACGAATAGTTGCCATCACCTGCTCTTCCATCTCCACAAAATAGTTTTGGGGCACAGTAAACGCGTTAACAGGGTTTACCTGTTTCAGCGTTGGATACTCCTCTATCCATTTTATATCTTTCTCTTCGTTTTGCATTATCCTGTATAGATGCTTTTTTTTGCAAAAGGTTTAATATCAAATTAATCTTCTGCCAATAAAAAGGCTTCAATTTTTTTTACTGCCAAATGGAACGATGATTTTAATGCGCCTACACTGGTGCCAAGCACTTCCGATATCTCTTCGTACTTCATATCATCATAATATTTCATGTTAAAAACCAGTTTTTGTTTTTCGGGCAGCGTTAATAATGCCTTTTGTAACTTCATCTGGGCCTTATCGCCATCAAAATAGGTCGAGTCGGCTAACGATTCCGAAAGCTCATGCGATACATCATCAAACGAAACATTGTTCTTTAGTTTCTTGCGGTTCAAAAATGTAATGCATTCGTTAGTAGCAATACGGTACATCCAGGTATACAGTTGCGCGTCGCTCCTGAAACCGGGCAGATTTTTCCAGACCTTGATAAAAACATCCTGAACGAGATCATCGGCATCGTCATGGTCTATCACCATACGGCGTATATGCCAGTATATTTTTTGCTGATACTTTTTCAGCAGCATATTGAACGCCAGATCCCTTGTTTTTTCATCCTGGAATTTCTCCAGTATCTCCGAATCTTCAACCTGGTTAGACATTGAACACTTTTAGTTTATCCATAAAAAACGAATATAAATAATTTATACTCAAACGTAAATATAGCATTTGTTGTATACTACAAACAATATACAATTTTGATTGATTACTTTGGATATATAACATTCAATCAATCATTCATTTAATCATTGTAAAATGTGGTGGATATACGCTTTACTATCAGCATTCTTTGCTGCCCTTACAGCCATCTTCGCTAAAATGGGCATCAAAAACATGGATACCGACCTCGCAACTGCCATCCGCACGGTTATTATCCTTGTATTAGCCTGGGCCTTTGTTCTGTTTAAAGGTACTGTTGGCACCATGGGCAGCCTTACCAAACAAAACTGGATATTCCTTATCCTTTCGGGATGCGCCACCGGTTTATCCTGGATATTTTATTTCAAAGCCCTGCAATTGGGCGAAGTATCGCAGGTGGCTCCCATTGATAAGCTCAGTGTTGCCATAGCCATTGTACTGGCTGTTATATTTTTAGGCGAGCCTGTCACCTGGAAATCTGCTATCGGCGCCCTCATGATCATCGGCGGCACATTTGTGCTGATTGTGAAATAATGATTGAATGATTGATTTATTGAATGATTGATTTTAGGCCAATCAATAAATCAATCACTCAATAAATCAGAATTATCCCAGCAGATCCAGCACCTGCTGTGTGGCATTCGCGTTATCTACTTTTGTGATGATGTGTTTAATTAAACCGTCAACGCCTATAATAAAAGTAGTGCGTACTGTACCCATATAGGTTTTGCCGTACATGTTTTTTTCGCCCCAAACACCGTAAGCTTCATTTATTGCTTTGTCCTCATCGGCAATTAAAGTAAAAGGCAAGCTGTATTTGGTCTCGAATTTTTTGTGCGATTTTTCACTGTCGGTACTCACACCTATCACCGCGAAACCCTGTGAAACCAGCGACTGGTAATTATCCCTGAAACTGCAGGCTTCGGCAGTACAGCCCGGGGTATCGTCTTTCGGGTAAAAATATAATATCACATTTTTGCCTTTATAATCCGATAGTGAAACCTGCTTGCCATTCTGGTCATTAGCGGTAAAATCCGGGGCTTTATCGCCTTCTTTAAGTATTGCCATTATCTGTAAAAATTAGCGGTGTACTGTGTAAAGTTACTCTTGTTATCTCCAACAACCAAATTAAACACATGTTTGCCGGGGGCTATGCTGTCGTCAAATGTATAGTTCAGTAAGCGGGTTTTATAATCCCATTCTACCAATACCCATTTGCCATCAATTTTGCCGTTATAAGTTTTTAATCCCGAAAGGTTATCGCTTACTTTAAAGCGGATGGTTTTTACTGTCGCCAGGTTAGCGCCATCGTGTATGTTTAGTGGCGTTACCCTTGGCGGGATGGTATCTATCCGTATCTCAAAATTGCCAAAGCCGCGCACGTTGGCTTTAATATAGCCGTCGTCATAAGTGCCGCCTTCGGCACCGTTCGCGGTATTTACTATTACCGCCTTGCCCGCATAATCACCTAAAGAGACATCGGGCTTTATCGCGAGTTCAAAAGTATCATGCACCGGTGTAAATTTGTTATGTACATGATGCACTACCGAATATGCTCCCGGCCGTTGCGGCGATGTGGAATAAACAAAGTTTAAATCGTCATACAAATTGCCCGGCTGTACCGCTACTTTAATACCTGGTGCGTTAAACTCGTTGCGCTGGTTATATTTAAACAGGGTGCCGGCAGGCTGCGGAATAGCGGCAGCCGGTTTTGACGAGGATTTTACCCTGAACTTTAATGTGGAAGTATTGCCTGCAACATCCTTTACCACATACATCACTTCGTGGGTATTGTCGTCATTAAAACTGATCAGCCCCCGGTTTACCGATTGCGGGAATACCGTGATTTTGTTCCCCGGGAGGATAAAGCTCTTCTGTATCTCGCGCGCGGTGCTCAGGTGCAGCGGGTAATCAATAATGGCGTTAATGGCATGTGTCTGGTCGAAAGCGAAGCGCTCAACAGCAAATGTATAAACGGGTTTGCCATCCACATTCAGTTGTATCGAATAAGCGCCGTTATGGTTCATCGATGTGCTGTTCATGTCATAAGCGCCAATGCCAAAACCTATTTGCCCGTTCAGCGCCAGCACGGTTGAGGGCACCAAATGGTAATTGCCGTTTGCGCCAGCTACCTTATGCGGCTCCTTTTGCGTGTACTCGCTAAAAGGCTCCCCGTTTAAATGGTAAACCCACAGCGATGTAATGGTTGGCGCTACCTTATCGCGTATGGTAAGACCAAACAGCTGCGGGTTAATGGTTTCCTGGGTATTCATGTCGCGCATTTCAAAATGCAGATGCGGCCCGGCAGAAGCGCCCGCGTTGCCCGACCATGCAAACACGTCATCCTTGCAAACAGGCACCTGCATAGGTTTCAGGTCAATATCCACCTCAAAGCTTTGCTTTTTATATTGCGTATCGCGGATGATCTTTGCCAGCTCCGGAGCGAACCTCGACAGGTGCCCGTAAACGCTGGTATACCCGTTGGTATGCGTTATATACACCGCGTTGCCAAAGCCGCCAAACTGAACTTTTAACCGCGATACGTAGCCATCGGCAACAGCGTGTAGGGGGATGCCTATTGCCTGGTTAGTTTTAAAATCAAGCCCGGCGTGGAAATGGTTTGCCCTTAACTCGCCAAAGGTACCCGCTGTTGTGGGCGGCAGGTCCATCGGGTACCGGAAGAAATCCTTCGGGTATTGGCGGTTTTGAATATTGTCCTGCGCATGCAGACTAAAACAAACGGTGACAAGAAATAAGATTAAGGTTGTTTTTAGCTGGTATGCGATGTTCACTTTATATAAAAATCAAGTAGTTTCTCATTTTCAAGGTAACCTTCCAAATGGTCGCCTATGCTTACTTTTGATACGCCTGCCGGTGTGCCGGTAAATATCAGGTCACCTTTTTTCAGGGTGATATATCCCGATACAAAAGCGATGATCTTCTCGAACGAAAAGAGCAGGTCGGTAGTACTGCCTTTCTGGCGGGTTTGCCCGTTAATATCCAAATGGAAGTTCAGTTTATACATATCCTCAAATTTAGCCTTTGGTAAAAAGTTACTTACCGGTGCCGAGTTATCAAAGGCCTTGGCCAGTTCCCAGGGCAAACCCTTCTCTTTGTGTTTGGCCTGTATATCGCGGGCGGTAAAGTCAATACCTAACGCTATCTCATCAAAATAGTTTGAGGCAAATTTCTCGCTGATGTTCTTACCCTCCTTGCATATCTTCAGCACGATCTCGATCTCATGGTGTACATCTTCCGAAAAATCAGGATGATAGAAGGGTTTATTATCTTTTAGCAAAGCGGTATCCGGCTTCATAAAAATTACCGGTACGGTAGGTACCGCGTTGTTCAGCTCTTTTGCGTGTTCGGCATAATTACGGCCTATAGCGATGATCTTCATATAGTAGCGAATTTATACGTTTTTTGCGCAGTAGCAAATAGGGTGGTAGGTAAAAGTGGGTATTCTTTGATTTCGGATTTCGCCTGCCTGTCGGCAGACAGGGATGTTCAATTTCGAATTTGTTTTTTTTTGTTCAAAAAAGCATGTAAAAACAGGTATCTTTTGATTTCGGATTTCAAATGTTCAATTTCGAATTTATTTTCCTTTGCCATTCAATCATTCAGTAAATCAATCACTCAATCATTAAAACTAAAAAGCAGGTAAAAACAGGTATCTCAAAGAATAAAGATCAGCGTAATCACTCGAATCAAAAAGATTAGCGGTCACACAAATATACGAAATATGATGCTTTTGGCCAAGCAGAACCCGGTCTGCTAAAGGATAGATATACGTTTAATAACCGACTCGTTGCCGGTAACCAAACGCACAAAATAGAAACCGCTCGACAGTTTATTGTTGAGGTTAAAGGTGAATTTTTGCTCGCCCTGCTCTACATGCTGCGAGAAAAGAGTAATAATATCATTACCCAGTATATCCATTATTTTTATGGTAACGTTACTGTTTTTGGCAACGTTATAACGCAGGTTTATCTGGTCGGTAATAGGGTTGGGGTAAACCTGCACATTGCTCAATAATTTGTTCTGATCGAACCTCGGGAACGCCGGTTTGTTTATGGTACTCGCCGTGTTAGGGCTCGCGTATATGGTAACTGCCGGCTTAATAGGCGGCAGGGCCATGTGGAGGCCGTTTTTTAAATACGATTTATCGTTTTTATTCGTGAAAACTTTTGTTAATCTTGCGGTGTCTTTCTGAGCGGGTGTTTTTTCGCTCGCAAGGGCATAGTTCAACAGGGATGCTAACGCAAGCAGTAAGGTAAATAAACGTTTGTAGTAAGCTTCCCTCATAAATAATTATATGCAAAAGTATAAATAAACTCGCGTTGATTTAAGCTCCTGTTAATTTTTAAATGTCTTTTTAACAAATTTTAACAAAAATCGACACAAAGGGCTTCAACAGAACTTATACTGGTATATACGTAAAAGGTGTTTAATATGTTTATATTTTTAATAAGCATTTTGTAATAAATTGAATGTCAGCAAATAATAATCATTTTACCAAGCTTTCAACAGCAGGTGTATTAATTAGTTTAGGTATAATATACGGCGATATCGGGACCTCGCCTTTATACGTGTTTAGCGCCATTGTAGGCCACGAGGTTATCCAGACCAGTCTTATCTTAGGAGGCATCTCTCTTATATTCTGGACACTCACCCTGCAAACCACCTTAAAATACATTGTTATTACGCTCAGGGCGGATAATAAAGGCGAGGGTGGGATATTCTCCCTCTTTTCTTTGGTTCGCCGCAGGGCCAAGTGGCTCATCTTCCCCGCAATTATAGGGGGCTGCGCCTTATTGGCCGATGGTATCATCACCCCGCCCATCACCGTATCCGCAGCAATTGAAGGTTTGATCCCGCTTTATCCTACTCTGCCAACCGTGCGTATTGTAGTGGCAATTATTACGGGCCTTTTCCTGATACAAAAATTTGGCACCTCATTGGTAGGAAAAGGCTTTGGACCAATTATGTTTGTCTGGTTTAGTATGATGGGCGTTTTGGGCCTTACTTACATTGTTAAAATGCCGGGTATTTTAGCCGCTTTAAACCCTTACTACGCTTACAAACTGTTAGCTACAGATAGCAATGCCTTTATCATATTAGGAGCCGTTTTCCTGTGTACCACCGGTGCCGAGGCGTTGTATTCAGATCTGGGGCATTGCGGCAGGCCGAATATCCGCGTAAGCTGGATATTTGTTAAAACCACTTTAGTGCTTAATTATCTTGGCCAGGGCGTATGGCTTATTCAGCACGACGGGCAATTGCTGGGCCATCAAAACCCTTTTTACCAGATCATGCCGCATTGGTTCCTGTTTTATGGCATAGGCATAGCCACTGTGGCAGCTGTTATCGCCAGCCAGGCCCTCATATCGGGCTCATTTACACTTATTGCCGAGGCGGTAAGGCTCAACCTTTGGCCCAAACTCAAAATTATTTACCCTACCGACGAAAAGGGACAATTATACGTACCCAGTGTTAACTGGCTTTTATGGGCAGGCTGTTTAGGTGTTGTGGCGCTGTTCCAGCATTCCGAAAAAATGGAAGCCGCATACGGGTTAAGTATTACCGTTGCCATGTTAATGACCACCATCCTGGTATCCCGGTTTCTCAGGGCGCGTAATGTTCCCAAATATATCATCTGGATATTCCTGGCCATCTATATCAGCATCGAAGGTTCTTTCCTGCTGAGTAATATGGCGAAATTTGTTCACGGCGGTTGGTTTACTTTAACCATTGGTACTATACTATTCTCGGTAATGTGGGCATGGCATACCGCGCGTAAAATACGTAACCGCTATGTTAAATTTGTTGAGATAAGTGATTACTACCCTATAATTAAAGAGCTGAGCGACGATGAAACCGTACCTAAATACGCTTCGCAGCTGGTGTATTTAACCAGTGCTAATTTCGATTCGGAGATCGAGTCGAAGATCATTTACTCTATCCTGCAAAAACAACCCAAACGGGCCGACGTTTACTGGCTGGTACACGTTAACGTAATGGATGAGCCTCACGTTAAGGAGTACGAGGTAACACCGTTGGTGCCCAATAAACTTATCCGTATCGACTTTAAACTGGGTTTCCGCGTAAGCCAGAATGTGAACCTGCTGTTCCGTAAGGTAGTTGAGGATATGGTAAAGAACGGCGAAGTAGATATCACCAGCCAGTACAAATCGTTAAACCGCCATAAAATAGTAGGCGATTTCCGTTTTATTGTATTGGAGAAGATCCTGTCGCGCTCGCATAACCTGTCTATCTACGAGAAGTTTATGATGAACTACTACTTCCTGTTAAAGAAGGTCAGCATCACCGAAGAGCGCAGTTTCGGCCTCGATCTCAGCTTTGTAACGGTAGAAAAGGTGCCATTACTACTGGCTAACCCCGATGAAGTAGAACTGAACAGGATAAGAAGGTAATATCATAAAAGGCGAAAACTCATCAAACGCGTTATTGCGGGCGATAGCGAAGCAACCTCTGCACATGTAAGTCGATGATTTTATTCGGAGACTTATCGCGCAAAGATTGCTTTCTGCTTTTACAGCAATGACAACAAGCTTACTTATACTTTATCTTATAGATCAATATCGTTGTGGCCAGTATAAAAGTAATGGCATTGGCCACCGCAACGGGTATAGCGCCAATTAATATACCATAGGTGAGCCATAACAGCGTACCCATAGTAAAAAAAGAGTACATGGTTAACGATATGCCCGAAGTATCTTTAGTGCGGATGGTTTTAACAGCTTGCGGCAAAAACGATATGGTAGTACCAAATGCAGCCATATAACCAATAATGGTAATGTAATTATTCATATGCAGCGCCAAAGGTACGCTTTATGATGCTAATTTACTTTTGCGAATGCCGTAGCTAAAGTAGATAACCAAACCTATCACCAGCCATATAATAAAACGCAACCAGTTGGTGGTACCCAGTTCGGTCATCAGGTAAAAACAGGATATCAGCCCTAATACAGGTATCAGCGAGTAATTCTTTATAAAACCGGTTACCGTAATGATCAGCACCAGCAAAGTAAAGGCAAAGTAAGGTATCCTTTCATGCAATACTTCCATTTGAGTAAACTGCGGATGATTGGCATCTACCAGCCCGAAGAAATTCTTAAAGAAACCGGGGAACTCAATTTGTGTAAAAACAACAGCTACTACCAATATCGCAGGTACAATATACTTGCCGTTAACGTATGGTAAACTAAATTTACCCGTCCCTTTCTCTGCCCTCGGCAATATTAAAATACCACCACAAACCAGTACAAAGGCAAACAAAGTGCCTATACTGCACAAAGCTGTGGCTATTTCCGAATCTAAAAACAGCGCGGGGATACCAACCACCAGCCCGGTAATAATTGTTGAGAACGATGGTGTATGGAATTTAGGGTGCAGCCTTGAAAATCGTGGCGGCAATAACCCATCACGGCTCATGCTCATCCATATCCTTGGTTGGCCTATCTGGAACACCAGCAATACCGATGTAGTGGCTACCACCGCACTTAACGCGATAATGCCGCCCAATATGTTTAGCCCGCGTTCGTTAAAAGCGTTGGCTAAAAAGTCAGCTGTATTAAGTTTGGAATAGTTTACCATACCCGTTAGTACAAGGGCGATAAGGATATACAAAACGGTACAGATGATGAGGGAATAGAACATCCCCCGCGGCAGGTCGCGCTGCGGGTTCTTGCACTCTTCGGCGGTGGTTGATATCGCATCAAAACCAATATAAGCGAAGAAGACTGCCGATACGCCTTTCATTACACCGGCAAACTTATTGGGTAAAAAAGGCACCCAGTTTGAGGGGTTTACATAATAAAAACCTATGGCTATTACCGCCACTACTACCAATAGCTTAAACAGCACCATCAGGTTGCTTGCTTTTCGCGATTCGCTGATGCCGATATATACCAGGTAAGTTATAAACGCGGTTATGGCCAATGCCGGTATATTGAGGATGACGGGTAACGAACCAATATGCGGCGCATTCAGCCATAGCTGGTGCATATCTGCAAAGTCGGCAGCTCCTTTAAGATCATGCTTAGCCATCATTTCCAGGTATTTGGCATGATCGTTTTTTACTTCGAAGAAGCTGTTGCTTAAAAAACCGGGAATATGTAAGCCGATATTATGTAAAAAGCTCGTCAGGTTGCCCGACCATGAAATAGCCACCGTAATGTTACCTACGGCATATTCCATCACCAGGTCCCAGCCAATTATCCAGGCAATGATCTCGCCAAAGGCAGCATAAGAGTAAGTATAAGCGCTGCCCGACATCGGTATCCGCGAGGCAAACTCCGCGTAACATAAGGCCGAAAATCCGCAGGCTATGGCACAAATAATAAACAAAAATATAACGCCCGGGCCACCATCAAAACATGCCTGCCCAACCGTACTGAATATACCCGCGCCAATAACGGCTGCAATACCCAGGGCAGTCAGATCGCGAACGGTTAAAACTTTGTTTAATGATATACCGTGCCCGTCGTCAAGGCCGGCGTTTGCATCTGCAACTATTTTCTCGATAGATTTTCTGCGGAATATATTTGAGGCCATTTATATGTTTAAAGCGTAAAAATCAAACATAATCATTTTTTTTCATTGAATAAATAAGCTATCTCATTAACTTGCGGCATGAATAATGGTATTATCGACGTTTTAAAAAAAATAAGGTTTTTATTATATCCGTACCTGTTCATTCTTGTCGCCTGCCTTCTGATTAAGGCCCTGTATACCAAGGATGTTATTTATTACACCGTTAACGGCTGGCACTTTGCCTTTGGTGATGTTTTTTTTAAATATATAACCAACCTTGGCGATGGGCTGGTGGTGGTTTTAATTTCGCTGGCCGTATTGGCCTACAACTATCGAAAAGGTTTTTTACTGGCAACAAGCTATGTGCTTACCTCCATTGTGGCGCAGGCATTAAAGCATATTTTTTTAAGCCCCAGGCCCATCCTGTATTTCGCTGCCGATACCAGCCGCATGTACCTTGTTAAAGGGGTGGAGATGTATCATAACACCAGTTTCCCGTCAGGGCATTCTACTTCTGCCTTTTCGGCGGCAGTGGTATTAACTTATCTTACCCCTAAAAAATATTACGGCTTATTGTATTTGCTGTTGGCTATTTTGGTAGGATACTCGCGCATGTATTTAAGCGAACATTTTTTTGAGGATGTGGTAGGCGGTTCGGTCATTGGTGTTTTTGTAACTGCCTTATGGTTAAGTTATATCGATAAAAAAGCCTTTATCCATTCCGAAAAATGGGATAAAGGCTTACTGTCATTAATGCGGTCAAAAAAATGATCATCCAAATTCGGGCTTCCTTCTTACCAGCACTATCACACCAATTATAATCGCCAAAATAAGGGCTCCCATAATAATTTTAATTAAAGGTGTAAAAAAGCCCGGAGCCACGGTAATATATTGGCTTGCCGTAGTCAGATCGTCAGAAACCTTTATCGAACTAAAAAACGCTTTAGCTTCCCCTGCTGCCATATCTTTACGGTATTCATCATACAGATACTCGAAAGTATAGGTTACATTTTTGGTATAAACCAAATTAAAATGCCTTGATTGCACCCCGCTGCCGCTATCTACCTGCAAAATAAAATCGCGGGCCTTCAGCTTGCCTATAACAGTATCATGCGAATTAATGATCTCGCTGTTAGGTAAACTTTTTTGAAGGTTTTTGGTGTAGCTTTCAAAAACATCATCAAGCCCGCTTTCATTTTTAACGGCCTTGCTTTTGGCATTTACCGCCCTTATTACCAGCATTGATCCATAGCTTCCGTGGGCCGAAATGGTTTGCTGCCCCAGCGTATCGTTCTTTACCCGTTCCTGCGGTAATGAAACCGTTACCTTATCGTCAATTTTAACCGGGCTTAAATAGTATTTCGTTTGTGCGTCCGCTTGTCTTACAAGCAAAAACAGGCTGCATAATATCAATAGTTTTTTCATTATAGCTCTTTTAAGATTTGTCATTAAATAATACATGATCTTTAAAAAGGTAACCACATATTCTTAATGCACGTCTGTTTATTAAAACAGCATATAACCAATATGCATGCCATTTTTAACTATTATGAAAATTATCATGGGAATTGTTACCGAAATAAGACATCAGGATTACTCTACTTTTCCCTCGGGATAGTGCCCTTTTATGCGGGTAGCAAAGAAGTTTCCCAGCGATTCGGCCTTTTTAAACTGGCGGTAAACTTTTTTAGGAATGTTGTAGTATTGCCATACAACGCCGTTATCTAAACTGC
>Ga0207690_10000269_pt1 | contig 37187 bp, 43 predicted proteins | sample KBSC23metaG_FD_184315 | JGI IMG/M metagenome (GOLD analysis project Ga0207690, IMG submission 184315) | Corn rhizosphere microbial communities from Kellogg Biological Station, Michigan, USA - KBS C2-3 metaG (SPAdes) (version 2) | ecosystem: Host-associated > Plants > Roots > Rhizosphere > Soil ... | reverse complement strand
AGCATCGTTCTAGGGGCGGCGCCTGATTCAGCGGGGGCCGCCTTTCCCGCAACCAATCGAAAATACGAACAGAGGTTAAGGACAATGGCCAAGGAAAAATTCCAGCGGACGAAGCCGCACTGCAACATCGGCACCATCGGTCACGTCGACCATGGCAAGACCACGCTGACCGCTGCGATCACCAAGGTGCTCGGCGCGCCCGTGTCGTTCGACAACATCGACAAGGCGCCCGAAGAGCGCGAGCGCGGCATCACCATCTCGACCGCGCACGTCGAGTATGAGACCGACGCTCGCCACTACGCGCATGTCGACTGCCCGGGCCACGCCGACTACGTGAAGAACATGATCACCGGCGCCGCCCAGATGGACGGTGCGATCCTGGTCGTCAGCTCGGCCGACGGCCCGATGCCGCAGACCCGCGAGCACATCCTGCTCGCCCGCCAGGTCGGCGTGCCGGCGCTCGTCGTGTACATGAACAAGGTCGACCAGGTCGACGACCCCGAGATCCTCGAGCTGGTCGAGCTCGAAATCCGCGAGCTGCTCAGCTCCTACGATTTCGACGGCGACAACATTCCGATCGTCAAGGGCTCGGCCCTGGCGGCGCTCGAGGGCCGCGATCCCGAGATCGGCGAGAATTCCGTCCGCGAGCTGATGGATGCCGTCGACAAGCACATTCCGCAGCCTGACCGTCCGGTCGACAAGCCGTTCCTGATGCCGATCGAAGACGTGTTCTCGATCTCCGGCCGCGGCACCGTCGTGACCGGCCGTATCGAGACCGGCGTGGTCAAGGTCGGCGACGAAGTCGAGATCGTCGGCATTCGCCCGACGCAGAAGACCACCGTCACGGGCGTCGAGATGTTCCGCAAGCTGCTCGACAGCGGCGAGGCCGGCGACAACATCGGCGCGCTGCTGCGCGGCACCGGCCGTGACGAGGTCGAGCGCGGGCAGGTCCTGTCCAAGCCCGGCTCTGTCACTCCGCACACCGAATTCGACGCGGAAGTCTACGTGCTGTCGAAGGACGAAGGCGGCCGTCACACGCCGTTCTTCGCCAACTATCGGCCGCAGTTCTACTTCCGCACCACCGACGTGACGGGCGAAGTCGTTCTTCCGTCGGGCACCGAGATGGTCATGCCGGGCGACAACGTCACGATCGGCGTCAAGCTGATCGCGCCGATCGCGATGGATGAAGGCCTGCGCTTCGCGATCCGCGAAGGCGGCCGCACCGTCGGTTCGGGGGTTGTCAGCAAGATAACCAAGTAATATAGGCCCGCTCGCCGGCGGGGATTCGTCTCCGCCGGCCGGGATTTTCGAGGGGCCGCCCCATTGCCGGATTTGGCCGGCGGGCAGGGCGGTCTCTTGTTTTTTTTGGATGGTTCGTCGGCCTCGGTGCCTGGGAATTGTCCGAGGCTCTTTGACATCGGTAGCAGGACATGGAAGCTCAGAATATCCGCATTCGCCTGAAGGCATTCGATCACCGCGTGCTCGACCAGGCGACCGGCGAAATCGCGGACACCGCCCGTCGCACCGGTGCGCTGATCCGGGGCCCCATTCCGCTGCCGACGCGCATCGAGAAGTTCACCGTGAACCGCGGCCCGCACATCGACAAGAAGTCGCGCGAGCAGTTCGAGGTGCGTACCTACAAGCGGCTGCTCGACATCGTGCAGCCCAACGCCCAGACGGTCGACGCGCTGATGAAGCTCGACCTCGCCGCGGGCGTGAACGTCGAGATCAAGCTCGCCTAGGCGAGCTTGCCTTCAGCCCCTTCCAAAGCGGGGGCGGCAAGGCAACTAGCATGGGATACCGCCGGCGCGTTGCCGGGCTGCGTCCCCCGTCTCGCTCCCTTCGAGGGAGCAATTTCAGCCCGGGCGGGGCGACGCATGAATTTTCGGGCTGCAAGCCTCTCGGGAATGGTCCCGACAGGCCTCTGGAGGAGTTCGGATCATGCGCACTGGCGTGATCGCAAAGAAAGTCGGGATGACCCGCCTGTTCCAGGAGGACGGCCGTCACGTGCCGGTCACCGTCCTGGCGCTGGAGAATTGCCAGGTCGTTTCGCACCGCACCGCCGAGCGCGACGGGTACGTCGCGGTCCAGGTCGGGGCGGGCGAGGCCAAGCAGAAGAACGTCGCCAAGCCGCAGCGCGAGCACTTCGCCAGGGCGCAAGTTCCGCTGAAGCAGAAGGTCGCCGAATTCCGCCTGGAGGGCGAGGACGGCCTGCTGCCGGTCGGTGCGACGATCAGCGCCGAGCACTTCGTCGCCGGCCAGAAGGTCGACATCACCGGCCACACGCAGGGCAAGGGCTTTGCCGGCGCGATGAAGCGCTGGGGCTTCGGAGGCCTTCGCGCAACGCACGGCGTCTCGGTCTCGCACCGCTCGCACGGTTCGACCGGCAACCGTCAGGACCCGGGCAAGGTGTTCAAGAACAAGAAGATGGCCGGCCATATGGGCGACAGGCAGCGCACCCAGCAGAACCTCGAAGTCGTGCGCACCGATGCCGACCGCGGCCTTATTTTCGTGCGCGGCTCGGTGCCTGGCGCGAAGAACGCCTGGCTGCTGGTTCGCGACGCCGTGAAGCTGCCGATGCCGGAAGGGGCGCCGTTCCCCGGTGCGATCCTCGACGCCAAGGGCAAGAATGCCCCCGAGCACGAGGAGGCGCCTGCCGGCATGGTCGAGGCCGCCGCCGAGCACGAAGTGCAGCCGGAGGTTTCGCTCGAGCAGCAGGAAAAGCTGCTTCACGAGCAGCACGCCGGCGCGGCGACCGAAGCCGAGGAAAGCGCGGTCGAGCAAGCCGAAGAGACCAACGAGGCCGAGGGCTCCGCGCCCGAGGCCGACGAGAACAAGGAGGGCTGAGCCGTGAAGGTGAAGGTCCAGAAACTCGACGGCAAGGCGTCCGGCGACATCGAGCTCAACGACGCCGTGTTCGGGGTCGAGCCGCGCGCTGACATCCTGCACCGCGTCGTCACCTGGCAGCTCGAGAACCGGCGCGGCACCGCCCGCGCGACCCGCGAGCGCTCCGACGTCGCCCGCACGGGCAAGAAGTGGGGTCGCCAGAAGGGTTCCGGCGGCGCTCGCCACGGCGACCGTTCGGCGCCGATCTTCATCGGCGGCGGCAAGGCCCACGGCGCCCGCAAGCGTGACTTCGAGCAGTCGCTCAACAAGAAGATCCGCGCGCTCGGCCTCAGAATGGCCTTGTCGAGCAAGGCGAGGGAAGGCCTGGTGGTGGTCGACAGCCTCGAGCTGAAGGATGCCAAGACCAAGGCGCTCGCCGAGCAGTTCGGCAAGAACGGCTGGAACGGCAAGGTGCTGGTCATCGACGGCGACGCGGTGACCGAAGGCTTCGCCCGCGCGGCCGGCAACCTCAAGGGGGTCAACGTCCTCCCGGCGGTCGGCGCCAACGTCTACGACATCCTGAACCACGACACGCTGGTGCTGACCAAGGCCGCTGTCGAAAAGCTGGAGGCGCGCTTCAATGGCTAAGAAGCAGGAAATCGATGCGCGTCACTACGACGTGATCCTCGCCCCGCACATCACCGAGAAGTCGACCCTGCTCAGCGAGCAGAACGGCGTCGTCTTCAAGGTGGCGAACGACGCCACCAAGCCGCAGATCAAGGAAGCGGTCGAGGCGCTGTTCGGCCGCAAGGTGAAGAGCGTCAACACGATCGTGTCGAAAGGCAAGAGCAAGCGCTGGAAGGGCAAGCCCTACCAGCGGTCCGACGCGAAGAAGGCGATCGTCACCCTGGCCGAGGGCCAGGAGCCGATCGACGTCACCAGCGGTATCTGAGGCTAGAACGAGATGGCACTCAAGAACTACAAACCGACGAGCACCGCGCGACGCGGGCTGATCCTCGTCGACAAGTCCGGCCTGTACAAGGGCAAGCCGGTCAAGGCGCTGACCGAAGGCAAGCGCAAGACCGGCGGGCGCAACAACAAGGGGCACGTCACCTCGCGCGGTGTCGGCGGCGGGCACAAGCAGAGGTACCGCTACGTCGATTTCAAGCGGCGCAAGTGGGATGTCGAAGGCACTGTCGAGCGGATCGAGTACGATCCGAACCGGACCGCGTTCATCGCGCTGGTGAAGTACGACGACGGCGAGCTGGCCTATATCCTGGCGCCGCAGCGCGTGGCGGCGGGCGACAAGGTCGTTGCCGGCGAGCGTGTCGACGTCAAGCCCGGCAATGCGATGCTGCTCGGCCAGATGCCGGTCGGCACCATCTGTCACAACGTCGAGATGAAGCCGGGCAAGGGCGGCCAGATCGCGCGCTCGGCAGGCACGTACGTGCAGCTCGTCGGCCGTGACCGGGGCATGGTCATCCTGCGCCTGAACTCGGGCGAGCAGCGCTATGTGCGGGCGGACTGCATGGGCACGGTCGGCGCCGTGTCGAACCCCGACAACTCGAACCAGAACTTCGCCAAGGCCGGCCGCAACCGGTGGAAGGGCCGGAAGCCGCTGACCCGCGGCGTCGCCAAGAACCCGGTCGATCACCCGCACGGCGGCGGCGAAGGCCGAACCTCGGGCGGCCGCCATCCGGTGACCCCGTGGGGCAAGCCGACCAAGGGCGCCCGCACCCGCAACAACAAGGCGACGGACAAGATGATCATCCGCTCGCGCCACGCGAAGAAGAAGAAGGGTTAACCGAGATGGCTCGTTCCGTCTGGAAAGGTCCGTTCGTCGACCTTTACCTCCTCAAGAAGGCGCAGACCGCGCAGGATTCGGGTGGCCGCGCGCCGATCAAGACCTGGTCGCGCCGTTCGACGATCCTGCCGGATTTCGTCGGCCTGACATTCAATGTCTACAACGGCCAGAAGTTCATTCCCGTCTCGGTCAACGAAGAGATGGTCGGCCACAAGCTCGGCGAGTTCGCGCCCACGCGGACTTTCCATGGGCACGCGTCCGACAAGAAGGGTAAGCGCTAATGGGCAAGCAGAAGGCTCCCCGTCGCGTCGGCGACAACGAGGCGCTCGCCGTCGGCACGACCATCCGCGGCTCGGCGCAGAAACTCAACCTCGTCGCCGGACTGATCCGCGGCAAGAGGGCCGAGGAGGCGATGAACATCCTGGCGTTCAGCAAGCGGGCCATGGCGCGCGATGCGCAAAAGGTGCTCGCCAGCGCGATCGCCAATGCCGAGAACAACCACAACCTGGACGTGGACGCGCTCGTCGTGGCGGAAGCCTCGGTCGGCAAGTCGATCTCCATGAAGCGTTTTGCGACGCGCGGGCGGGGCAAGAGCACCCGCATCGTCAAGCCGTTCAGCCGGCTGCGCATCGTCGTCCGCGAAGTCGAGGAGGCCTGATCATGGGGCAGAAGTCTAATCCGATCGGGCTCCGCCTGCAGATCAACCGGACGTGGGACAGCCGCTGGTACGCGGAAGGCCGCGATTACGGCAAGCTGCTGAAGGAAGACATCGAGCTGAGGAAATACATCATCGAGACGCTGCCGCAGGCGGCGATCTCGAAGGTGGTGATCGAGCGGCCGGCAAAGCTGTGCCGCATCTCGATCTACGCCGCTCGGCCGGGCGTGATCATCGGCAAGAAGGGCGCCGATATCGAGAAGCTGCGCGCCAAGCTGGCGACGATGACCGCCAGCGAGGTCAAGCTCAACATCGTCGAAATCCGCAAGCCCGAGATCGACGCCAAGCTCGTCGCCCAGGGCGTCGCCGACCAGCTGGTCCGCCGCGTCGCTTTCCGCCGGGCGATGAAGCGCGCGGTGCAGTCGGCGCTGCGGCTCGGCGCCGAAGGCATCAAGATCGTCTGCGGCGGCCGTCTCGGCGGCGCGGAGATCGCCCGCGTCGAGTGGTATCGCGAAGGCCGCGTGCCGCTGCACACCCTGCGGGCGAACGTCGACTATGCCGAAGCCGAAGCGCTGACCGCCTATGGCGTGATCGGCGTCAAGGTGTGGATCTTCAAGGGCGAGATCCTCGGCCACGACCCGATGGCGCAGGACCGGCTGATGATGGAGGCCCAGACCTCCGGCGTCCGCCCGGCCCGTTGAGTTGAGTAGATAACATGCTGCAACCGAAGAAAACCAAGTTCCGCAAGGCGTTCAAGGGCCGCATCAGCGGTGACGCCAAGGGCGGTACCTCGCTCAATTTCGGCTCTTACGGGCTGAAGGCGCTCGAGCCGGAGCGGATCACCGCCCGGCAGATCGAGGCCGCGCGCCGCGCGATCACGCGCCACATCAAGCGCCAGGGGCGCCTGTGGATCCGCGTGTTCCCTGACGTGCCGGTGACCAAGAAGCCGGCCGAAGTCCGCCAGGGCAAGGGCAAGGGCGCGGTCGAGTTCTGGGCGGCGCGCGTGAAGCCGGGCCGGATCCTGTTCGAGCTCGACGGCGTCCCCGGTCAGCTCGCCGCGGAAGCGTTCAGCCGCGCGGCGATGAAGCTGCCGATCAAGACCAAGATCGTCGCCCGTCTCGGCGACACTTCGCACCTCGGAGGCGAATGATGGCCAAAGCTGCAACCAAGAAGGCTCCTGCCAAGAAAGCTCCGAAGGCGGCCGACACCGGTGGCAACCGCAAGGCGGACGACCTGCGCGCGAAGACCGACGACCAGCTCGACACGCAGCTGGTCGATCTGAAGCGCGAGCAGTTCAACCTTCGCTTCCAGTCGGCGACCAACCAGCTCGAGCGTCCTGCGCGGATCCGTGAGGTCCGCCGCGAGATCGCCCGGATCAAGACGCTGCAGGGCGAACGCGCCCGCGCGGCGGCCAAGTAAGGAATAGGACGATGCCCAAGCGTATCCTGATCGGGACCGTCGTCTCCGACAAGACCGACAAGACCGTGACCGTGCTCGTCGAGCGCAAGGTGAAGCATCCCCTCTACGGGAAGATCATCCGCCGCTCGAAGAAGTACCACGCGCACGACGAGGCCAATGAATACCATCCGGGCGACGTCGTCCGGATCGAGGAGACGAGGCCGATTTCGAAGACCAAGACCTGGGCCGTGCTGGACCGGGTCCGGGCCGGCGGCACGCAGGCGGTGGAAGCCGATCTCGAAGTCGAAGAAGCGAGCAACGCGTAACTGAATTTGGAACTGCCGGACCGGGTTCCGGCAAGCCAGTGAGAAGGAACCGGATCGATGATCCAGATGCAATCCAACCTCGACGTCGCGGACAACAGCGGCGCGAAGCGCGTCCAGTGCATCAAGGTGCTGGGCGGCTCCAAGCGCCGCACCGCGGGCGTCGGCGACGTGATCGTCGTCTCCGTCAAGGAGGCGCAGCCGCGCGCCCGCGTGAAGAAGGGCGACGTGCACCGTGCCGTCATCGTCCGCACCAAGAAGGACGTGCGCCGCGCCGACGGCAGCGTGATCCGCTTCGACACCAACGCCGCGGTCCTGGTGAACAAGAACGAGGAGCCGATCGGCACGCGCATCTTCGGCCCGGTCGTGCGCGAGCTGCGCTCGAAGGGCTTCATGAAGATCATCTCGCTCGCTCCGGAGGTGCTGTGATGGCCGCCGCGAAGATCAGGAAAGGCGACCAGGTCGTCGTCCTGTCCGGCAAGGACAAGGGCCGCACCGGCACGGTCATGCGCGTGATGCCGAAGGACGGAAAGGTGGTGGTCGACGGGATCAATGTCGCCGCGCGCCACCGCAAGCCGAGCCAGGCAAACCCGCAGGGCGGCATCGACCGCTCGCCCGCACCGATGGCGATCAGCAAGGTCGCCGTAGCCGGCAAGGACGGCAAGCCCACCCGCGTCCGCTTCGAGGAGAAGGACGGGCGCAAGGTGCGCGTCGCCGTGAAGACCGGGGAGACCATCGATGGCTGACAACTACACCCCGCGCCTCAAGCAGCAGTACGAGGATCGCATCGTCAAGGCGATGACCGAGAAGTTCGGCTACAAGAACCGTCTCGAAGTGCCGCGGCTTGAGAAGATCACGCTCAACATGGGCGTGGGCGAAGCGAGCCAGGACAAAAAGAAGGTCCAGACCGCCGCCGAGGAAATGGCGCTGATTGCCGGTCAGAAGCCGGTGATCACGATCGCCAAGAAATCGATCGCCCAGTTCAAGCTGCGCGAAGGCATGCCGATCGGCTGCAAGGTCACCTTGCGCCGCGACCGCATGTACGAGTTCCTCGACCGCCTGGTGACAATCGCCATGCCGCGCATCCGCGATTTCCGGGGCCTCAACCCCAAGTCGTTCGACGGCCGCGGCAACTACGCGATGGGTCTCAAGGAGCAGATCGTTTTCCCTGAGATCAGTTATGACAAGATCGAGAAGGTGCGTGGGCTCGACGTGATCGTCACCACCACCGCCAAGACCGACGACGAGGCGCGCGAGCTGCTGCGTCTGTTCGGTTTCCCGTTCCCGGCCGAAGCGGCCGAAGAGAAGCAGGCCGCGTGAGCGGCTCCAGGAGAGCTTAAGTCCATGGCGAAACTGAGTTCCATCAACAAGAACGAGCGCCGCAAGAAGCTCGTGAAGAAGTACGCCGGCAAGTACGCCAGGTTGAAGGCGATCGCCGACAACGAGGCGCTCGACGAGACCGAGCGCCTGATGGCGCGCCTCAAGCTGGCGGAAATCCCGCGCAACGGGAATCCGACCCGCGTGCGCAACCGCTGCACCACCACCGGCCGCCCGCGCGGCAATTATCGCAAGTTCGGCATCAACCGCATCGAGCTGCGGAATCTGGGCAACAAGGGCCTGATTCCGGGCCTGACCAAGTCGAGCTGGTGAGGACCTGACGAATGGCTATGACCGATCCCCTGGGTGACATGCTCACCCGCATCCGCAACGGCCAGCAGGCGAAGAAGGACTCGGTCCTGTCGCCGGCGTCGAAGCTGCGCGCCAACGTGCTCGAAGTGCTCCAGCGCGAGGGCTACATCCGCGGTTACACCGAGGACAGCTCGAGCAAGCACCCGCAGCTGCGGATCGAGCTGAAGTATTTCGAGGGCGAGCCCGCGATCAAGCACCTCGCCCGCGTCTCCAAGCCGGGCCGGCGCGTCTATTCGGGCAGCCGCGACCTGCCGAACATTCGCAATGGCCTTGGCATCACCATCGTCTCGACGCCTCGCGGCGTGCTTTCCGATACCGAAGCGCGCGCGCAGAACGTCGGCGGCGAAATCCTGGCGGAGGTGTTCTGATGAGCCGCATCGGCAAACGGCCGGTGGCGATCCCGAGCGGCGTCACCGCCCAGATCGAGAACGGCATGCTCACCGTCAAGGGGCCCAAGGGCACCCTGGCAATGGGCACCGACGACCTGGTCAGCTACAAGCTGGAGGACGGCAGCATTTCGGTGCAGCCGGCGAACGACAGCCAGGCCTCGCGTGCCCACTGGGGCATGCAACGCACCCTGGTCTCGAACCTCGTCGAAGGCGTGACGCAAGGCTTCTCGAAGACGCTCAACATCACCGGCGTCGGTTATCGTGCGCAGGCCCAGGGCCGCAAGCTCAAGCTGCAGCTCGGTTACAGCCACGACGTGGACCTTGCGGTTCCGGAAGGCCTCGAAGTCAAGACGCCCGATCAGACGACGATCGAGGTGAGCGGGATCAACAAGCAGGCGGTCGGCCAGTTCGCCGCCGAAATTCGCCGCTGGCGCAAGCCCGAGCCCTACAAGGGCAAGGGCATCAAGTACCGCGGCGAGTACGTCTTCCGCAAGGAAGGGAAGAAGAAGTAAGATGGCCAAGCTCTCCCTGTTCGAACGCCGCCGCCGCCGTGTGCGGACCGCGCTCAAGAGTCGTGCCGGCGGCAAGCCGCGCCTGTCGGTGCATCGCACCGGAAAGCACATCTACGCGCAGGTCATCGACGATGCCGGCGGGCGCACCATCGCCGCGGCGTCGACTCTCGGCGTGAAGCCGTCGGGCGCGAATGTCGATGCCGCCGCCAAGGTGGGGACCGACATCGCCGCGGCGGCCAGGAAGGCCGGCGTCACCACCGTCGTGTTCGATCGCGGCGGTTACCTGTTCCATGGCCGCGTCAAGGCGCTGGCCGATGCCGCCCGCGAAGGCGGTCTGGAGTTCTGACGATGGCTGACAAGAAGAAGACCGACGAAACCCCGCAAGTGGCAGAAACGCCGGAGGCGACTGTCGAGCAGACGGCGGCCGAGGCGACTCCTGCCGACGCGGCAACCGAGGCGTTCGAAACGCAGTCGACCGACACGGGCGATGCCGAGCCGGTCCGCGAGACACGCGGTGGGCGCGGTGGCCGCGGCGGTGACCGTGGCGGGGAGCGGGGCGGCCGTGGCGGCCGCGGCCGTGGCGGGCGCGACCGTGACGATCGTCGCGGTCGTGGCGGCGACGACGAAGGCGGCGAGGAACTGATCGAGAAGCTCGTCCACATCAACCGCGTGTCGAAGACCGTGAAGGGCGGCAAGCGCTTCGGTTTCGCCGCGCTGGTCGTGGTCGGTGACGGCAAGGGCCGGGTTGGCTTCGGCCACGGCAAGGCCCGCGAAGTGCCGGAGGCCATCAACAAGGCGACCGCCTCGGCCAAGAAGAAGATGATCCGCGTGCCGCTCAAGGAAGGCCGCACGCTGCATCACGACGGCAAGGGTCGCTTCGGCGCCGGCAGGGTCAACGTGCGCACCGCGCCCGCGGGTACCGGCATCATCGCCGGCGGCCCGATGCGCGCCGTGTTCGAGAGCCTGGGCGTGCACGACGTGGTCACCAAGTCGATCGGCACCTCCAACCCCTACAACATGATCCGCGCCACGTTCGACGCGCTGACCAGCCAGACTTCGCCGAAGTCGGTCGCCCAGCGCCGCGGCAAGAAGGTCGCCGACCTTTTGGGCCGCGGCGGCGCGAACGCCGCGGAGGCCGAGGCCGAAGCCGCGGCGATCACGGAGTAATTTTCGATGGCGAAGATCAAGCTAAAGCAGGTCGGCAGTCCGATCCGCCGCCCCTCGAAGCAGAAGGACATTCTCGTCGGGCTCGGCCTCGGCAAGATGCATCGCGTGGTCGAGGTCGAAGACACGCCCGAAGTGCGCGGCGCCATCGCCAAGCTTCCGCACATGGTGGAAGTCGTCGAGTAAATCACAATCCAGTCAGCGCGACTTGAAGCGAAAGCGAGTGCTAATATCATGAAACTGAACGACATCCGCGACAACGCCGGTGCCCGCAAGGGGCGGATCCGCGTCGGCCGGGGCATCGGCTCGGGCAAGGGCAAGACCGGTGGGCGTGGCCAGAAGGGCCAGAAGAGCCGCTCGGGCGTGGCCGTGAAGGGCTTCGAAGGCGGCCAGATGCCGCTGCACATGCGGCTGCCGAAGCGCGGCTTCAACAATATCTTCGCGAAGGACTATGCCGAAGTGAACATCGGCATCGTGCAGAAGGCGATCGAGGCCAAGAAGCTCGACGCCAAGGGCACGATCGACCACGCCGCGCTGAAGGCGGCCGGACTTGCCCGTGGCGGCAAGGACGGGGTGCGCCTGCTCGGCAAGGGCGAGCTCACGGCCAAGGTCAGCTTCAAGGTCGCCGGCGCCAGCAAGGGCGCGCGCGAGGCGGTCGAGAAGGCCGGCGGCTCGATCGAGCTCATCGTGCCGAAGGACCCGGCCGAGCTCGCGGCCGCCAAGAAGGGCTCGGCCAGGGCCAAGACAAAGGCCGGCGCATAAATCCAGCCGAATAGGCGGGCGGGGTTCCACAACCCCGCCCGCTTCCTATATGGGCCGTTCTCAAGGCCCGTGCCGGAGGGGACCGGCGGCCAAGGACTAAGGCACTTCAAGACGATGGCATCTCGCGTCGACAATCTCGCAAGCAATCTCAGCCTCGCCAACTTCTCCAAGGCGACCGAGCTGAAGAACCGCATCTGGTTCACCGTCGGCGCGCTGGTCGTTTTCCGCTTCCTGAGCTTCGTGCCGCTGCCGGGCGTCAACCCGCTGATCCTCGAGACGCTCTACCAGCAGACCAAGGGCGGCATTCTCGACCTGTTCAACACCTTCTCCGGCGGCGCGCTGGAGCACATGAGCCTGATCTCGCTCGGCGTGATGCCCTACATCACGGCGTCGATCGTCATCCAGCTGGCCGCTTCGCTGCACCCCTCGCTGATGGCGCTGAAGAAGGAAGGCGAGGCGGGCCGCAAGAAGCTCAACCAATACACCCGCTACGGCACCGTGCTGCTTTGTGCGATCCAGGGCTGGTTCCTCGCGGTCGGCCTGGAAGCCTACGGCGCCTCGAGCGGGGCGCAGGCGGTGGTCAATCCGGGCTACCTGTTCCGGGTCACGGCGGTCGTCAATCTGATCGGTGGAAGCATGTTCCTGCTCTGGCTCGGCGAGCAAATCACCAGCCGCGGGATCGGCAACGGCGTTTCGCTGATCATCATGGCGGGCATCATCTCGCGCTTCCCGACCTTCGCGACGAACCTGTTCGAAGGCGGGCGCACGGGTTCGATCAGCCCGTTCACGATCGTGACAGTGATCGGCACGATCGTCGTCCTCATCGTCTTCATCTGCTTCATGGAGCGCGCCCAGCGCCGGCTGCTGATCCAGTACCCCAAGCGCGCGAGCGCGCGAGGGATGATGCAGGCGGACCGGAGCCACCTGCCTCTCAAGCTCAACACGGCGAACGTTATACCGCCGATCTTCGCCAGCTCGCTGCTGTTGCTGCCGCTGACGATCACCCAATTCGCCGGCACCTCGGTCAACACCGGCAGCATGCTCTACACGGTGATCCAGACGCTGAACACATACCTCCAGCGAGGCCATCCGCTTTACCTGGGGCTGTATGCCGCGGGCATCATCTTCTTCACGTTCTTCTATACGGCGGTGGTGTTCAACCCCGAGGAAACGGCGGAAAACCTGAAGAAGAACGGCGGCTTCATCCCCGGCATTCGTCCCGGCAAGAACACGGCGACCTACCTCGACCACGTGCTGACGCGCATCACCGTGGTCGGCGCGATCTACCTGACGGCGGTGTGCATCATCCCCGAATACATCTTCGATTCAGCGGGCGTCCAGCTGGTCATGGGCGGCACCAGCCTGCTGATCGTGGTCAACGTGACTGTGGATACGATCAGCCAGATCCAGTCGCATCTGCTCGCGCACCAGTATGGTGACCTCATCAAGAAGGCGAAACTCAAGGGTCGGTTGCGTTAGCTTCGCTGCCAGGGAAGGAGAGTCCTGAGGTGAACATCATTCTCCTCGGCCCGCCCGGCGCCGGAAAGGGAACCCAGGCGGCGCGGCTCGTCGAGAGGCACGGCATGCGCCAGCTTTCCACCGGCGACATGCTGCGTGCGGCCGTGCAGGCGGAAACGCCCACCGGCCTCAAGGTCAAGGCGATCATGGAATCGGGCGGGCTGGTCCCCGACGAGATCGTATCGTCGCTCATTTCCGACGAGCTTGTCGCGCTGCCGCAGACGGTCGGCCTGATCTTCGACGGCTACCCCCGCACCGAAGCGCAGGCTCGGCAGCTCGACGAAATACTCGCCCGCCACCGTCGCAAGATCGACCGCGTCATCGAGCTGGCGGTCGACGAGGATGCGCTCGTCGAGCGGATCACCGGCCGCTTCACCTGCGCCCACTGCGGGGCGGGTTACCACGAGAAGTTCAAGCTGCCGCGCAACACGGATCCGCTGATGTGCGATCACTGCGGTAGCTTCGATTTCAAGCGCCGGCCGGACGACAACGAGCAGACCGTACGCACGCGGATGGCCGAATATCGCGCCAAGACCGCGCCTATCCTGCCGTTCTACGAGGCCCGCGGCCTCGTGAGCCGGGTGAACGGCATGGCCGACATCGACGAGGTGACGGAGGAAATCGAGCAGGTGCTCGGATCTTGATCGGAGCCGGCGGCCGGGCATGGCGAATCATGCTGGGCCTCGCCGCATCGACCGCGCCGCTGTCACCTGTGGCGGCGGAGGTCGTGCAAGCGGCCCAGCAGGGGTTCGTCGTTCACGAGCACACTGTCGTGCAGCCAGGGCATGACCAGGTCTGGGCGGCGCTGGTGCAGCCGGCACTCTGGTGGAACAAGGAGCACACGTGGTCCGGCGATGCGGCGAACCTCGTCCTCGACGCGCGCGGCGGCGGCTGCTTTTGCGAAGCCGTTCCGGGCGCGGGGTCGGCCGAGCACATGGCCGTCGTCCAGGCCGTACCCGGTTCGATGCTGAGGATGAAGGGGGCGCTGGGACCTCTGCAATCGGAAGCCCTGGCCGGGGTGCTGACCATCGAGGTGAAGGCGGCCGAAGGCAGGACGTCGATCGACTGGACTTAGGTCGTCGGAGGTTATGCCCGCTTTCCCCTCCAGGACATCGCCCCCGCCGTTGATACGGTTCTCGCCGAGCAGGCCAACCGGCTTGCCGCTCTCGTGGAATCCGGGAATCCGGACCACCTTTCGCGGCCGTGAGGGGCCGGCCTTTGACCCTTGGCGCCTTTCCGGCTATACCCATTTGACCGATCGCGGGGAGGCGATCGACGCGGAGCGCGAAAGGGAAGCTTTTGCGCCCATGTCGGCTGTTGACGGCGCGGGCGAATCGCCCTAAGCGCCCTTCATTCGAGAATTCGGGACCAGTCCGGCAGGCGACAGCCGAGTGCGCGCCAACCGGACTTTTTGCCGTTCGGCGGCCCGCATATCGGATGTCGCGATGAGATAGGGGCCCGGCGACCTGCCCAAGTCCCTGTGGAGCATGGAGAAATTGAGTGGCTCGTATTGCGGGAGTTAACATTCCCACCAACAAGCGCGTGATCGTCGCGCTCACCTACATTCACGGTATCGGCCCGACGACGGCGCGCAAGATCGCCGACAAGCTGGGGATCGACCACTCTCGCCGCGTGCAAGACCTGACGGACCAGGAAGTGCTGCAGATTCGCGAGACAATCGACAGCGACTACTCGGTCGAGGGCGACCTGCGCCGCGATACCGCGATGAACATCAAGCGGCTGATGGACCTCGCCTGCTACCGCGGCCTGCGCCATCGCAAGGGCCTGCCGGTCCGCGGTCAGCGCACGCACACGAACGCGCGCACCCGCAAGGGCAAGGCCAAGCCGATCGCCGGCAAGAAGAAGTAATTCCGCTCCGCTTCGCTCGACCTCGCTCGAGACGAACGGCCGGTTTCGACGATTTCAGGACAGGATACGAACCATGGCACGCGAACCCCAGCGCATCCGGAGGCGGGAACGCAAGAACATCACCAGCGGCGTCGCCCACGTGAACGCCAGCTTCAACAACACGATGATCACCATCACCGACGCGCAGGGCAATGCGATCAGCTGGTCCAGTGCCGGCATGATGGGCTTCAAGGGCAGCCGCAAGAGCACGCCCTATGCGGCTCAGGTTGCCGCCGACGATGCCGGCAAGAAGGCGGCCGAGCACGGCGTGCGCACGCTCGAGGTGGAGATCAAGGGGCCTGGATCGGGCAGAGAATCTGCGCTGCGGGCCTTGCAAGCCGTTGGGTTTACTATCACATCCATCCGCGATGTGACGCCGATCCCGCACAACGGGGTGAGACCGTCCAAACGCCGCCGCGTCTGATCGAATGCGCGGCCAAGGCCGCAACAGCAATTCGCATCGGCCGCGGCGCTCCCAGCGCTCCGCGGCCGCTGCCGCCAGTGAAACACCTTTAGGGGAAGTCCATGTCCGTCAACACCAAGAACTGGCAGGAACTCAAGAAACCCAACAGCCTCGAAGTCAGGGAAGGCGGCGACAAGCGGCGCAAGGCGACGTTCGTCGCCGAGCCGCTCGAGCGCGGTTACGGCCTGACGCTCGGCAACGCTTTGCGCCGCGTGCTGCTGTCGAGCCTGCAGGGCGCCGCGATCACCTCGATCAAGATCGAGAACGTGCTGCACGAGTTCTCGAGCCTCGCGGGCGTCCGCGAGGACGTCACCGACATCGTGCTTAACGTGAAGCAGATCGCGCTGAAGATGGAAGGCGAAGGCCCCAAGCGCCTGCAGCTGTCCGCCACCGGCCCGGGCGAAGTCACCGCCGGCGATATTGCCGTCTCGGGCGACATCGAGGTGATGAACAAGGACCTCGTGATCTGCCACCTCGACGACGGCGCGACGCTCAACATGGAGCTCACCGCCGACACGGGGAAGGGTTACGTCCCCGCGGTCAGCAACCGCCCGGTCGACGCGCCGATCGGCCTGATTCCGGTCGACAGCCTGTACTCGCCCGTGCGCCAGGTGAGCTACAAGGTCGAGAACGCCCGCGTCGGGCAGGAGCTCGACTACGACAAGCTCAGCCTGACGGTCGAGACCGACGGCACGGTCACGCCGGAAGATGCGGTGGCCTATGCCGCGCGCATCCTGCAGGACCAGCTGACGCTGTTCGTCCACTTCGAGGACGGCGTGCCGCAGGCGGTGCCGACGATGATTGGGATGGCCGCGAAGCCCGAAGAGAGCGACGCCAATCAGCTCAATCGTTACCTCCTCAAGAAGGTCGACGAGCTCGAGCTGTCGGTCCGTTCGGCGAATTGCCTGAAGAACGACAACATCATCTATATCGGCGACCTGGTGCAGAAGACCGAGGCCGAGATGCTGCGCACCCCGAACTTCGGCCGCAAGTCGCTCAACGAGATCAAGGAAGTGCTGTCCAGCATGGGCTTGCGCCTGGGCATGGATATCCCCGGCTGGCCGCCGGAGAATATCGAGGAGATGGCCAAGAAGCTGGAGCAGGAACTGCTCGGCTGATCGGCCTCGCGGGTGATGGGTGGCGACCCTTGATGGCCGCCAGGACCGGGCTACCTGACACGGGCCCCTTACGAACGGAGTACTTGGACCATGAAGCACGGCATTTCCGGCCGCAAGCTGCAACGCAAGTCCGGCCACCGGGCCGCGCTCCTGCGCAATCTCGCCGCGGCGCTGATCAAGCACGAGCAGATCCTCACCACCACGGCCAAGGCCAAGGAACTGCGGCCTTACGTCGAGAAGCTGGTGACGCTGGCCAAGCGCGGCGGCCTCTCGAACCGCCGCCTGGCCCACAGCCGCCTCATGGATGAGGCGCAAGAGAAGAAGTTGTTCGAAGTCCTTGCCGAGCGTTATGCGGGCCGGGAGGGCGGTTACACCCGCATTATCAAGGCCGGTATTCGCGCCAGCGACGCGGCGCCGATCGCCTATATCGAGCTCGTCGACCGTGATCCCGAGGCCAAGGGCCAGGACAGCGGCCCGGTGCTCACCGAGGATGAGTACGCCGAGGCCTGAGGGCGCTCTTGCGCCTGCGCACCGCGCAACGGAATTCAGCACCAATGACGAGGGGCCGCCGGTTGGCGGCCCTTTTCGTGGCCGGGCAACGCGTCCCCTCAGGCGCGCGATTTGGCCTCGCGCGCGTCAGGCAGGATCCAGGCCTTCCTGAGCTGCAAGGGCGCGCGGGGACGCCTTCTGAGAAGCTTGCCGTTGCGCCCGAAGTGGTCGGGCCGGCGTTCGACAGTCCTGTTCATGTCTAGAGCATAGACCCGGTTCGGCTGAGCGAGCGTTGAGAAGCGTCGTTAAGTTCGGGTGTGCGCCGGGGCCCGCCTCAAGCCGGGCAGTGCGGATTCTTCGGTGGACACGGCGTCGGTGACGGCGAGGGGCTGGGTGAGGGACTCGGTGCCGGTGAGGGACTGGGTGTCGGTGAGGGACTGGGTGTCGGTGAGGGACTGGGTGTTGGTGAGGGACTCGGTGTCGGCTTCGGAGTGGGAGTGGGCGAGGGACCTGGCGCAGGTGCCGGTGCCGGCGATGGCGCCGGCACGGAAACCGAGTCCGCCCCGATCGCATTGACCTGGTTCGACATCTGCGAACGCAGGACGAGGCTCATCGCCGCGTTGCCGGCAACGATCGTCAGGCCGAGGGCACCGATGATCAGCGCATATTCGGATGCGGAGTTGCCGAGCTCGTTACGGATGAAACGCCCTACCAGGTGAAATCCCCCCGTCTTGTCCCTCGGCCGAATAGACCCCTCGCCAATCGCGCATAAGATGCCGAAAGTTAGGTCCGGCACTTTCAAGCAAATTCAATAACCTGGCTTCAAGACCGGCGGCGCATGGCCTGCGGAGTCCCCGAGCTGGGACACGGTCGACATCGTTCATATAACTATGCGAGTCTATGAACGAAGGCTGTCACGAAAGTTCAGCCTCGCCTCACTGACGGTCGTTCATAACCGCGGTTGCAAAGGGCGATGTCGCCCTGGAACACGAAAGGCATGGACCATGAAGACCCTTACGAAAGCCCTGGTCGGAACAGTTGCCGCCGGTGCCGTGGCAATGGCTTCTGCCGCCCCCGCCATGGCGCGGGACTACGACCGCCACGACGGGATTTCGACCGGCGACGTGGTCGCCGGCGCGCTGGTGCTCGGAGGCATTGCCGCCGTGGCATCGGCCGCGAGCCACGACAATTACCGCGTCGCCGACTATCGCTATCGTGGATACGATCGCTTCGGCGATCCCAGAAGCGCCGTCGAGCAGTGCGTCTATGCGGCGGAGCGGTCGGCAAACCGCTATTCCTACGGCGGCAATGCAAAAGTGACCGATATCCGCGACATCGATCGCAAGGCCACCGGTTACAAGGTCGAAGGCCGTATCGCGGTGAACACCCGCAATCCTTACTGGAACCGCGGGTGGAACAACGACTGGCGAGGATGGAACAACCGTTATCGCGGTTATGATGCCGGCAAGTTCACCTGCCAGGTGCGCTACGGCCGGGTCGTCGATCTCCGCTTCAGCGGAATTCGCGGACTGCGCTGACAGATCTGTGCATTAAGCAAGGCGGTTCAGGCTCATGCAAGCCTGGGCCGCCTAGCTTGTTCCTCGGAGGGGTGCGGCAGGGGCCGTGCCGCAAATGAGGACGCCTGGAATGGGCCGGATCAATCGCTTTGCCGCAGCGAGCGCGCTCGCCGCGGCTTTTTCCATGGCCGCGATGCCCGCTGCGGCGCGCGAGCACCGCTGGCATCATTGGCGGCATTATGACCGGATCGACGCCGGAGATGTCATCGCCGGAGCGGTCATTCTCGGCGGGATTGCCGCCGTTGCGAGTGCCGCCAGCAAGCGCGATCGCGATGAACCGGCGCCGCCAACCGTGCCGGTCGACCGCCAAGGCTACAGCTACGATCAAGCGGACCCGGACGTCGCCCTCGACCGCACCGCGGATACCTGCGTCGATGCCGTCGAACGCGGGCGTGACCGGGTGGATTCGGTTGACGAGGTGACGCGCGGACGCGACGGCTGGACCGTTTCCGGCGTGCTCGCGAACGGTCGCGACTTTGCCTGCCTCATCGGTAACGATGGGCGTGTCGAGAACGTGCGCGTCGCGGGTTCTCGGGCCGACGCTGCTTCACCGAATGACCGTTCCCATGACAGGCCACGGCAAGTTCCGGATGACGGGGCGACGCCGTCCGGCGGGGGCGACGATCCGCCGTTGCCGGCCGACGCTCGTCCGCAATGGCATGGCGACAATTCACAGTCCCACGCGCCTGACAACGCCCCGGCCCGGGGGCAGGATGACGGGCGTTACGACACCTCGCAGGCGCCGGACTTCGGCCAAGCCGTCTAGCGGCTAGGGCTCTCGCGAATAGGGCGGCAGCTCGAGCTGCCAGGTCAGGGCCGCGCCGCGCAACGCAAACGCCGCGAGCGCGGCCACGGCCCAGACGAGACCTTGCGGAAGGGGCAGGAGACTGCCGCTGGCACACAGCACCGCGCCAAGCGCGGCAGCCGTGACGTAGAGCTCCGGTCGCATCAGGATCGACGGCACCCCGGCCAGGACGTCGCGGATGATGCCCCCGACGCAGCCGCTGATCACGCCGAGAATCGCGGCCGGCAGCGGTTCGACTCCGAACGCCAGCGCTTTGGCGGTGCCGAGCACGGAATAGGCCGCGAGCCCGGCCGCATCGGCCCATTCGAGCAGGCGGCGGTCCCACCATCTGCGCGGCGTGAACCAGGCGAGCAGCGCGACGCCGAGGATCACCGCGGCGACCCATTGGTCGGCCAGCCAGAACGGCCGCACGCCGATCAGCAGGTCGCGCACCGTGCCTCCGCCAACGCCCGTGACGAGGGCAAAGAAGCACACTGTGACGAAAGTGAACCGGAGCCGCGCGGCGACAAGCGCGCCGGTGAGCGCGAATACGGCCGTGCCGGCAAGATCGAGCAGCGGAGGCAGGGCGGGGACGGCCGCGCCCATCGTCAATCCGTCGCGAACAGCTGCGCGAGGTCGGCGAAGGCTTTCATTTCGATCGCGTTGCCGGAGGGGTCGCGAAAGAACATCGTCGCCTGCTCGCCAGGATGTCCCCTGAAACGCACGTGCGGTTCGATGACGAATTCGGTTCCGGCTGCGGTGAGGCGCTCGGCGAGGGCCTGCCAGTCAGCCATCTCCAGGACGATGCCGAAGTGTGGCACGGGCACGTCGTGGCCGTCGACCGGGTTGCGCGATTCGGCCGCCGGCGCGTCGACGTGGTGCGCGACGATCTGGTGGCCGTAGAAGTCGAAATCGACCCAACCCTCGGCGCTGCGTCCTTCCGGACAGCCTATTATTCCGCCCCAGAACGCTCGCGCCTCTGCCAGGTCGCGCACCGGGAAGGCGAGATGGAACGGGCGCAGGGTCATTGGCCGTCCCTAGGCATGACGCCCAACCACGTCATCCCCGTGCAAGCGGGGATCCAGGGCAATTGAGCGCGGCGAACCCCTTTCCTTCCGCTGGGTGGCCGCGCGCGCGAGGATGACGAATATTCGGGGGGCAACCCTAGACATGAATCGGCTTGCCCTGCACGGCCATCGCGGCTTCCTTGATCGCTTCGGAATGCGTCGGGTGGGCGTGGCAGGTGTAGGCGATGTCCTCGCTGGTGGCGCCGAATTCCATCGCCAGCGCGGCTTCGGCGACCATCGTCCCGGCGACCGTAGCGATGATCCAGACGCCGAGCACGCGGTCGCTCCTGGCGTCGGCGATCACCTTCACGAAGCCGTCGGGCTCGTGGTTGGTCTTGGCGCGGCTGTTGGCGAGCATCGGGAACTTGCCCACCTTGATCTCGCCACGCTCCTTAGCCTGCTCTTCGGTCAGGCCGACACCAGCGATCTCGGGCATGGTGTAAACGACGCTGGGGATCACCGCGTGGTTCACGATGCCGGTCTCGCCGGCGATGTTCTCGGCGACGGCGATGCCTTCGTCCTCGGCCTTGTGGGCGAGCATCGGGCCGGGGATCACGTCGCCGATCGCCCACACGCCGTCGACCTTCGTGCGGAAATCTTCGTCAGTCTCGATCTGGCCGCGTTTGTTGGGTTCGAGGCCGATCGCTTCGAGGCCCAGCCCGTCGGTGTTCGGACGACGTCCGATCGAGACCAGCACGCAGTCGGCCTCGAGGGTCTCGCTCTTTCCGCCCGCCGCCGGTTCGAGCGTCAGCGTCGCCTTCTTGCCCTTGACCGTCACGCCGGTGACCTTGGTGGAGAGGCGGAACTCGAAACCCTGCTTCTTGAAGATCCTGTTCGCTTCCTTGCGCACGTCGGCATCCATGCCGGGGAGGATCTGGTCGAGGAACTCGACGCACACGACTTCTGCGCCGAGCCGCCGCCAGACGCTGCCGAGCTCGAGCCCGATCACGCCGCCGCCGATGACCACCAGCTTCTTCGGCACACTCGCGAGTTCCAGCGCGCCGGTCGAATCAACGACCACGCCTTTCGCATTATCGACTTCGACGCCGGGCAGAGGAGTGACCGACGAGCCTGTCGCGATGACGACGTTCCTCGCGCTGACGCTCTGGTCGCCGACCTTGACGACGTGGGCATCGGTGAAGCTGGCGCGGCCCTTGAGCCAGGTGACCTTGTTCTTCTTGAACAGGAACTCGATCCCGCCGGTGAGTTGCTTGACCGCGTCGACCCGCTGGCCGTGCATCGCCTCCAGGTTGAGCTTCGGCGTGACCTCGACCCCCATCTTCGCCATCGCCCCGCCGGCCGCCGCCTCGAAGTATTCCGACGCGTGCAGCATCGCTTTCGAGGGGATGCAGCCGACATTGAGGCACGTGCCGCCGAGCGTCTCGCGGCTCTCGGCGCAGGCGGTCTTCAGCCCGAGCTGCGCCGCGCGGATCGCCGCTACGTATCCGCCGGGACCGGCGCCGATGACGAGGACGTCGTAGTCGTAAGTTCGATCAGTCATGAACCCTCACAGGTCGATCAGCATCCGCATCGGATCCTCGATCGCTTCCTTGATGATCTTGAGCGCCGTCACCGCCTCGCGGCCGTCGATCAGGCGGTGGTCGTAGGTCAGCGCGACGTACATCATCGGGCGAATGACGACTTGGCCATCGCGAGCGACGGGGCGATCCTCGATCCGGTGCAGGCCGAGCACGGCGGCTTGCGGCGGATTGACGATCGGCGTCGACATCAGGCTGCCGAACACCCCGCCGTTGGAGATCGTGAAGGTCCCGCCCTTCATGTCGTCCATCGTCAGCGTCCCTTCCTTGGCGCGCGCGCCGAAGTCGGCGATGTCGAGTTCGATCTGGGCGAAACTCTTCTTGTCGGCATCGCGCACCACCGGGACGACGAGTCCGTTCGGCGCGCTGACCGCGACCGAGATGTCGACGAAGTCGTGATAGACGATCTCGTCACCCTCGATCTGCGCGTTGATCGAGGGCACGTCCTTCAGCGCCAGGCAACTGGCCTTGGCGAAGAAGCTCATGAATCCGAGCTTGATACCGTGCTTCTTGGCGAACAGGTCCTTGTAGGCTTCGCGCGCCTCGATCACCGCGCTCATGTCGCAGTCGTTGAAGGTGGTCAGCAGCGCCGCTTCTTCCTGCGCACCCTTGAGGCGGCGGGCGATCGTCTGGCGCAGGCGGGTCATCTTCACCCGCTCGGTCTTGCGCTCGCCGGCTGTCGCCTGCGTGGGCGAGGGCGCGGGTGCCGAGACGGACGGTGCCGGTGAAACCTTCTTGGCCGCGGCGGCGGCGAGCACGTCCTCCTTGGTCAGGCGCCCGTCCTTGCCGGTGCCTTTGACCTGGGTCGGATCGATGCCGTGCTCGATGACCGCACGGCGAACCGACGGCGACAAGGTGGCGGCAAGGTCGCCCGGCTCGGCCTTGGGCAGCTCGTCGAGCTCGCGGTCGATATCAGCCGCCTGTTCGGTTTCCTGCGCGCCGCCCGCGGGAGCTGGAGCCGCGGCCGTCGCTGCCTCGCGGGGCGCGACTTGCGTCGTCTCGCCGGCCGCGACACCGTTCTCGATCGTCGCAATGACCGTGCCGACTTGTACGGTGTCGCCCACCTTGACCCTTTGGGCGCCCATCACGCCGGCGACGGGCGAGGGCACCTCCACCGCCACCTTGTCGGTCTCGAGGCTGGCGATCGGCTCGTCCACTTTCACTGGATCGCCTGGCTGCTTGAGCCATTCGCCGATCGTCGCCTCGGTGACCGATTCGCCGAGAGTGGGGACTTTGACTTCGGTGGCCATTCCTCAGCCCTTCTTCCTGGTCTTGAGCGCGCGCCGCGCTTCGTCCTTGTCGCCGATCCCGAGCGCCAGGGAAACGAGCGCCTGTTGCTGCTCGACATGCCTCTTCGCAAGGCCCGTCGCCGGCGAGGCCGCAACGTCGCGGCCGGCATAGCTCGGGCGCATGCCCTTGTGGCCGGCTTCGCCCAGGGCATCCTCGATGCGGCTTTCGACGAAGAACCATGCGCCGTTGTTCTTCGGCTCTTCCTGGCACCAGACGACCGATTCGAGGTGGGTCATGCGTTCGAGGCGCACCGCCAGCGGCTCTCCGGGGAACGGATAAAGCTGCTCAAGGCGCACGATCGAGACATCTTCGAGCCTCTCCTCGGCGCGCTTTTCCATCAGGTCGTAGGCAACCTTGCCGGAGCACAGCACGAGGCGGCGAACCTTGTCGTCCGGAATGTCCATCCGGTCGGACAGGATGCGCTTGAAATGGCTCTCCTTGATGAACTCCGAGGCGCTCGACTTCGCCATCGGATGTCGCAGCAGGCTCTTGGGCGTCATGATGATGAGCGGCTTCCTGAACGGCCGCAGCATCTGCCGGCGCAGGCAATGGAAATAGTTGGCCGGGCTGGTGATGTTGCACACCTGGATATTGTCGTTGGCGCACAGCTGCAGGAATCGTTCGAGGCGGGCGCTGGAGTGCTCCGGCCCCTGGCCCTCGTATCCGTGCGGCAGGAGCAGGACGAGGCCGTTCGCCCGAAGCCATTTCACCTCGCCCGCGGCGACGAACTGGTCGATGATGATCTGCGCACCGTTGGCGAAATCGCCGAACTGCGCTTCCCACATCACCAGTGTCTTCGGGTCGGCGCCGGCAAAGCCGTATTCGAAGCCCAGCACCCCGTATTCGGAGAGCGGGCTGTCGTAGACCTCGAACTTGCCGTGCGGCAGTTCGCACAAGGGGATGTACTTGTGCTCGTCGACCTGGTCGATCCAGATCGCGTGGCGCTGGCTGAAGGTTCCCCGGGCCGAGTCCTGGCCGGACAGGCGCACGCCGAAGCCCTCGGCCAGCAGGCTGCCGAAGGCGAGCGCTTCGGCTGTCGCCCAATCGAACCCTTCGCCGGTTTCGAACATATGCCGCTTCGCGTCGATGACCCGGCCGAGCGTCTTGTGGATGTTGAGGTCCCCGGGGACCGTGGTCAGCGTCCGGCCGAGGCTTTCGAACAGCTTCTTGTCAACCGCGGTGTGGACGTTGCGGCGCGCGGTTTCGGGATCGGCGGGCTTGTTGAGCCCGCTCCACCGCCCGCCGAACCAGTCGGCCTCGTTGGGCTTGTAGCTGGCGGCGCCCGCGAACTCCTGGTCGAGCAAGGCATTGAACTCGTAGCGCATGTGCTCGGCTGCCTGGTCGTCGATCACCCCTTCTTCGATCAGGCGCTGGGCATAGATCTCGCTGACCCGCGCGTGCTCACGGATCCGGTCGTACATCAGCGGCTGGGTGAAGCTCGGCTCGTCGCCTTCGTTGTGGCCGAAGCGGCGGTAGCACCACATGTCGATGACGATGTCGCGCTTGAAGGTCTGGCGGAACTCGATGGCAAGCTTGCAGGCGAAGGTAACCGCTTCCGGGTCGTCGCCGTTGACGTGGAGGATCGGCGCCTGGACGCCCTTGGCCACGTCTGACGGGTACGGCGAGGAACGCGCGAACTGCGGGCTGGTGGTGAAGCCGATCTGGTTGTTGATGATGAAGTGGATGGTGCCGCCGATGTTGTAGCCGCGCACGCCCGAGAGGCTGAAGCACTCCCAGACGATGCCTTGACCGGCGAAGGCGGCGTCGCCGTGGATCAGCACCGGCAGCACTTCCTGGTGCTTCGCGAGGTCCTCTCTGAACGCCTGTGTTGCCCGCACCTTGCCAAGCACCACGGGATCGACCGCCTCGAGATGGCTCGGATTCGAGACCAGGCTCATGTGCACCTTGATCCCGTCGAACTCTCGGTCGGTGCTGGTGCCGAGGTGGTACTTGACGTCGCCCGAGCCGCCGACGTCCTCGGGATTGGCGCTGCCGCCGGAGAACTCGTGGAAGATCACCCGGTAGGGCTTGGCCATCACGTTGGCGAGAACGTTGAGGCGGCCGCGATGCGACATGCCGTAGACGATTTCGCGCACGCCGAAGGCGCCGCCATACTTGATCACCGCCTCGAGCGCCGGGATCATCGCTTCGCCGCCGTCGAGCCCGAAGCGCTTGGTGCCGACATACTTCTTGCCGAGGAACTTCTCGTATTCCTCCCCGCGGATGACGGCCGAAAGGATCGCCTTCTTGCCCTCGGACGTGAAGGTGATGACCTTGTCGGGTCCCTCGATGCGCTCCTGCAGGAAGCGGCGCTCCTCGACGTCCGAGATGTGCATGTACTCGACGCCGACGTGGCCGCAGTAGTTCTTACGCAAGATGGCGACGAGCTCGTTGATGCTCGTCCATTGCAGCCCCAGCACGCCGCCGAGGAAGACCTGGCGATCGAGCGCTTCGCCGGTGAAGCCGTAGTATTCGGGCGTCAGGTCGGCCGGCAGCTCGTGCTTGGTGAGATGCAGCGGGTCGAGGTCGGCCGCGAGGTGCCCGCGCACGCGGTAGGTGCGAATGAGGAGCATCGCGCGGATCGAATCCCCGGCGGCCTGCTCGATCGCAGAGGCATCGATCGTCTTGCCGGCCTTGGCCGCGGCTTGCGCGATCGCGACCTTGAGCGTGGTCGGATCGAGCGCCTGCGTGAGGTCGTCTTCGGCCTCGCCGCCGAGGATCGGCCAGCGGGCGTTCTGCCAGCTCGGCCCGGGTTGCGGGCCGTCCTGGCCGGTCAGCTCGGGGAGGAAATTCTGCGCTTCGTTACCCATCGGGTCGTTCCTTGAAGCCTAATGGGAGAGGGTCAGGCCAGTTCCTTGAGCAGCGCGTCGAGCGTCGTGCCGAGCTCGCTCGGCGACGGGCTGACGCGAATGCCCGCGGCTTCCATGGCGGCGATCTTGTCCTCGGCGCCCCCCTGGCCGCCGCTGACGATCGCGCCGGCGTGGCCCATGCGGCGGCCCGGCGGGGCCGTGCGGCCCGCGATGAAGCCGACGACCGGCTTCGACCGGCCGCGCCGGGCTTCGTCCGTGAGGAACTGCGCTGCATCCTCCTCGGCGCTGCCGCCGATCTCCCCGATCATGACGATCGACCTGGTTTCGTCGTCGGCGAGGAACAGCTCGAGCACGTCGATGAAATTGGTGCCATTGACCGGATCGCCGCCGATGCCGACCGCGGTGGTCTGGCCGAGACCGACCATCGTCGTCTGGTGCACCGCCTCGTAGGTCAGCGTGCCGGAGCGCGAAACGATGCCGACCGAGCCCTTCTTGAAGATGTTCGCCGGCATGATGCCGATCTTGCATTCCTCTGGTGTCAGCACGCCGGGGCAGTTCGGCCCGATGAGGCGCGACTTCGAGCCCGACAGCGCGCGCTTCACCCGCACCATGTCGAGCACCGGGATCCCTTCCGTGATGGCGACGATCAGCTCGACCTCGGCATCGATCGCCTCGAGGATCGAATCCGCCGCGAACGGCGGCGGCACGTAGATCACGCTCGCGCTGGCGCCGGTCGCGCGCCTGGCCTCGGCGACGGTGTCGAACACCGGCAATCCGAGATGCGTCTGCCCGCCTTTGCCCGGGGTGACGCCGGCGACCATCTGCGTGCCGTAGTCGAGCGCCTGTTGCGTGTGAAACGTGCCGGTTTCGCCGGTCATCCCTTGGGTGATGACCTTGGTGTTCTTGTCGACCAGAATTGCCACTTATTCGGCTCCATCAAGACAGGTTTGCTTGCATGCGCCCAGCTGGCCATCGCCCGCCGAAGACGACGATGCGGCGACCGCAAGAAGGACAAGTGCAAACATCAGCCCAGCGAGCTATCGATGCCCTTGCAGGCTGCCAGCAGCTCTTTCACCGCATCGACCGAGGTCTGGAAATTGGCCTTGGCCTCGTCGTCGAGGGCGATCTCGACCACTTCCTCGACACCGTTTGCGCCGATCACCGCCGGGACGCCGACATAAAGGTCGTTCACCCCGTACTGGCCCGTGAGATGCGCGGCGACGGGGAGGATGCGCTTCTGGTCGCCGAGGTAGGCTTCGGCCATCGCGATCGCGCTGGTGGCGGGGGCGTAATAGGCGCTGCCGGTCTTCAAGAGTCCGACGATCTCGCCGCCGCCGCCGCGGGTCCGCTGGACGATTTCGTCGAGACGGCCCGCGTCCACGCCGTTCATGCGGGCGAACTCGGGAACCGGGATGCCGTTGATCGTCGAGTAAGCGAGGACCGGGACCATCGAATCGCCGTGTCCGCCGAGGACGAAGGCGTTCACGTCGCGCACTGACACGCCGAACTCCCATGCGAGGAAGGTGGCGAAGCGCGCACTGTCGAGCACGCCTGCCATTCCGACCACCTTGTTGTGCGGCAGCCGCGAATACTCGCGCAGGGCCCACACCATCGCGTCCAGGGGGTTGGTGATGCAGATCACGAACGCGTCGGGGCAGTTGGCCCTGATGCCTTCGCCGACCGCGCCCATCACCTTGAGATTGATGCCGAGCAGGTCGTCGCGGCTCATGCCCGGCTTGCGCGGCACGCCGGCGGTGACGATCACCACGTCTGCCCCCGCGATGTCGGCATAGTCGTTGGTGCCGGTGATGGTCGCGTCGAAGCCCTCGATCGGGCCGCACTGCGACAGGTCGAGCGCCTTGCCCTGCGGGATGCCTTCCATGATGTCGAACAGGACGATGTCGCCCAGTTCCTTCTTCGCGGCGAGGTGGGCGAGGGTGCCGCCGATCATGCCGGCGCCGACGAGCGCGATCTTCCTGCGAGCCATGGAGCTTCCCGATAATCCTTCAACCTGCGCGGGCGCGAGAGGGTTGATCGAGGCGCCCCCGCGTCCCGCGAAGGAGCGCCGCCCGGGGCGATGCCGGCTGCCCTAGGCCCGCCGGTAGGCCTTGGCAACCGACAAAAGCGTTAAGATCCGTTGCCTGATTCAATAATAGTTCGCAATAGCGATAAAAGACCTGCAACACGGTTCCCTGACGGGCAAAATATCCGATGGTCGGGCCAAGAGCACTGTCAAGCGCGGCGCATGGAACGGTCTCGGCGGCGGTAACGTTGAAGCGTGAAACGCCAGCACCGCACACGGGTAAATATATGTTTGTACAGTGCGATCCGTGGCTGCCGGAGGGTCCCCCCAGTCGCGTTCTCCTGCTTCTCGGCTGGCTCAACGGCGGCGGCGCCGAACGCGTCGCGGTCCAGCTGGCGAACGACCTAAATGGCGGGGCGCTCGACGTGCGGATGGGCTTGCTGCGCCGGGCGGGTCGTTACATCGATCTCGTCGAACCCGGGCGGGTTCATTTTCGCAGCTGGTGCGAGCGCTGGTTCCCGGCCGATGGAGCGAGCGCCACGTTCTACCGTCCGGACCGCTTCCTGCGCAGCGTCACGGTGGGCCCTTTGGCATTCCGTTCGATCATCCGCGAGGCCGATCCCGAGCTCGTCGTGAGCTTCTGCAAGGGCCCGAACGTGCTCACCTATCTCGCCCTTCGCGCGATGCGCGGCAAGCGGCCGAGATGGATCGCGCGCGAGGGCAACAACATTGTCCGTTCGGCGAGGGAGGACGGACGGGACAAGGCAAGGCGCGGGCTCGAGCATGCTCTCGTGCGCAGCACCTATCGCGCGGCCGATTGCGTCGTCGTGAACTCGCAGCAGCTTGCCGCCAGCCTCGGGGAGCATTTCGGATTGCCGGCGGGGAAACTGCGCGTCATCCGTAATCCCGTCGACGTCGAGGCGATCCGCCGCCGGGCCGCCGAGCCGCTCGATGCCGCCCTGCGCGGGCCGCTCATCGTCACGACCGGGCGGCTGGTTGCGCAGAAGGGCCACGACATCGTGCTGCGCGCCTTTGCCGCAAGCCGGTTCCGCGCAAGCCATCAGCTGGCGATCGTGGGCGAGGGTCCCGAACGCGCGGCGCTTGGTGCGCTTGCCGCTGGCCTTGGTGTTGCCGACCGGGTCCACTTTCTCGGCTTTCGTTCGAATCCCTGGGCGTTGATGGCGCGCGCCGAGTTGTTCGTGCTCGCATCCCGCTGGGAAGGGTTCCCCAACGCCCTGCTCGAGGCACTCGCTTGCGGTGCCCCTGTGCTGGCGTCCGACTGCCGGTTTGGACCAGGCGAGATGATCGAACACGGCCGGAACGGATGGCTGGTACCACCCGATGACGGCGAAGCGATGCGCGAGGCACTCGACATGCTGCACGCCGCGCCCGAATTGCGCCGGCGCCTGGGCGCGGCCGCGACCCGGCGTGCGAACGAGTTCCGCCGCGAGGTGATCCTGCCGCAGTTCCAGGCGCTTTTCCAGGAACACGCGGGGCTGTCTCGCTTAGCGTTGCACCCTTCAGCCGGCGGGAGCTTGCAGCATTCGAACCGCGGGGCATGGCGTGCGGGCCTCACGTTCAGCTGAAGGCGCTGCCGTTTCCGGCGGGGCTGGCCGGCTGGTGCTGCGGGGCGGCGGGGCTTCGGCGCTCGGCTATGCCTTGAGATTTGCTGCTCGCCTGCTGGTGCTGCTTTTCGCCGGCCGCTTCTTCGGGGCCTCGCTTTTCGGTTCCTTCACGATCGCCATCGCGGTTGTCGAGGCGGCATCCATTGCAGCGGGCCTCAGCACCAAGTGGATGTTGTTCAAGTGGCTGGATCAAGACGTGAAGCTCGGCCGTGCCGCCCCTCACGCGCTCCTCGATGCCTTGCTCCTCGTGCTTTGCGCCAGCGGCCTTGTCGCCGGCTTGATTGCCGTCGCCGTCACCGTGGCGCCGCCCGGCAGCATGGACGAGAGCACGCGGTTGGCGATCCTCTATCTGGTCCCCGCCGTGGTCCTGCAGGCTCTGCTCGAGGTGTTCCTCGCCGCCACCCGCTGGACCGAGATCATGCGCTACGACGTGATCGCCAAGAGCCTGATCCAGCCGCTCGTGAGCATAGCGGCCATCGGATTGCTCCTCGCGCTCGGCTGGCGCGCGGTCGCGCTTGCATGGGGATACATCTTCGCAACCGTCTGCGCGCTCGTTTACGCCGCGCTCGCCACGCGCCGTCGGTTCGGCGGGCTTTGCCTGCGCCAGTATCGCGCCAGGCCCCGTCTCCTGTGGCGCCGCCTGAAGGGAGCCATGCCCACCACCGGGTCGGACCTCATCGATGCGCTCTACATGCGCGTCGACATCTACCTCGTCGGCATTCTGCTCGGCGCCCACGCGGCCGGAATTTATGGGCTGGCGCGGCAAGTGAGCATGCCGATACGACAGGTTCGCCAGGCGTTCGACGGCATGCTCGTGCCGCTCGTCTCGCACACCCTGACCCACGGAACCATCGCGCAGGCGGGCCACGCTCTTGCCCGATCTTCGCGCCTCGTGCTGGTGCTGCAGCTGCCCGTGGTGCTGCTGCTGTGGGCTTTCGGCCGCCCGTTGCTCGATCTCGTCGGCGACGGTTTCGCTTCCGGTTACGCCGCGATGCTGTGCCTCGCCGCCGCCGAACTGGTCCAGGGCGCTTTCGGCCTGGGCGAGCTGTTGCTCGTTTACGCGCGGCCGCGCCTCATGGCGCTGCTGAGCGCGGCGTTCGTGGCTCTCGGCGCCGCTGCCGCGGTGGTGCTTGAGCCGCTGCTCGGCCTCGCCGGTATCGGGCTTTCGGTGCTGGTCAGCTACGGCACGCGAGCCGTGTGCCGGCGGATGATGTTGCGCGGCCTGTTCGGCCTCAGGATCGATTCGGCCCTGTGGAGCGGTCCTGCGGTGGCGATCGCCGCCGCAATTGCCGTTACGGCCGCCTTGTGGGCCGTTTCCGTCCTGGCGTCGGTCGGATTTGGCCTCGGTGCCTATTTCGGCGCCCTGGCGATGTGGCTTGGCCGGGCAGGCGACCGGCTGGTGCCGGAAGGCTTTATCTCGAAAGGCGAGCGGCCGCCCCGGCTTCAGCCGGCGAGGCGGCTGGCCGCTTCGCGTCCCTCGCGCTCCTGGGAGAGCAACATGGCGGCGAGGAAATCCGGCACCGCGCGGCTGAAGTAATAACCCTGGCCCAGCGTGCAGCCGGCGTTACGCACGGCTTCGACCTGCTCGATCGTTTCGAGTCCCTCGGCAACGATCTCCATCTCCAGCGTCGAGCCCATTTCGGCCACGGCCCTGATGATCGCGTCGCTCTTGCGACCGATGTTCGGTCCCGAGACGAAGCTGCGGTCCACCTTGATCTTCTTGAACGGGAACTGGTTGATGTATCCGAGCGAGGAATAGCCGGTGCCGAAATCGTCAAGCGCAAAGCGCACGCCCTGAGCCGACAGCTCCTCGATGAAGCGCGCCGCGTGCTCGCTTTCTTCGATGAACAGGCTTTCGGTGACTTCGAGCTCGAGACGGCTGGGCGGCAGTCCGGCGTCCTTGAGGGCGTTGAGGATTCCCAGCGCCGCACCCGGCGCGCGCAACTGGATCGGCGAGAGATTGACCGCCAGCGTGACGTGCTCCGGCCATTGCGCTGCCGCCTTGGCGGCCTGGGCGGTGATCCAGTTGCTGAGCGTGATGATCACGCCGGTTTCTTCCGCCACCGGGATGAACTCGTCCGGGCGCAGCTCGCCTTTCTCGGGATGAAACCAGCGAACCAGCGCCTCGAAAGTGCGGATGCGGCCGGTCTTCAGGTCGACGATCGGCTGGAAGAAGATCGACAACTCGTCCTTGCGGATCGCGGCCCTGAGCTCGGATTCGATCTGTTTTTTGCGCACCAGGTCGCGGGTCATCGCCGGATCGAAGAACCTCAGCTGGTTCCGGCCACCAACCTTGGCGTGGTACAGCGCAAGGTCGGCGCTTTGCATCACGGTCTCGACGTCGGGGCCGTCGTCCGGCAGCAGCGCGACGCCCATCGACGCGCCGCAGGGGATGCGGTTGCTGTCGATGCGGAACGGGCGCGACAGATCGCCGATCATCGCGCTCGCAAGCTGTTCGCTTTCCGCGCGGTCGCGAACGACGCACGCGGCGACGAATTCGTCGCCACCGAAGCGCGCGATCGTCGCGTCCTCGGGCGCCACTTCGGTCAGCCTCCGGGCGACTTCGGCGAGGACGCTGTCGCCGACGCCGTGACCCAGGGTGTCGTTCACTTCCTTGAACTTGTCGAGATCGAGCCAGAACATCGCCAGCTTGCCCTCTGCCGGCAGGCGTATCACCTGCTCGTCGAGCGCGTGGTTGAGCCCGCCCCGGTTCAGCAGGCCCGTGACGATGTCGGTGCGGGCGAGCTCGCGCATCTGCTCGGCCATCGCGGCGCTGGTGTCGGCGGCGAGGATCTGTTCGCGCAGCGTGTGGAACAGGTTGAGCGTGATGAGGACCATTCCCGAAGTCAGGATCGCGATGATCCCGGCAAGAACATCGAGCGCGGGGCCGCCGATGACCAGGCAGGCCACGATGATCGGCAGGCTTGCCAGCAACAGTTGCCCCACGGCCATGGCCGGTCTGGCGGCGGTGCGTGCCGCCACGCCGACGCCGTACACGAGGGCATAGCTGACGGTGAGAATCGACAGGTTCTCCATCGAGCCGAGCGTCATCGTGAGGGCGGCAATCGATCCGGCAAACAGGGACGACGTCAGGGTGCCGACTTCGTACACCGCTTCGAGAACCCGGCGTTCGCTGCGGATGAGTTCGCTGTCCCGCGATAGGCGGGCGGCGACGCCGATGCGGGCAATGGCGACCCCCATCAGCAAGGCGGCGAAGAGCTCGATGACGATGTCCTGGGTGACAAGCGCGGCCGTCAGCGCGGCCGCGATCCCGGCCAGGGTGCCCAGCGCAAGGCTCGCCGTGTGCGCGTAAAGCGAGGCGACCAGCTTGCGCCTGACAAGCTGCTCCTCGCTGTCGCCGGCAAGGTAGTCCCTGAAAATGTGCCTCAGGCGATTGATCGGTCCGCCCCCCTCGGTCTGCGGGAGCTAGCGAAAGAACGTCACCTAATGGTTAATCAGCGCCTTACGCTGACTTGTGGAAAAAGGCGACCGAAGCGAGGCTTCAGCCGACCTCTTGCGCAGCCAATTCAGAGCCCAGCTGCCGCGCAAGCCGCCGATCGAGCGTGCGGCAAATCCCGAGCCACCAGCGATAGGCATCGCGATCGCCGGCGAAGTAGGCGGCCTCTGCCCGGCGCCGCGCATGGCCCGCCGCCGCCAGGCCATGCTCGGCGAAATGGCGCAAGGCCGCGCGCAGCAACGCATTATCCGAAAGCGGCGGCTCATTGTCGTTGTCCGCCCTCGCGACCGCCGCGCGCACGTGCGCAGGGGCGATCCTGGCGCTGAAGGACTTGGGCGGGGCGGCAAAACGAATGCTCATGCCTGGTGCGATCCGGTCATTGGCCAGGGACCGGAGCGGCCCGAGCACACCCCGTCTAACGCGCCCGGCCTAAGCGATGGTTCGCCAGCATGGTTTCCGCAAGGCGATCCGGCGTTTACCTTTTTGCCGAAGTCACGGCCGATCGAGCCACTGCCCGCTGCGTTGCAGCTCGGGGGACAGGGTCCCTCCGTCCGGCAGGTTGCTGCCCGTGAACTGGGCGTCGCCACCGCGAGCCTGTACGGCAACGGAATGGGCCGGCTGTGATTTGGGCGTCGTGGTTCCGCTCGCTTGGGAGCGCATTTCCGGAGACGGAGACGATGACGCAAGCGCGGCGACGTAGGCCCGCGCGAGCATCAGCGGATCATCGTCGGACGACGGGGCCGGCGTTGACGTCTTCGCGTGCGGCGCGGCCATGGGCTCGCCGCCGAGATAGGCAATGTGGAACGCCGCTCTCTCGCCAGCAGGGCCGGGCAAGCGGAAGAATTCATGCGCCCCGATCGTGATCACGCGCTGCATGGCGTTGTCCCACGCAGGGTGCACGTCCAGCGTGTGGTAGTGCGTGGCCAGGCCGACGGGTGCGTAAACGGCCCCGGCGAGGGCCTCCTCGGCGACACGGCGAGCACGCGCCCACCAGTAGGGCACCGGCTTGCGGATGAGAGAACCGTCGCAGGCGAATGTGAATTGGCAGCCGGTGCTCCGTTCCGAACCCTGGAAGACGACGCCGCAGACGGTTTTCGGAAAGCTGGGATGGGCGACGCGGTTGAGCACCACTTGGGCTACCGCGCGCTGGCCGTCATCCGGCTCCGTCGCCGCCTCGTAGTAGATGGCCATCGTCAGGCATTGCTCGGCGCGCGCGCGGTCGAGCCAGCTTCCGGATGACAGGAACGCTCGCGCGGCCGGGCCGGGCGAGGTTGCCTGGTCGACCAACCGGCTCGCGGCCGACCGGCCGATTGCGGGGGCCATCGGCGTCCCGGCGAGCGGCCCATCGGCCGATTTCGTACCGTATGCGGTGGCCTCGACGCTGGAGGAAGCCTCACGCGAGGCAGGGGTCGCCCAGTTTGTCGCGCCGGCCATCGCGGGAAGGGCCATGGCGGCTGCGATCGCGGCGCAGCGCTTGCGCAGGCGATGCCGCCGTTGCGCCAGCACGGCTCGGCCGCGCCCGGCTCGCGTGATCCGCGCGTGGAATCCACGCGAAGACACCATGGCCTGGAAATCCGGCGCGTTGTCGGTGATCGGCACGGCTTCGCGCTAGCTCGCTGAAGCCACCCCTGCACTCGCGCCAAAGGAGCCGTCCCGCGTTGATACGCGTCGGGCGCCCCCCGGTTAACGCCGCTGCGGATTGCGCGGGGCGTGCAGCGGAGCTATTCGAGCGCCCGTGTCACGGATCGCCCGGGAGGCCGGGCCGGCGGGCGAGAGCTCGCCGAGGGAACTGGGTGCGAAGCCCAGGCTGCCCCCGCAACTGTGACCGGGGAGCCGCGCGCCGGCAAAAGCCACTGGCCGAGTTTTCGAGGCCGGGAAGGCAGGCGCGTCGGTGGCGATCCGGCGAGCCAGGAGACCTGTCCGAGACGCGTCGTTCGGCCCGCGGGCGGGGTGCACCGCAGGCAAGCGACGGATGACCGCGCAATTTTGGCGCGGCCTCCCGCCATGAACGGCATGTTGATGTCGTGCGGGAGGGTTCATGCATAAACTACTATTCTGTTTCGGTATATTCGCGCTTTTCGTGTCGCCGCTCGCGGCCCAGGAACAGCCCGGCGAGCAGGCTATCGCGCTCCACGAGCCGTCCAGCGAAGACTCGATCACGGTGCTCGGCACCGGCACGCGCGACACGATCCGCACGACCGGCGAGCCGCTTAGCGTCATCGACAGTGACGAGATCGAGACGGTCCAGGGCGGCGATATCACTCGCGTACTCGAGCGGACCCCTAGCCTGTCATTCTCGCGTAACGGCGGGCCGGGCGCATTTACCGAGGCAAGTCTTCGCGGTGCGGCGGCGGAACAGCTGCTGGTGCTGATTGACGGGGTGCGGGTTGCCGATCCCGCGGCGCCGGGAGGGGGGTATGATTTCGGTACGCTCCTGCCCGCCGGGATCGGCAAGATCGAGATCCTGCGGGGCTCCAACGGCACGATCTGGGGCAGCCAGGCCATAGGCGGCGTTCTCGCGGCGTGGACCGACAATTTCAGCGGAGCCAAGGCATCGGCCGAGTACGGCTCGCGCGACACGACCTACGGCACGCTGGCGGCCGGCGTGGACCAAGGTCCGCTGAAGATAACCGCCGACGGTGCGTGGTACCGCACGGACGGCTTCTCTGCCGCCGCCAACGGGAGCGAGCCGGACGGTTTCCGGCAGTGGCTGGCGGGCGGCACCGGTTCGCTCGCCGTAGCCCCGGGACTCAATCTTCGCGGGTCGATCAGGTATGCCTCATCCCGCGTCGACATAGACGGTTTCCCCGCACCCGAATTCGTCCTCGCGGATACGGCCGAATTCCAGGACACGCGACAGCTCTCGGCGCTGGCCGGAATATCCTATGCGAACGAAGGCCTGAGGGTCGATGCCTCGTGGTCGGGCGCCGACACCGAACGGGACAACTTCGACCCGTCGACCGGTTCGGCGCCGAGCTATTCCACCAATGGCCATTCGGACCAGCTCATTGTTCGCGGGGCATGGGAACTTGGCAAATCAACCATCTGGTTTGGCGGAGAAAATGAGTGGACCCGCTTCACCTCCAGCTTCGATGCGAGGCAGCGGGCGCGTGCATCGGGCGCGTATGTCCAGCTCGGGCATCGCTTCGGGGCGCTCGCCGTGAACGTCGGCAGCCGGTTCGCCGATCACGGTCGATTCGGCACGGCGACGACCTTCGGCGCCGACGCGTCGCTGGAACTGGGCCATGGCTGGCGGTTCCGCGCGAGCTTCGGGGAAGGTTTCAAGGCGCCGACGCTGTTCCAATTGTTCTCGGACTTCGGCAACCTCGCGCTTCGTCCCGAGCGCAGCAGCAGCGCGGACTTCGGCGTCGAGCTGAACGATCGCAACCATGGTCCCTATTTCTCGGCCACCCTGTTCCGCCGCGAAAGCAAGGCGCTGATCGACTTCGTCTCGTGCTTCGGCGAAACCAGCGGCATCTGCGCCGATCGGCCGTTCGGCACCTATGACAATGTCGGGCGCGCCCGCGCGCAAGGGATCGAACTGGAGGCAACGCAGGAGCTCTCGTCGGGTCTGGTGGCGCGCGCCGTCTACAGCTTCGTCGATGCGCGGGATCGCACCCCAGGATCCCCCGGCCGCGGCAACAGACTGGCCCGCCGGCCGCGGCACATGGCTACGCTGGGCGCAGACTGGCGATTGGATCATTCCGGCGCATCGATCGGCGCTGACCTGAGATGGGTTGCGGGGAGCTTCGACGATGCGGCCAATCGCCTGCGTCTTTCGCCTTACGCGGTGCTCGACGTGACAGGCCGATGGCCGATCGGCAACAGGATCGAGCTTTACGGTCGGATCGAGAACCTGTGGAACGAACGCTACCAGACCGCCGCCGGCTACGCATCTGCGCCGCGCGGGGCGTTCGTCGGGGCGAGATGGCGGCTGTGAGCGCGCACGTGCGGCAAGGCCGAAGACGCATTGGCCTGTTCGGGTGCTGCATGCCTCC
>Ga0207690_10000266_pt1 | contig 37573 bp, 28 predicted proteins | sample KBSC23metaG_FD_184315 | JGI IMG/M metagenome (GOLD analysis project Ga0207690, IMG submission 184315) | Corn rhizosphere microbial communities from Kellogg Biological Station, Michigan, USA - KBS C2-3 metaG (SPAdes) (version 2) | ecosystem: Host-associated > Plants > Roots > Rhizosphere > Soil ... | reverse complement strand
CCGCGGCGATCCGCAAGGCGGCGCTGGCGGTGGCGGGCGGCCAGTACGACGCGCAGTTCCCGATCGACATCTTCCAGACCGGCTCGGGCACCAGCACCAACATGAATGCGAACGAGGTGATCGCGCATCTGGCGGTGCAAGGCGGCGCCAAGGTGCATCCGAACGATCACGTCAATTACGGGCAGAGCTCGAACGACGTGATCCCCACCGCGATCCACGTCAGCGCCACGCTGACCGCCAGCGAGCAGTTGCTGCCGGCGCTGAAGCATCTGAAGAAGGCGATCGACAAGCGCGCGCGTGAACTGCGCAACACGCCGAAGACCGGGCGCACTCACCTGATGGATGCGATGCCGATCACCTTCGGACAGGAGCTGTCCGGCTGGTCGGCACAGATCGGTTCCGCCATCGAACGGATCGAGGATGCCTTGAAGCGCATGCGCCGGCTGCCGCAGGGCGGCACGGCGGTGGGCACCGGCATCAATGCCGATCCGAAGTTCGGCCCGGCGATGGCGGCGCAGTTGAAGAAGCTGACCGGGGTGAAGTTCGAGTCGGCGCCGAATTATTTCGAGGGCATGGCCGCGCAGGACGCCGCGGTGGAGTTGTCCGGTGCGCTGAAAACACTGGCGGTGGCGCTGATGAAGATCGCCAACGACCTGCGCTGGATGAATTCGGGCCCCCTGGCCGGCCTGGGCGAGATCGAACTGCCAGCGTTGCAGCCGGGTTCGTCGATCATGCCGGGCAAGGTCAATCCGGTGATCCCCGAGGCCGTGGCGATGGTCGCCGCGCAGGTGATCGGCAACGACGCATCCATCACCATCGCCGGCCAGTCCGGCAACTTCCAGCTCAACGTGATGCTGCCGCTGATCGCGCACAACCTGCTGCAGTCGATCGGGATACTGGCCAACGTCAGCGTGCTGCTGGCCGACAAGTCCATCGCCGGCTTCAAGGTCAACAAGGCGCGGGTGAACCAGGCGCTGGCGATGAACCCGATCCTGGTCACCGCGCTGAACCCGGTGATCGGCTACGAGAAGGGCGCGGCCACCGCCAAGCTGGCGTACAAGCAGCACCGGCCGATCATGGAGGTGGCGCTGGAAACCACCGGGCTGTCGAAGGATGAATTGAAGAAGTTGCTCGACCCGATGGCGCTGACCCGCGGCGGCATCCACGGTTGACCTTGAAAGACGTACTGCAGGCGCCCGCGAGCGGGCGCCTGCATCGGGTCAGTCGGAGAATACGGCGAAGCCTTTCTTGCCGTCCTTGTCCTTCATGTCCCTGCCGCAATCATCAATGTCCTCTTGGGTCATCGTGGCGTAGGGCCTGAATGCGGGCAGGGCGGCGGCCAGCTTCTGCTGCGAGGTGAGCAGGCCGGGCATGCGCTTGCACAGTTGCATGGCGGCGGCCTGGATCTGGTCGGTCTGCGGCTTGATGCTGGCCTCGATCTCCTTGTCGCTCTTGCCGGTGAACGCGCCCCAGATCGCCTGCTTCGCTGCCGTGACGCCGATGTCCGCACCGCTTGCGCCGATGTCCATGCCGGCCTCGGCGATGCCGATGATCTGCTGGCGGTAATCCACCAGCATGGCGTGCTGTTCCGGCGTGGCCGATACCGGCTTGCCGGCGATCACCAGCTCGCCTTGCGGGGTGATCACTGCCTTGGGCCGGGAGTCGTCGTGGTGGCGCGGACCGTTGCCGATGTGGACGCCGCCCACGTCGATGTCCTGGGTGACCAGTTCCTTCTTGGCCTGCTCGATGCCCTTGCGGACCTCGGAGGCGATCATCGAGGAAGAGGTCTGCTCGCGAACTTCCTTTGCGGCCTGGGCCATGTCGCTGGCGGCGCCCGGTTGGGTGGTGTCCTGGCCGGATTGGCTGCAGGCGGCCAGCGGCAGCAGCAGGAGCAAGGCGAGTGCGCTGAAAGTGACGGGTTTCATGAATGTTCTCCTTTCTCGAATTCGACCGGAAGTCAGCTGTCGTCGCGCCAGCGGCGGAACCAGACTGCACCGGCGAGCAGGCCCAGGCCGACCACCACGCCGATCCACAGGTTGGCGGACGCCAGCAGCTGGTAGGTGTTGGTCAGGTCCATGAAGCTCAGGTCGGAATTGCCGGCGACATGATGTGTGAAGGATGCTTCGTCTGCCAGACTACCGGTGATGGGAAACACGCTGAGCAAGCTGCGCTGCACGATATTTTTCCAGAACCAAACGGTGGGCAGATCGAACAGTCCCATCAGGCCGAACCAGCTGACCACCAGACCGGTAGCCACCGGCAACGCCACTGCCCACAGGAAGGGCTTGTTGCGACTCCAAGCCGAGCAAAGCAGCAGCCAGCCCGCCGAGGGCAACGCCAGCAGGGCATACAGCGGGATGTAACCGATCAGGTTGAGCATCACGCGGAACGGGTGCGCCAGCACCAGCAGGTGCCACACATTCACGCCGTGGAACGACAGCGTCGTCGCTACGATCAGTAACTGCAGCATGCCGACGACAATACCCACGACGACGGCGATGATCGGTGCCAGAACAGTCGCGCTGACCACCTTGGACAACACGGTACTGGTATCCGAAATTGGCAGGGACTTCCAAAACAGGATGCTGCGATCGCGACGGTCATCGTACAGTGCGCCGAGGTAATAGAAGAACACCACGAAACCGAGTACCACCGCGATCAGCATCGTTGCAGAAAACATCGCGATGTCCATGGTCAGAGCGACTCTGCTCATGTCGCCGGCGTCCATCTGCGTTCCGACCCTATGTAAAACGCTGCTGGCGCCAAAGTCGAAGCCATGTCGCGCGCCGACCACCTCGGCGGTGATGATGCCCATGATGTTCAGCAGCAGGAACACGCCGCCGGTGATGATGGGTGCCCAGAAGAAGCCGCCCCGGTGTTCCCAGAATTCGCGCTTCACCAGCCAGTAGAAGGTTTTCATGCGTAGGTTCCCTTCATGGTGGCGACGAACAGGTCGCTGATGGAGGGCCGGCGGGTTTCGCCCAGTTCCTCCAGCACCGCGCGGTTCGCGCCGTCAAACAGAAAAATGCTCTTGCCGAAGACCTGCCGCTCGTCCAGCGGCTTCAGTGCGCGGGCCGCGTCGGCCCTGTCGGCCCCGACCATCACCTCGATGAAGCGATCGCCGACCGCGTCCATGTCGGCATCCAGCACGATCTTGCCGTCGCGGATGAACATCAGGTCGGTGAGGATGTGCTCGACTTCCTCCACTTGATGCGTGGTGACGATGATCGTCTTGTTCTCGTCGAAGTAATCTTCCAGCAGGTTCTGGTAGAACTGCTTGCGGTAGAGGATGTCCAGGCCCAGGGTGGGTTCGTCCAGGATCAGCAGCTTGGCGTCGATGGCCATCACCAGCGCCAGGTGCAACTGCACGATCATGCCCTTGGACATCTGCCGCACGCGCTGGTCGGGCTGCAGCTTGGTGCGGGCCAGGAATGCCTCGCACTTGGCGCGATCGAAGCGCGGGTGCACGTTGGCGACGAAGTCCACCGCCTGGCGCACCTTGATCCAGCGCGGCAGCACGGCCACGTCGGCGATGAAGCACACCTCGCCCATCAGCTTGTCACGCTGTTTGCGCGGGTCGAAGCCCAGCACGCTCAGCTCGCCGGTGAAGTCGGTGAGGCCCAGGATCGCCTTCAGCGCGGTGGTCTTGCCGGCACCGTTGGGGCCGATCAGGCCGACGATGCGGCCGGGTTCGATCCGGAAACTGGCGTTGTCCAGTGCCAGCGCCGACTTGTATCGCTTGGTCAGGCCACTGGCCGTGATCACCGCGCTCATGATTTCTCCTCCTTGTCGGTGCCGGCTTCGCGCAGCAGCGTCTTCAGATCCAGTCCCAGCCGCTGCAGGCGGGCAAACAATACCGGCCACTCTTCGCGCAAGAACCGCTCGCGTTCGGATTTCAGCAGCGCTTCGCGAGCGCCTTCGATGACGAACATGCCCAGACCCCTCCGTTTTTCCACCAGTTGTTCGTCGACCAGTTCCTGGTACGCCTTCGACACGGTCAGCGGATTGATTTGGTAGTCCGCAGCCACCTGGCGTACCGACGGCAGCGGGTCGCCCTCGTTCAAGGCGCCGTCCAGGATCATCGCCACCACGCGTTGCTGCAGCTGGCGATAGATCGGGACGCTGTCGTTCCAGGTAATGGTCATATTTATTCCTTGCTGATGCGGCCGAACTTGTTGCCAAACGAATAGTAGGGCATGACCAACTGCGACCCGAGCAGGCTGAACTGCTCCGTGTCGCTGGCGCCGTCCAGGTGCCCGATGGCCGGGATCGTGGCGACGCCAGCGACGCCGATGTCGTTCAGCAGGGCAGCGGTGCGCATTTCGGCGGCGCTGGGGCGAACCTGGACCGGGGCCAGGTCGATGACGGGGGTGGCGCTGGTCTTGCTGGCCGGGGCCGGCTGGCTGTCGACGTTGTAGTTGACGGCGCTCAGGCTGGCGAAGGTGAACAGGACGGCGGCGACGCTGGCGATCAGGTTCTGCGCTTTCATGACGGGCCTCCTTAGTGACCTCGTTGAGTGGTGTTGTAGTGAACTATAACACTGAACTTTGAGCCGTCAATAGGCGAAATGCGATTTCGTAACATGACTGATGGCCTATATGCCTGGACGGCGGCCCGGCGTTGCCCGCCGTCATCCCGCGGTCTTCGGCGAACATGGTTCAATGCGCCGATATCAGTCACGCGGAGGCAGGCATGGATCTCGAATTGCTCGACCGGGTCGTGGTGGTCACCGGCGCCAGCAAGGGCATCGGCCTGGCCTGTGCGATCGCGTTTGCATGCGAAGGGGCGAAGGTGGTCGGCGTTTCGCGCGATCCGGCGAACCTGCGTGCCGCGCAGCAGCAGCTCGAGTCGCTCGGCCTGGCGATGGCGGTGCAGTCGGCCGACCTGAAGGACAGCGTGGCGGCACAACGGGTCGTGGAGCGCATCGAGCACGACCATGGTCCGGTCGACGTGCTGGTCAACTGCGCCGGAGCCGCGCGCCGTGCGCCGCCGGATGAGCTGGATGTCGCCGCGATGCAGGCGGCGATGCAGGCGAAGTACTTCAGCTACATGCACGTGATCGACCCGGTGATCCGCCGCATGGGTGCGCGCGGCCGCGGCAGCATCGTCAACGTGATCGGGCAGGGCGGACGCCAGGCCAATCCGCAGCATATCGGTGGCGGTGCGGCGAATGCCGCCCTGATGCTGGCCACCGTGGGCTATGCGAATGCCTATGCCGACAAGGGCGTGCGGGTGAATGCGATCAATCCCGGCATCACCCGCACCGGTCGGGTCGACGAGGGTCTGGATGCGGCGGTCCGCGCCAGCGGGCGACCGCGCGAGGAACTGCTGGCCGCGCAGCTCGCCGACATTCCGCTGGGCCGCATGGCCGAACCGGCGGAGATCGCCGACGTGGCGGTTTTCCTGGCCTCGGCACGCGCCAGCTATGTCACTGGCGCCATCATCCCGATGGATGGCGGCAAGACTTCGACGATCTGATCAGCAACGCAAAGGCCGGCTGCGAGGCCGGCCTTTGCGCGTGCGATTCATTCGATCAATCCTGCGCGGCGTAGACCTGCTTGCCGCCGACCCAGGTCTGCAACACCTTCGTGCTCCAGATCTTGCTCGCGGGGTCCTTGAAGATATCGTGGTCGATCAGGATGAAGTCGGCCCACTTGCCCGGCTCCAGCGTGCCCAGGGTCTTTTCCGCATGCTCCGCGTAAGCCGCGTCGAGGGTGAACGCGCGCAACGCCTCGGCCGGCGTCATGTCCTGGTCCGGGTACCAGCCGCCCGGCGGCTGGCCGGCGTGATCCTTGCGGGTGATCGCCGAGTACAGGCCGTAGAACGGGTTTGGCGATTCCACCGGGAAGTCCGAGCCGCCGGCGACGATCGTGCCCTGCTTGAGGAAGCGCTGCCAGGCGTAGGCACCCTTGATCCGCTCGTGGCCGATGCGGTCTTCCGCCATGTTCATGTCGGAGGTGGCGTGGGTCGGCTGCATCGAGGCGATCAGCTGCAGCGGCACGAAGCGCGGGATGTCCTTGAGCGAGACGATCTGCGCATGCTCGACCCGGTTGCGCCGCGCGATGCCGTCGGGATGGGTCTTGTAGGCCGCTGCGTAGCTGTCCAGCACCTCGCGGTTGGCGTGATCGCCGATCGCGTGGATGGCGACCTGGTAGCCCTTGCCCAGCGCCTTGCCGATCTCCGCGGTCAGCTCCGCAGGTTTCAGGAACAGCAGGCCGCGGTTGTGCGGGTCGTCGGAGTAGGGCGCGAGCATCGCTGCGCCGCGGCTGCCCAGCGCACCGTCGGCGAACAGCTTGACCGCGCGTACCGTGAGGAAGTCGTTGCCGTAGCCGATCAGCGGGCCGTCCTTGCTGATCGTGTCGAAGTCGTCGCCGGTGCCCCGGATCATCGCGTAGATGCGCGCAGTCAGCTTGTGCTGGTCGGCGTACTGCCGATACAGCTCGTAGTTGGCCAGATCGATGCCGGCATCGCCGACGCCGGTGAGGCCGACGCTGGCCATCTCGGCCAGCGCGGTATCCAGCGCGGCGGCCTTCTGCTGCGGGGTCGGCGGCGGGACTTTCGCATCGATCAGCGCGGTGGCGCCGTCGACGAAGACACCGGTCGGGTTGCCGCCGGCATCGCGTTCGATGCGCCCGCCGTTGGGGTCCTTGCTGGCCTTGTCGACCCCGGCCAGCTTGATGGCGGCGCTGTTGGCCCAGCCGGCGTGGCCGTCGACGCGACTCAGCCAGACCGGGCGGTCGGCAACCGCAGTGTCGAGTTCCTTCGCGGTGGGGAAGCGACCCAGCTTCCAGATTTCCTGGTTCCAGCCGCTGCCGAGGATCCATTTCGCCTCGGGATGCGCAGCGGCGTACGCCTTCACTTTCGCCAGCGCCTCGTCCAGCGACTTCGTGCCGGCAAGGTCGACGTTGTTGCGTGCGTAGCCGAGTTCGAGCACGTGGCCGTGGGCGTCGATCAGACCGGGCAGCAGGGTCTTGCCATGGCCGTCGATCACCTTGGCGTCGCCGGCGCGGCTGGCCAGTTCGGCATGGCTGCCGGTGGCGACCACCTTGCCCTGGTCGACCAGCAGCGCCTGGAAATGCTGCAGCTTGCCGTGGCTGTCCAGCGTGTAGCCGTTGACGTTGTCGACCAGCAGGTCGGCGGCCTGCACGGCCGGCGCCAGCGCCAGCAGGGCGAGCAGGGAGAGGCGTAGCGAGCGTTTCATGCACGGATTCCTGTGACGGATGAATCCGCAGTGTGTCGGTCCGCGCGCGGTTTTTCCAGCAGGGCGGTCACGGCTCGCCCGCCGCGTGACGGCAAACGCCCTCTTCGGCAGGAAGAGGGGCGTTTGCCTGGCGGCAGGGGGATCAGGCGGCCTTGGCGACCAGCGTCCCGATCGTGCTGCGCGCGGACTTCAGCGCCGCAGCCTTCTGCTCGTCGCCGATCGCGATGCCTTCGGCCCGCACGAACTCGACGTCGTGGATGCCGATGAAGGCAAACGCCGCACGCAGGTAGGGTTCCTGGAAATCCATCGCGGCGGCAGGCGTGTCCTTGCCGTAGAAGCCGCCGCGGCTGGAGGCGACGATCACCCGCTTGCCGCCGGCCAGGCCTTCGGGGCCGTTCGCCGTGTAGCGGAAAGTCTTGCCGGCAACCAGGATGCGATCGAGCCACGCCTTGAGCTGGCTGGAGATGGCGAAGTTGTACATCGGCGCGCCGATCACCACCACGTCGGCGGCAAGGAACTCTTCCAGCATCTCCGTACCCAGCACGGCGGCGGGGTCGCTGGCGTCGGCCACCGGGGTCCAGTGCGGCAGCGGCTGTGCGGCCAGGTCGTGATAACGGATGGCGAGATTGGGCGTGGCGCGCTTCAGCTCGGCTACGATGTCGGCGGTCAGCTGGCGCGACACCGAATAACCACCCAGCGCGCTGGAATCGATATGCAAGAGTTTCATGGAGAGCTTTCCTGGTCAGGCCAACATTTGGCGATGGAATCAGGATATATTTGAAACAATGCATCGATAAGATGGCAGTTATCGGACTTATCGTTCTTTAATGGAAACGATCATGGCAGTATTGAGCGGTGCCCTGCAGGACCTCAACGATCTGTACTTCTTTGCGGCGGTGGTCGAGCACGGCGGTTTTTCCGCGGCCGGCCGCGCGTTGGGCGTACCGAAGTCGCGCCTGAGCAAGCGCGTGGCCCAGTTGGAGGAACGGCTGGGTGTGCGCCTGCTGCAGCGGACCACGAGGCGCTTTGTGGTGACCGAAGTGGGCGAGCGCTTCTACGCGCATTGCCGCGCCGTGCTTGAAGAGGCGCAGGCGGCGCAGGACGCGGTGGACGAATTGCGCGCCGAGCCGCGCGGCGTGGTGCGCCTGAGCTGCCCGGTGTCGCTGGCGCAGACGGTGGTGGCGTACGTGCTGCCGGATTTTCTCGAGCTGTACCCGAAGATGCAGGTGCGCGTGCTGTCCAGCGACCGCCGGGTCGACGTGATCGGCGAGGGCTACGATCTGGCGATCCGCGTGCGCAGCAAGCTGGACACGGATGCGAATCTGGTGATCCGCACATTCGGCCAGTCGCGTACCAAGCTGGTGGCCAGCCCCGCCCTGCTGAAGGCCCAGGGCCGTCCGGCCATGCCGGAGGAACTGGCCAAACTGCCCGCGCTGTCGATGCGCGAGCACGAAGGCGCGCAAGTGTGGGAACTGATCGGTGCGAACGGCGAGCAGGTCAATGTCGAGGTACAGGCGCGCCTGATCACCGGCGACTTCGCGGTGCTGCTGGAGGCGGCCCGCCGCGGCATGGGCGTGGCGTTGCTGCCGGAGTTCGTCTGCGCGCCGGCGATCACCCGCGGCGAGCTCGAGGTGGTGCTGCCGGAGTGGAGCGTGCCCGAGGGCACCATGCATTTCGTCTATCCCAGCCGGCGCGGCATGCTGCCCGGCGTACGCGCCCTGGTCGACTTCCTGGCCGAGCGGCTGCCGGCAACGACCTTGCTGAAGCATGAGCAGTGCAAGCAGCGCCCGCTGGCTGAACTTCCGCCGGCGTGATGCACATGGTGGCCCCGATGCAGTACGCTGCCGGGTTTACGGACATTTATACGGCCAAACGATGATCGCTACCAAGCTCCCCAAAGTCGGTACCACCATCTTCAGCGTGATGAGCCAGCTCGCGCTGGAGCACAAGGCGGTCAACCTGGGCCAGGGATTCCCGGACTTCGAGCCGCCGCAGGGGCTGCGCGACGCGCTGAACCGCGCCATGAACGAAGGCCGCAACCAGTACGCGCCGATGCACGGCATCGCGGCCCTGCGCGAGCAGATCGTGCTGAAGACCGAAAAGCTGTACGGCCGCAGGCTCAACGTCGATACCGACATCACGCTCACCTCCGGCGCCACCGAGGCGATCTTCGCGGCGATCGCCGCGACGGTGCGCGCGGGCGAGGAAGTGATCGTGTTCGATCCGGCCTACGACTGCTACGAGCCGGCCATCGAGCTGCAGGGCGCGCGGGCGGTGCACATCCCGCTGACCGTGCCGGCGTTCGCGATCGACTGGCAGCGTGTGCGTGATGCAGTGACGCCGAAGACGCGCATGATCATGATCAACAGCCCCCACAACCCGTCCGGCGCGGTGCTGTCGTCGGCCGACCTGGAAGAGCTGGCGGCGATCGTGCGCGATACCGATATCGTGGTGCTGTCCGACGAAGTGTACGAACACATCGTCTACGACGGTGCGCAGCACGAGAGCGTGCTGCGCCATCCGGAGTTGGCCGGGCGCAGCATCGTGGTCTCCTCGTTCGGCAAGACCTATCACTGCACCGGCTGGAAGGTAGGTTATGCGGTGGCACCGGCCGCGCTGACCGCGGAGTTCCGCAAGGTGCACCAGTACCTCACGTTCTGCACCTTCCACCCCGCGCAGGTGGCGTTCGCCGAATTCATGGCCAGCACGCCGCAGCACTACCTGGAATTGCCGGCGTTCTACCAGGCCAAGTGCGACCGCTTCCGCGCGCTGCTGGCGCCGTCGCGCCTCAAGCTGCTCGACGTGCCGGGCGGTTACTTCCAGCTCGTTGACTATTCGGCCATCCGCGACGAGGACGATCTGGCCTTCAGCAAGTGGCTGGTCGAACACGCCGGCGTGGCGGCGATTCCGTTGTCGCCGTTTTATGAGCGCGCGCCGGATACGCGCCTGCTGCGGCTGTGCTTCGCGAAGAGCGACGCCACGATGGAAGCGGCGGCGGAGCGGCTATGTCGGCTCTGATCATGCAATCACTAAGGGTCTCGCTGGTGCAGGGCGCCACCCGCTGGCACGACGCGCCGGCCAATCGCGACTACTACGGCGCGCTGGTGCGCCAGGCCATCGGCAGCGATCTGATCGTGCTTCCGGAGACCTTCCTGTCCGGCTTCAGCAACGACATCCAGGCCAGCGCCGACACCATGGACGGCGAGGGCGTGGCCTGGCTGCGTGCGCTGGCGATCGAGGCGGGTGCGGTGATCTGCGGCAGCCTGGCGATCCGCGAGAACGGCGTCGTCTACAACCGCCTGCTGTGGGTGCGGCCGGACGGCAGCTTCGAGCAGTACGACAAGCGCCACCTGTTCCGCATGGCCGGCGAGCACACCCGCTACGGCAGCGGCAGCCAGCGCCTGATCGTGGAGCTGAAGGGTTGGCGCATCCTGCCGCAGGTCTGCTACGACCTGCGCTTCCCGGTGTGGCTGCGCAATCGCCGGCTGGCTTCGGCGAATGGCGGCATGGATTACGACCTGGCGCTGTTCGTGGCGAACTGGCCGGCGCCGCGCCGGCAACCCTGGCGCACGTTGCTGCGTGCACGGGCGATCGAGAACCTCAGCTACGTGGTCGGGGTGAACCGGGTTGGCGTGGACGGCAACGAGATTCCCTATGCCGGCGACAGCGCGGTGATCGACCCGGTCGGCGAGCCGCTGGTGGAACTGGGCACGCAGGAGCAGGTGGTGACAGTCACGCTGGATCCCGCACCGCTGCTGGCGCATCGCGAACGTTTCCCGGCGTGGATGGACGCCGACGCGTTCTCGCTCGATCCGGGTTGACCCACCCTTCGTCGTTCCCCAACAAAAAGCCGCCCGATGGGCGGCTTTTTGTTGGGGAACTCACGCCGGCTCAGAGTATCGCCAGCACCGCTTCCGGCGGTCGGCCTAGCGCCGCCTTGCCATTGGCCACGACGATCGGACGTTCGATCAGCTTCGGATGCGCCACCATGGCGGCGATCAGGGCGTCATCATCGAGCGCGGGGTCATCCAGTCCGAGTGACTGATATTCCGCTTCGCCGGTACGCAACAGTTCGCGCGCCGTCATGCCCAGCTGCTTCAGCAACACGGCCAGTTCGGTCGCGCTCGGCGGCGTGTCGAGGTAGTTGACCACCTCGACTTCGCCGCCGTGTTCCTCCAGCAGCGCCAGCGTGGCGCGCGACTTGGAGCAGCGGTTGTTGTGGTAGATGCGCACCATCGTTCAATCACCTTCCATTGTCAGGTCGTGGCTCAGCGATTGCCCGAACGGTTGCCGCCGCGACCCGGCGGACGACCGCCGGCCGGGCCGCCATGACGGGCGCCGCCTTGCGGGCGGTTGCCGCCCTGGCCCTGCGGTCGGCCGCCGGGGCGATTGCCACCCTGGCCCTGACCCTGCGGCCGCGCCGGGTTGCCATGTGCGCGATTGCCCTGGGCCTGGCCCTGCGGGCGAGCGCCACGGTTGCCCGGTGCACGGTTGCCGCCCAAGCCGGGGCCACGCGACTCGCCACCAAAGCCGCTGTACGGGCTGCCGGCAGCACGGCCTTCGCCACCGCCGCTGCGTGCGCCGAACGGCTTGCCGCCCGCCGGGCGACGGTTGCCGGCCGCAGCGCCGGTGTTGCCGCGCGGTGCGCCGGGACGACTGCTGCCATCGCGACTTTCACCGGCGAACCAGGTGCGCACCGATGGCAGCTCCTGGCCCGGCGCCACGCGCCGACCCTTGCCGCCGGGCCTGCCTGCCGCTGCACCACGTTCGGGGCGGGCCAGGTTGCCGTTGACTTCCTTGCCGTCGCGGCGCGGCGGCTTGCGGCCGCGGGTGGGTTCTTCGCGGATGCGGTCGTAGGCGCGTATTTCGCGCGCCTCGTCCTGGCCGCCGGTCCAGGCAGTGCTGCTGCCGCGTTCGGGGCGATATTCGGTGACGCTGCGATTGGCGCGACGCTGGTGCAGCACCGGGCTCAGCGTCAGCACCGGTTGCGGCACGCCGAGGCCGGTGGTCTGGCGCAGCTGCTTGACGCTTTCCGCGTCGAGCGCTTCGCATTCGCCGCGGCGCAGGTTGCGCGGCAGCTCGATCTTGCCGTAGCGGATGCGCTTGAGGCGGCTGACCAGGAAACCCTGCGAGTCCCACAGGCGGCGCACTTCGCGGTTGCGGCCTTCGCGGATCACCACGCGGAACCAGCTGTGGCTGCCGCCGCGACTGATCACGGCGATCTCGTCGAAGCGGGCGGGGCCGTCTTCCAGCTCCACGCCGGCCTTCAGCCGTTCGATGATCTCGTCGGGCACTTCGCCATGCACGCGGCACAGGTATTCGCGCTCCAGGCCGCTCTTCGGGTGCATCAGCGCATTGGCGAGTTCGCCGTCGGTGGTCAGCAGCAGCAGGCCGGTGGTGTTGATGTCGAGCCGGCCCACGGCGACCCAGCGCGCGCCCTTCAGGCGCGGCAGCTGTTCGAACACGGTGGGGCGGCCTTCCGGGTCGTCGCGGGTGGTCAGGACGCCTTCGGGCTTGTGGTAGACCAGCACTTCGGTGTCGTCGCGGTTGTCGGTGGCGACGACGAACTGCTTGCCGTCCATGACCACGCGGTCGCCGGCCTTCACGCTCATGCCGATTTCGGCGGGTGCGCCATTCAGTTCGACTTCGCCGGACTGGATGCGCTGCTCGAGCATGCGGCGCGAGCCGAGGCCGGCGTTGGCCAGCACCTTGTGCAGGCGCTCTTCCAGGGCGGGGGCGTCGCTGTCGGCACGCGGTTCGCGCTTCAGGGATAAAACGGATTTTTGCGGCGCATTCATGCGCGGTACTCCTCGGGATCTTGCTCGGCGGTGTCGGGTTCGACGTCCGCGGCGGGGTTCGCTGCCTCGTCGGCAGTGGCAATCGGGTGATCGACGGATGGGCTCGTGTCGGAGCCGGGTTCGTCGGACTCGGATGAAGCGGCTGGCGCGTCGGCGTCGGCCGTGGTGTCGTCAGCATCTGCGGTGTCCGCGGATGCGTGGTGTTCGGTATCGGTATCGCTGCTGTCGGCTTCGTGTTCCAGTTCGGCTGCTGCGTCCGCGTCCGGGTCGATCGACAGGTCGCGCACGATGCGGGCGGGCAGGGGATCCGGCTCGAAGCGCATCTGCGGGTCTTCCATGTCGCGGATTTCCGACAGCGGCGGCAGCTGGTCCAGCGATTTCAGGTTGAAGTAGTCGAGAAAGGCGCGGGTGGTGCCGAACAGCGCCGGCTTGCCGGGTACGTCGCGATAGCCGACCACGCGGATCCATTCGCGCTCCTCCATCGTCTTGATGATGTTGGAGGACACCACCACGCCACGGATCTGCTCGATCTCGGGGCGGGTGATCGGCTGGCGGTAGGCGATCAGCGCCAGCGTCTCCAGCAGCGCGCGCGAATAACGGCTGGGCCGCTCGGTCCACATCCGCGAGATCCACGGGTGCACGTCCTGGCGCACCTGGTAGCGGAAGCCGGAAGCCACTTCCTTCAGTTCGATGCCGCGGCCGCTGCAGTCCCCGGCCAGCGCCTCGAGCGCCTTGGCGATCTGCTCGCGGTTGACGTCGTCGGCCTCGCCGAACAGCTCGCCCAGCTGCTGCACGGTCATCGGCTGGGTGGAGGCCAGCAGGGCGGCCTCGATGATGGGTTTGAGTTGCTCGATCTGCATAACCTTGGGTTCGGATGCCGGTTTGATCGGTACCGCTCAGTGGATGTCGTTCATTCGCCGGACGATTCGATCAGTGCCGACTCGCCCGCTTGTGCGTCGTCCGCCGGTGCGTCGACGAGTTCCTCGGCGTGGCTCACCTTCGCTTTTACGTATATCGGCGCCAATGGCTCTTCCTGGACGATCTCGATCAGCATTTCCTTGGCCAGCTCCAGCATCGCCAGGAACGTCACCACGATGCCGAGGCGGCCTTCGCTGATGTCGAACAGGCTCTCGAAGCGGTGGAAGCTGCTGTCGTCGAGCCGGCTCAGCAGTTCGCCCATGCGCTGGCGCACGCTGAGCGCCTCGCGCTTGATTGCGTGATGCCCGAACAGTTCGGCCCGGTGCATCACGTCCTTCAGTGCCAGCAGCAGCTCGGTCAGCTCCAGCGGCGGCGGCAACTTGATCACATTGCGTTCGCCCACGTCGGCATGCACCACCACGCTGTCGCGTTCCTGCCGGGGCATCGCCTCGATATCCTCGGCCGCCCGCTTGAACCGCTCGTACTCCTGCAAGCGCCGTACCAGTTCGGCACGGGGATCCTCTTCCAGCCCTTCCTCGACCGGGGGGCGCGGCAGCAGCAACCGCGACTTGATCTCGGCCAGGATCGCGGCCATCAGCAGGTATTCGGCGGCCAGCTCCAGCCGCATCACGTCCCGCATCAACTCGATGTAGGTCATGTACTGCCGGGTGATCTCGGCGACCGGGATATCCAGGATGTCCAGGTTCTGCCGGCGGATCAGGTACAGCAGCAGGTCCAACGGACCCTCGAACGATTCCAGGATGACCTCGAGCGCGTCCGGCGGGATGTACAGATCCTGCGGCATCTGCAGCATCGGCTGACCGCGCACGATGGCCAGCGGCATTTCCTGCTGTTGAGGTACCGACGCAAACGCGTCCTGCGGTGCGGTAACCAGGCTCTGTGGCTCGACGGGCTCAGTGCTCATCAATACATGTCATGGGGCCGTCTTCAGCGGCTGGCAGTGCGTTCAACATGATCGGAGTCATTCACAAGCCGACACGGCATGGGATGTCCGTACTCGGAACACGGCGGTGAGGCGGCATTCCCGGGGTACTGCGTTCTTCACACTTGTTCGAGGCGCGGCGGACGCCATCATCACGACGGGCATGACGAAGCCACTCGGTGGTGGTTCGGTCAGGCAGGTCGCCAGCGACCATCGCGCGCCCACTGCGGGTTGTCAGCCACGGCAACGACGCCAAGCCAGGGAGGGCGGGAAACGACGCCACCGGCTGTTCACTGGTCGGTTCGAGAGCGATCGAATGGACGCCAAGGGTGCCGGAAGTGCTCGGCAAACATTTTCCATGGAGCCACGCGTGGGTCAAGAGTAGCGGTTAGCCGGCACCAAGTCCAGCGCGGGCCAACCGATGCTGCCGCGGTTGGCGGCGGTGACGATCCGGTGCGCCTGCCTGTTTCGCGCCGGTATTCTCGACGGGCACAATACGCGGATTGTGCCCGAAGAAATCGATGCGTCCGGTACGGAAAGGGCGGCATGTGACCTAATGTGTCGAAATGAGCCGGGCCGGCGTCAGCGTCGCGTTCGCTGATCATGGACGCAGTGATGGACGATGTCCTGCGGGCGCGAGCGTGGTGCGGACTCCGGCCGAACCCGGGTCGCCATGCGGTCGGGTGCGATGGCAGCGCCGCCCGATGAGGCGGCTGGGCGGGATGGCATGACGATTGCTTGGAAGCGATTGACAATCCCGACCGACGCGGCGCAACGGCGTTGTCAGCGAAGGATGCGGCAGAAAGATTTCAGGATGATGTTGAACACAGCGCTCTTGCCGGGCGCAAGCGCAAACAGGTGGTGGAACCGATGGCGATCGACAAAAACGGGCAGGATGGCAGTGGACCGGAGCAGTTGCGTCCGGCGCGCATGCAGATCGAGACGACGGTGCTGATGAGCAGCAACGGCGAGTCGCATCCGACCGAGCTGGTGGATATCTCGGCTACCGGCGCACTGCTGCGCCGCCCGTTAGGCTGGTCGGGACATGTCGGGCAGAGCTGGGTGCTCGACATGATCTTCGGGAACAACCTGCATATCCACCTCGAGGCCGTGGTGGCGCGCATCTCCGATCATCACATCGGTTTTTCGTACAGCCGCATTCCCGAGGACAAGCAGGTGCCGCTGTGGAACTTGCTGGGCGGTTATGCCGACATCCTGGAGTACTGGAAGGACTGACCATCGCCCACAGGAAAACGCCCGCATCATGCGGGCGTTTCCGTTGGTGGGAAGCCTCAGGCGGAGGGCTTGTTCTCGTCGCGCAATTCGCGGCGCAGGATCTTGCCCACGTTGCTTTTCGGCAAGCTGTCGCGGAACTCGATCAGCTTGGGCCGCTTGTAGCCGGTGAGGTTCTCGCGGCAGAACTGCTTGAGCGCCTCCTCGGTGAGGTTCGGGTCCTTGCGCACCACGAACAGCTTCACCACCTCGCCGGAATGCTCGTCGGGCACGCCGACCGCGGCCACCTCGAGTACGCCGGGGTGTGCCATCACCGCATCCTCGACCTCATTCGGGTACACGTTGAAGCCGGACACCAGGATCATGTCCTTCTTGCGGTCGACGATGTAGAAGTAGCCGTTCGCGTCCATCTTCGCGATGTCGCCGGTATGCAGCCAGCCGTCGGCGCCGAGCACCTTGGCGGTCTCGTCCGGGCGGTTCCAGTAGCCCTTCATCACCTGCGGGCCATGCACCATCAGTTCGCCGACCTCGCCGACGGGTAGCGGCGTGCCGTCCTCCGACCAGATCGCCACATTGGTGGACGGCACCGGCAGGCCGATCGAGCCGTTGTATTCCTTGAGGTCGAGCGGGTTGATGCACACCGCCGGCGAGGTCTCGGTGAGGCCATAGGCTTCGGCCAGGGCGCAGCCGGTGATCTTCTTCCAGCGTTCGGCCACGGCACGCTGCACCGCCATGCCGCCGCCCAGGGTCAGGTGCAGCTTCGAGAAATCCAGTTCGGAAAAACCGGGCGTGTTGAGCAGGCCGTTGAACAGCGTGTTGACGCCGGTCAGCGCGGTGAAGCCGGACTTGCGCAGTTCCTTGACGAAGCCGGGCATGTCGCGCGGGTTGGTGATCAGCCAGTTGAGGCCGCCCAGGCGCATGAACACCAGGCCGTTCGCGGTCAGCGAGAAGATGTGGTACAGCGGCAGCGCGGTGATGATCACCTCTTCGCCCGGCTTGACCAGGTCGGTGCCGATCCAGGCCGCGGCCTGCAGCATGTTCGCCACCATGTTGCCGTGGGTCAGCATTGCGCCCTTGGCCACGCCGGTGGTACCGCCGGTGTATTGCAGGAAGGCGATGTCGTCGTGGGTCAGCGTCACCGGCTGCAGCGGATGCGCCGCACCGCGCGCCAGCGCGTCGCGGAAGCGCACGGCTTGCGGCAGATCGAACGCGGGCACCATCTTCTTCACGTGCTTCAGCACGAAGTTGATCAGCGGGCCCTTGGGGAAGCCGAGCAGATCGCCGATGCCGGTGGTGATGACGTGCTGCACCTGGGTCTCGGCCACCACGTGCTGCAAGGTGCCGGCGAAGTTGTCCAGTACCACGATCGCCCGGGCGCCGGTGTCTTCGAGCTGGTGCTTGAGTTCGCGCGCGGTGTACATCGGGTTGGTGTTGACCACCACCAGGCCGGCCCGCAGCGCGCCGAACAAGGCGATCGGGTACTGCAATACGTTTGGCATCATGATCGCGATGCGATCGCCCTTGCCGAGCTTGAGCACGCCGGTGAGGTAGCCGGCGAACTGGCGGCTCATCTCATCGATCTGGCCGTAGCTGAGCTGGCGGCCGAAACTGGCAAACGCCGGGCGGTCGCGGAAGCGGGTGAACGCTTCCTCAAACACCGCCGGTACCGAAGCATATTGACTGACGTCGATCTGTTCGGGCACACCGGCTGGATAATTCTCCAGCCAGGGACGTTCATTGCTCATGCTCTGGTTCCCTGTTTTTTTGTCGATGACGATGGATCAGATGATGGAATCAGATGGCGTCAGCATCCATCATGGGCCATGTGCCAATGGATTGGAGCATACGCCCGCGTATAGCGGCAAGCCGCACTGCAGCGAGTTCCGTCGATGATTGCACCGAGAAAAACCGTCTGCCTGTTGATCGCTCTCGCGCTGTTGTCGCTGGCGTTGTCGGCTTGCCGGCGCACACCGGACGAAGAGCAGGTGCGCGCAGCCATCGCGTCGATCGCGCAGGCGGCTGAAGCGGGTTCGGCCGGCGATGTGGGCACCCCGCTGAGCGAGGACTTCGACGGCAATGCGGGGCAACTGGACCGGCGTGGACTGACCGGCATGATCCGGCTGCTGTCGCTGCGCGGCGAGCACGTCGGCGTGACCATGGGGCCGGTATCGATCGAGCCTCGTGGCGAACGGATGGTGGCGACCTTCACGGTGACGCTGACCAGCGGCGGCCGCCTGCTGCCCGGCCAGTTGGGCCTGTACCAGGTCGAATCCGCGTGGCGCAAGGAAGATGGCGAATGGCGCTGCTACACGGCCAGTTGGAAACATTCGCTGTAACGATTCGCTGATGCCCTCACCGAAAACCGCCCCGGAGTCCGGGGCGGTTTTTCGTTGCAGGAGTCACGCCGAAATTCAGGCGGCCTTCTTGCCGGCCAGCTGACGCAGCACGTACTGCAGGATGCCGCCGTGACGGAAGAACTCGCGCTCTTTCGGGGTCAGCAGCATCACGTTCACGCTGAACTGCTTGCTGCTGCCATCGGCGGCGGTGGCAGTCACGGTGGCGCTCTTCGAGTTGCCGTTGTCGAGACCGGTGATGTCGAACGTCTCGTTGCCAGTCAGGCCCAGCGATTTTGCATTCTCGCCATCCTTGAACGTGCACGGCAGCACGCCCATGCCGACCAGGTTGGAGCGGTGGATGCGCTCGAAGCTTTCGGCGATCACCGCCTTGATGCCCAGCAGCAGGGTGCCCTTGGCTGCCCAGTCACGCGAGGAACCGGTGCCGTATTCCTTGCCGGCAAGGACCACCAGCGGGGTCTTCTCTTCCTTGTACTTCATCGCCGCGTCGTAGATCGACATCTGTTCGCCGCTGGGGATGTGGCGGGTGAAACCGCCTTCCACGCCGTCCAGCAACTGGTTCTTGATGCGGATATTGGCGAACGTGCCGCGCACCATCACGTCGTCGTTGCCGCGGCGCGAGCCGTAGGAGTTGAAGTCGATCGGCTGCACGCCGCGCGAGATCAGGAAACGCCCGGCCGGGGAATCCTTCTTGATCGCGCCCGCCGGCGAGATGTGGTCGGTGGTGATCGAGTCGCCGAACAGGCCCAGGCAGCGTGCGGCATGGATGTCCTCGACCGGGGTCAGCGCCATGGTCATGCCGTCGAAGTAGGGCGGGTTCTTGATGTAGGTGGAGGCTTCGTCCCACGCATACAGGTCGCCATCCGGCGAGTCGATCGAACTCCAGCGCTCGTCGCCCTTGAACACGTCGGCGTAGTTCTTGCGGAACATGTCCGAGGTGACCGCGCCCGCCATCAGGTCGCTGATTTCCTGATTGGTCGGCCAGATGTCCTTGAGGAAGACATCTTTGCCGTCGGCGCCCTTGCCCAGTGGATCGGTGCTCAGGTTGATGTCGAGCGAACCGGCCAGCGCATAGGCGACCACCAGCGGCGGCGAAGCCAGGTAGTTCATCTTCACTTCGGCGTGCACGCGGCCCTCGAAGTTGCGGTTGCCGGAGATCACCGCGCCGACGGTGAGGTCGCCGTCGCTGACCGCCTTGCTGATTTCCTGCGGCAGCGGGCCGGAGTTGCCGATGCAGGTGGTGCAGCCGTAGCCGACCAGGTAGAAGCCGAGCTTGTCCAGCTCGGTCAGCAGGCCGGTCTTTTCGAGGTAGTCGGTGACCACCTTGGAGCCCGGTGCCAGCGAGGTCTTCACCCACGGCTTGGACTTCAGGCCCTTGGCGGCGGCCTTCTTTGCCACCAGACCAGCGGCCAGCATTACCGCCGGGTTCGAGGTGTTGGTGCACGAGGTGATCGCGGCGATGACCACGGAACCGTCATGGACATCGAATTCCTCGCCGTTGCGCAGCACGTGCTGGCCGGGTGACTTCGCGCTTTTTTCGCGGCCGACGGCGGTACCGCCGCCCTCGTTGGCGAAACGCGCCTCGGCACCGTTGCGGTTGACCGTGGTGGCGCCGAGATTCTCGTGGAAATTCTGTTGCACGTCGGTGAGCAGCACGCGATCCTGCGGGCGCTTCGGGCCGGCCATCGACGGTTTCACGTCGGCCAGGTTCAGCTCCAGCGTGGTGGTGAATTCGGCGTGCGCGCTGTTTTCGTCGTGCCACAGGCCCTGCGCCTTGGCGTACGCCTCGACCAGCGCGACCTGCTCGTCGCTGCGGCCGGACAGGCGCAGGTACTTCAGCGATTCGGCGTCGATCGGGAAGATGCCGCAGGTGGCGCCGTATTCCGGCGCCATGTTGCCGATGGTGGCGCGATCGGCCAGCGGCAGATGCTGCAGGCCCGGGCCGAAGAACTCGACGAACTTGCCGACCACGCCCTGCTTGCGCAGCATCTGGGTGACGGTGAGCACGAGGTCGGTGGCGGTGGCGCCTTCCGGCAGACGGCCGGACAGCTTGAAGCCGACCACCTGCGGAATCAGCATGGAGGAGGGCTGGCCGAGCATGGCCGCCTCGGCCTCGATGCCGCCCACGCCCCAGCCCAGCACGCCCAGGCCGTTGATCATGGTGGTGTGGGAGTCGGTGCCGAACACGGTATCCGGATACGCCCACAGCTGGCCGTCGACTTCGCTGCCCATGACCACGCGGGCCAGGTGCTCCAGGTTCACCTGGTGCACGATGCCGGTGCGCGGCGGCACCACCTTGAAGTCGCTCAACGCTTTCTGGCCCCAGCGCAGGAAGCTGTAGCGGGCCTGGTTGCGCTTGAATTCGATCTCGACGTTGCGCTCCAGCGCGTCAGGCGTACCGAACACGTCCACCTGCACCGAGTGGTCGATGACCAGTTCTGCCGGCGACAGCGGGTTGATCAGGGTGGGGTCGCCGCCCAGCGCCTTCATCGCGTCGCGCATCGCGGCCAGGTCGACCACGCAGGGCACGCCGGTGAAGTCCTGCAGCAGCACGCGCGCCGGCATGAAAGCGATCTCGGTATCCGGTTCCTTCTTCGCGTCCCACGTGGCGACCGCCTCGATTTCCTTCGCGGTGACGTCGATGCCGTCTTCGTGGCGCAGCAGGTTTTCCAGCAGGATCTTCATCGAGTACGGCAGCCGCTTCAGGTCGAAGCGCTGGCCCAGCTTGGTCAGGCTGGCAAAGGCGTATTGCTTGCCGTTGACCTCGAGGGTGTCGCGTGCGGAAAAGGTGTCTTTCATGATGCTGCTCCTGGCTGATCCTGCGGCTGGGATGTTCGAACAATGGCGATGGGGAGGTCGCCGGCCCGGCAAAAACGCAATTATCGCCCAAACCCTGCGCGGCCGCGAACCGGTCCGCCGCCGTGATGGGCGGTGGGCATGGCTTGCGGGCGCCTGCCGGGTCGCGCCGACGGGTACACTGCGCCAACGCTCGTGGCCTGACTTCACCACACAGGATGGGCCCGATGACCACCGCACGCAAACGCCTTTGATGACATGCAGCATTCGATGATTTCGATGGGCCTGGCCGCCGTCTCGCTGCGCGATCTTGCGCTGGTGCAGGCGGTGCATCGCCACGGCAGTTTCAACAGCGCGGCGCGGGCGATGCACATCAGCCCGTCCGGGTTGTCGCATCAGGTGCAGAAGGTGGAGCAGGCATTGGGCGCGCCGCTGTTCGAACGTGGCGGCCGGAAGATCGTGCCGACCGCCGGCGGCCAGCGCTTGCTGCAGCAGATCGACGCGGTGCTGGCTTCGGCCGAACACTTGCAGCAGGTCGCCCGTGCCGGCGAAGTCGCCTTCGGCGGTGAGCTGCGGCTGGGCGTGCCGGCTTCGCTGGGTCCGTACCTGTTGCCGCATCTGATCGCGCCGTTCCCGCAGCATTTCCCCGGCGCGCGGCTGGGCATTTCCGAGGGCAAACCACGCGGCCTGTTGCGCCGCTTGAGCGAAGGCGAGCTTGATGCGGTGCTGGCGCCGCCGGCAGCGACGGTCAGCGGTATCGCCTCGCGCCCGCTGTTCTTCGAGCCGTGGGAACTGATGCTGCGCGCCGACCATCCGCTGGCCGGCCAGGACAGCATCGCGCTGGACCAGCTCGACCCGGCCGAGGCCACGCTGATGGCCGAGAGCCACGCCGATGGCCTGCACTGCGAGGGCAACGAGCACGGCCATGTGCAGGACGTCAGCCTGGAAAGCCTGGCCGCCCTGGTCAGCCTGCGCGGCGGCTACGCGCTGGTGCCCGCGCTGGCGCACGAGCGGCTGGCCTCGATGCCGAACGTCGCGCTGGCCAGGCTGAAAGGGCCGGCGTCGGGCCGCGAGATCGCGCTGTACTGGCGCGACGCCTCGCCCTGGCACGACGACCTGCAGGCGTTCGCCGAGCTGCTGCGCAAGCTGGCGCGGCAGCGGCCGGGGTTGCGCGTGATGGGCGCGAAAGCGAAGGCTGCGTCGGCCTGACAGCGGAAGGCCGCCTTGCGGCGGCCTTCCGCTTCATCACGCGAGGCGACGACTCAACCGCGCGAGGCGCGCTTGCGGTCGTTCTCGGTGAGGTGCTTCTTGCGCAGGCGGATTTCCTTCGGGGTGACCTCGACCAGCTCGTCGTCGTCGATGAAGTCCAGCGCCTGCTCCAGCGAGAACTTGATCGCCGGGGTCAGCTGGATCGCATCGTCCTTGCCCGAGGCGCGCATGTTGGTCAGCGGCTTGGGCTTGATCACGTTGACGGTGAGGTCGTTGTCCTTGGCGTGGATGCCGACCAGCTGGCCTTCATACACGTTGTCGCCCTCGGCCGCGAACAGCTTGCCGCGATCCTGCAGCGGCCCCAGCGAATACGCGGGGGTGGTGCCGCCGGCGTTGGCGATCATCACGCCATTGAGGCGTTTGGCGATCTGGCCTTCTTCCTTCGGACCGTAGTGGTCGAACACGTGGAACAGCAGGCCCGAGCCCTGGGTCAGGGTCTTGAACTGGTTCTGGAAGCCGATCAGGCCACGCGCCGGGATCTCGTAATCCAGGCGCACGCGACCCTTGCCGTCGGACTCCATGTTCTTCAGCTGGCCCTTGCGCACGCCGAGCCTTTCCATCACGGCGCCCTGGTGGACTTCCTCCACGTCGACCACCAGTTGCTCGATCGGCTCCATCTTCTGGCCGTCGATCTCCTTGATGATCACTTCCGGACGCGATACGGCCAGTTCGTAGCCTTCGCGGCGCATGTTCTCGATCAGCACCGACAGATGCAGTTCGCCGCGGCCGGAGACCAGGAACTTGTCGGCGTCGGAGCCCTGCTCGACCTTCAGCGCCACATTGTGCACCTGCTCGCGATCCAGGCGTTCACGCAGCTGGCGGCTGGTCAGGAACTTGCCGCCGGACAGATCCTTGTTGCCGGCGAACGGCGAGTTGTTGACCTGGAAGGTCATCGAGATCGTCGGCTCGTCCACGGTCAGCGCGGGCAGCGCCTCGGGCGTATCCAACGCGCAGACGGTGTCCGAGATGGTCAGGTCGGCGATACCCGAGATCGCGACGATGTCGCCGGCCTCGGCGCTGTCCTGTTCGATCCGCTCCAGGCCGAGGAAGCCCAGCACCTGCATCACCTTGCCCTGGCGCTTCTTGCCATGGCGATCGATCACGGCGACCGGCATGCCCTTCTTCAGGACGCCGCGCTGGATGCGGCCGATGCCGATCACGCCGACGAAGCTGTTGTAGTCGAGCTGGCTGATGCGCATCTGGAACGGGCCATCCGGATCCACGTCCGGCTTGCTCACGTGCTGCATGATCGCTTCGTACAGCGGGGTCATGTCGCCTTCGCGCACGTCGTCGTTGAGGCCGGCGTAGCCGTTCAGGGCCGAGGCGTAGACGATCGGGAAGTCCATCTGCTCCGGCGTGGCGCCCAGGCGGTCGAACAGATCCCACACCTGCTCGACCACCCACTCGGGACGGGCGCCCGGGCGGTCGACCTTGTTGATCACCACGATCGGCTTGAAGCCCATCGCGAACGCCTTCTGCGTCACGAAGCGGGTCTGCGGCATCGGGCCGTCCATCGCGTCGACCAGGATCAGCACCGAGTCGACCATCGACAGCACGCGCTCCACCTCGCCGCCGAAGTCGGCGTGTCCCGGCGTGTCGACGATGTTGATGCGGTTGCCCCGCCAGGTGATGGCGGTGTTCTTGGCCAGGATGGTGATGCCGCGTTCCTTTTCCTGGTCATTCGAGTCCATCACGCGCTCGGCCAGCACGGTGCGCTCGTTGAGCGTGCCGGACTGCTTGAGCAGGCAATCGACGAGGGTGGTCTTGCCGTGGTCGACGTGGGCGACGATGGCGATGTTGCGCAATTTTTCGATGGACATGGGATCGACTCGGGCGGCTCGGTGGCCGTCACGCAGGTTTTTGAAGGGCGAATTAACCGATTATACGGACTTGCGTGACAACTTGCCCGTCATTTCGATCGCCCGTTCATTCGGCCTCACGGCCGCGGTCTGCGGGATGCCGTCGGCGCGGCTACACCACGCCGAGGAAATAGTACGCCGCGATCACCACCAGCACAGCCAGGGTCTTGATCACGGTGATGGCGAAGATGTCCTTGTAGGACTGCCGGTGGGTCAGTCCGGTCACCGCCAGCAGGGTGATCACGGCGCCGTTGTGCGGCAGCGTGTCCATGCCGCCGGAGGCCATTGCGGCGACCCGGTGCAGCACTTCCATCGGGATGCCGGCGGCGTTCGCGTTGGCGATGAAGGTCTCGGCCATCGCGCCCAGGGCGATGCTCATGCCGCCGGAAGCCGAGCCGGTGATGCCGGCCAGCGCGGTGACGGTGATCGCCTCGTTGAGCAGCGGGTTCGGGATCGTGTGCAGCGCATCGGCGACCAGCTTGAAGCCGGGCAGGGCGGCGATCACCGCGCCGAAACCGTATTCCGAGGCGGTATTCATCGAGGCCAGCAGCGCGCCGCCCACTGCAGCCTGGCTGCCCGCGGCCAGCTGCCGGGTCACCGCACGCCAGGCGCACACCAGCACGCACAGGATGCCGACCAGCAGCGCGCCCTCGACCGCCCAGATCGCGGCGACCTTGGAGACTTCCTGCACCACCGGCTTGGCGTTGCCGACCACGCTGGGCAGGAACGACTGCGTTTCACCGTAGATGCGCGGGATCAGGTCGGTGAACAGCTTGTTGCACACGCCAACCAGTACCAGCGGCAGCAGCGCGACCAGCGGATGCGCCAGCTTGCCGCCTTCGAACGGAGCCGGCTCGTTGACCAGGTTGTCGCCATAGCCTTCGCCGGCCGCGGCGGCCTTGCGCCGGCGCCAGTCCAGGTAAGTCAGGCCGATGACCAGGATGAACACCGCACCGATCGTGCCCAGCCATGGCGCCGCCCAGGTAGTGGTGCCGAAGAACGACGTGGGGATGATGTTCTGGATCTGCGGCGTGCCTGGCAGCGAATCCATGGTGAAGGTGAACGCGCCCAGCGCGATGGTGCCGGGGATCAGCCGCTTCGGGATGCCGGACTGGCGGAACAGTTCGGCGGCGAACGGGTACACCGCGAATACCACCACGAACAGCGACACGCCGCCGTAGGTCAGCAGCGCGCATACCAGCACGATCGACAGGATCGCCCGGCTGCGCCCGACCAGGCCGATGGTGGCCGCCACGATGGCCTTGGAAAAACCGGACAGCTCGATCAGCTTGCCGAACACCGCGCCCAGCATGAACACCGGGAAGTACAGCTTGAGGAAGCCGACCATCTTGTCCATGAACAGGCCGGTGAACATCGGCGCCACCAGCGCCGGCTCGGTCAGCAGCACCGCGCCCAGCGCGGCGATCGGCGCGAACAGGATGACGCTGTAGCCGCGATAGGCCGCGAACATCAGGAAGCACAGCGCAGCCAGCACGATCAGAAACGCCATCCGTGAATCTCCCACCACGACTTGGCGTCGAGTATCCCGGACGCCCGATGCCGGCGGCACTGTACGAAGGTACAAGTGCCGCCGGCGCACGGCGCCGCCTACTCTGCCCCTCATCAGCATCCGCGCGAGCGATGCATTCACTGCAAGGGGACGTCATGAAACGCACGCATCTGAGTTCGGTGATCGGTCTGGTTGTGGGGCTGGCATTCATCGCGCCGCTGCACGCGCAGCAGGCGAGCGAAGACGCCGGCGCCAAGCCGACGGCAGCGAAACAGGCCGAGGCGAAGCAGCTGGAGGAAGTGACGGTCAGCGCGCGGCGTCGCGACGAATCGCTGGAGAAGGTGCCGGTCGCGATCACCGCGTTCAGCGGCGAGGACATGAAGGACCTGCAGGCGAACAGCGTCGACGGCCTGCAGGGCGCGGTGCCGAACATGAACATCGTGCAGGGCCGCGGCTCGTCCTCGGCGGTGAACATCTTCATCCGCGGTATCGGCCAGCCGGATGCGCTGCAGACGTTCGACCCGGGCGTGGGCATGTATGTCGACGACGTCTACTACTCGCGCATCCAGGGCGGGCTGATCAGCCTGTTCGACGTCGAGCGCGTCGAGGTGCTGCGCGGCCCGCAGGGCACGCTGTACGGCAAGAACTCCACCGGCGGCGCAGTCAAGGTGGTGACGAAGAACCCGGGCGACAGCACCGAGGGTTCGGTCGAGGCCGGCTTCGGCAACTACGGCCGGCGCGAGGGCAAGTTCTATCTCGGCGGTCCGCTGGGCGGCGCCTGGTCGGCCTCGATCGCCGGCGGGGTGACCCAGACCGACGGCTACGTCACCGATCCGTCCACCGGTCACAAGTACAACGACGAGGACACCAAGTCCGTGCGCGGCAAGCTGCGCTACCACCCGTCGGAAAACTTCGACGCGGTGCTCAGCCTCGACTACACCAAACAGGACACCGGGTTGACCCTGGGCCAGCCGGTCTCCGTGCTGAAACGCACCGACCTGGTGTTCGGCTCGGTGCCGTTGTACACCCCCGATCCGGACCAGAAGTACGACTTCAGGACGCGCACCTCGTTCGGTCCGGACAAGGGCCAGAAGCTCGAGCACAAGGGCGCCGCGCTGAACCTCGGCTGGAAGCTGTCCGACCGGTGGAATATCAAGAGCATCAGCGCCTTCCGCAAGCTCGACAGCCGTTCCTACATCGACATCGACGCCTCGCAGTTCGAGCTGGGCGACGTGCTGGTCGATTTCCATCAGAAGCAGGCGAGCCAGGAACTGCAACTGCAGTACGACAACGGCAGCAACCTGCAGGCGGTGTATGGCCTGTACTGGCTGCGCGAAACCGTACCGTCGCACCAGGAGGCCTATGCCAGTGACCTGTTCGCCCTGGCCGGCACGCCGATCACCTTCCTGCGCACCATCGACGACGACCTCACCACCACCACCTACGCCGGCTTCGCGCACGTGAACTGGGAGTTCGTGCCGAGCTGGACGCTGGCCGCCGGCGTGCGCTACAGCAGCGACCACAAGGACTACGACCGCACCACCAGCACGTTCTGGGGCGCACCCTTCAGCGCGATCAACGAGACCGTGGCGTTCAGCGCGAACAAGCGCTGGAATGCGTGGACGCCCACCGTCAGCCTGCAGAAGCAGCTCGATCCGCAGACCATGCTCTACGCCTCGGCCAGCCGCGGCTTCAAGTCCGGCGGCTTCAACGGCCGCGCCAACACCGCCGCCGAAACGAAGAGCGCCGAATACAACCCCGAGTACGTGTGGACCTACGAGCTGGGCATGAAGTGGCGCTCGGCCGACAACAAGCTGCAGGCGAACCTGGCCGCGTTCCACAGCGACTACACCGACTTCCAGGCACGCGTGTCCGAGGTGCAGAACCCGGGCGCGATCACCCCGACCTTCGCCTTCCCGGTGATCAACGCGGCCAAGCTGAAGATGGACGGCATCGAGTTCGAAGGCGCCGCCGTGCTGGGGCAGGGCACCCGCCTGTCGGCCCAGGTCGGCTACATGGATGCGCGCTACGCCAAGTTCGTCGACCACCGGCTCGATCCCAGCGACCCGCTGTACAACCCGGAGCTGCACAAGCACGTGCCGTTCTCGCCGACCTGGACATCGCGGGTTGCGGCCACGCAGGCCTTCGACCTGGGCGACGGCAGCGCCATCACCATCGGCGCGGACTGGTCGTACCGCAGCGAGACCTGGCTGAGTGTGGACAACTACGAAGCGCTGAGCCAGAAGGCCTACTCGGTGACCGGCCTGTTCGGCATCTACGATTCCGCCGACGGCCACTGGCAATTCCGTGCCGGCGTGCGCAATCTCGGCGACAAGGTCTACAAGACCGACGGCCAGGAGTTCTCCAGCGTAGGCAACATCCGCACGGCGTATTACGGCATGCCGCGCAACTGGTACGCCAACGTGCGCTACAACTTCTGATGCACGGCTTCTGCCGGGCGGGCATAGCCCACCCGGCAGAAGCCTGGACTGGAATGACCAGACGGAGCGGACCGATGAACACCCGATGGGTAACCCGCCTGCTGTGGCTCGCCCTGCTGGCGAGCGCCGGCAGCGCCTGCGCGAAAGACGCCGGTTCGAGCCTGCCCGGATTGAAAATCGATCCGGCGCGCACCGCCGTGGTTGGTCTCTCGTCCGGCGCATACATGGCTGCGCAGATGCAATTGGCGTATCCGGAACTGTTCCCGAATGCGGCCCTGGTCGCCGGCGGCCCGTACGGCTGCGCCGGCGGCAAGCTGGAGGTGGCGCTGGGCAGCTGCATGAAGGGCACGCCCGCACTGGACGTGCCCGCGCTGGTGGCCAGCGCCACCAAACGCTCGGCAGCCGGCGAGGTCGGCGCGCTGAAGCATCTTGCCCACGCCCATGTCTACCTGTTGCACGGCAAGGACGACGCGCTGGTGGCTCCCGCCGTGGCGGAAGCGGGCGCGAAGTTCTACCGGCAACTGCGCGACGGCACGCCGGGCCTCGAGAACATGCAGGTGCATGACGACGGCCAGCGCGCGTTCGCGCACAACCTGCCGGTGGCCGGCAGCGGCGACGACTGCGACAAGTCGGTGGCGCCGTACCTCGGCCACTGCGGCTTCGACGCCGCCGGCGAGATCTTCGCGCAGATGTTCGGCAAGCCGGCGCGTGCGGCGACCCGGGCGCGCGGCGAGCTGCGCACGTTCGGCCAGGATGCGCTGCGCGCCGAGGGTGCCGACGCGTTCATGGCCGGTACCGGCTACGTCTACCTGCCGCCGGATTGCCTCGCGGGCAAGCCGTGCGGCGTGATGGTCGCGTTCCACGGCTGCAAGCAGAATGCCGACGCCGTGGGCAAGGCCTTCGTCGAGGACGCCGGCTTCAACCGCTGGGCCGACGTCTACGGGGTGGCGGTGCTATATCCTCAGACCCGCGCAAGTTTCGCGCCCTTGAATCCGCAAGCATGCTGGGACTGGTGGGGATATTCCGGAGCCGACTACGACAGCCGCCACGGCGTGCAGTTGCGCTGGGTGGTGAACGCCGTGCGCGCGCTGGGGCTGCCGGCGGGGCATTGATGGCCGCTTCTGCGCCTCCTCCTGCTGGCTGGGAGAGGTTGGGAGGGGGGTGCGCCAGTTGGCGTGAAGATCAAGAGCACCTCCCACCTGAAGGACTCCCTTGCGGTCGCCCGGCCCTCCACTGCAAGCGGGGGAGGAAGTACGGCCCATGGAGTCCGGCATGCTGAGCGCGGGCGTCATCGCGTTTGCCGCATTGTGCTGGCTCGCCCTGCTGTTCGGCGTGGCCCTGCTCGGCGAGCGTCGCCCGCAACTGTTCGAGAAACGCTGGGCGATCGTGTACGCGCTGTCGCTGGCGATCCACTGCACCTCATGGACGTTCTACGGCACGGTGACCCAGGCCAGCCGTTCGGGTTGGTGGCTGCCGCCGACGTTTGTCGGGGCGATCCTGATGTACCTGTTCGCGCTGAAGTTCCTCGGCCGGCTGGTGCAACTGGTGCGCGAATACAACGCCGGGTCGCTGGCCGACCTGATCGCAGTGCGACTGGGGCGGCATTCCGGGCTGGCGGCGCTGGTCACCGCGGTGGTGGTGATCGGCATCGTGCCGTACATCGCATTGCAGCTGAAGGCGGTGGCGATGAGCTACGGCATTCTCAGCCACGGCCAGCTGGCGGAATCCAACCCGTGGCAGGACAGTGCGCTGTACGTGGCGTTGCTGATGGCGCTGTTCGCGATGCTGTTCGGCACGCGGCGCGCGTCGACGATGGCGCACAACCGCGGGCTCGTGCTGGCGATGGCGTTCGAGTCGCTGTTCAAGCTCGGTGCGATGCTGGCGCTGGGCACGCTGCTGTTCACCGCCTTGCCGGCAGGCTTGCCCAGCTACGTTCCGCCGCCGCCGGACAGCGGCGGGTTCCCGGCATTGATCCTGCTCGGCGCGCTGGCGATGTTTACCATGCCGCACCAGTTCTACGCGGGCATCGTGGAATGCCGCGACGACGGGCAGCTGCGCACTGCGCGCTGGCTGTTCCCGCTGTACCTGCTGCTGATCTCGCTGCCGATCCTGCCGCTGGCGCGGTTGGGCGATGCGTGGCTGGGGTCGAGCGGGGTGTCGTCGGACATGTACGTGCTGGCGTTGCCGCTGGCGCGCGGCGAGCATGGCCTGGCCTTGATCGCGTTTCTCGGCGGCCTGAGCGCGGCCACCAGCATGGTGGTGATCGCCACGCTGGCGTTGAGCCTGATGGTGGTCAACCATTTCATCGCGCCGTTGCGCGTGCGCGCCGGTTGGGGGCGCGACGAGCATGGCGACCTGCGCGGTGAACTGCTGAACCACCGGCGCGTGGCGATCCTGGTGCTGATCCTGCTGGCGTGGGCGTACAGCCGCGTGCTGGCGCGCAACGAGGTGCTGGCCGATATCGGCGCGATCTCGTTCTCCGCGCTGGCCGGGCTCACCCCGGCGTTGCTGGCGGCGGTGTACCGGCCACAGCTGGGTTCGCGTGCGGTGATGACCGGGCTTGCCGCCGGCACGCTGGTGTGGGTCTACGCGGTGCTGCCGACCCTGTTGCCGGTCGCACCGGCGTGGCTGCACGGCGGTCCGTTCGGCCTGCATTGGTTGGCGCCGGATGGCCTGCTCGGGCTGGGCAACTGGAACCGGCTGGGCCGTGCCGTGGTGGTGAGCCTGCTGGTGAACATCGTGGTGATGCTGGCGGTGGCCGGTTCGCGTTTTGGTCGGGCGGCACGCGCGGTCAGCGTGGGCGATGTCGGCCTGGTCGAGCTGCGCGCGCTGGCGATGCGTTTCCTGCCGTCGGAGCGGGTCGAGCACCTGTTTGCCAGCGCACCCACCGTGGGGCTCGCCGGCAGTGCGCGCGTGGCCGAGGTCGAACACGAACTGGCTGCGGTGATCGGCGCCGCCTCGGCGCGATTGCTGCTGGAGGTGGTGCATCGGCAGGGCCGCGACGACCTGGACACCGTGGTGGCGATCGTCGGCGAGGCGGCGCAGGACCTGCGCTTCAACCAGCGCGTGCTGGAGGCGGCGCTGGAGAACATGAGCCAGGGCATCTGCGTGGTCGACGCCGAACTGCACCTGGTCGCCTGGAACACGCCGTATGCGCAGTTGTTCGACTACCCGCCCGAGCTGCTGCAGGTGGGCCGCCCGGTGGCCGAGCTGACCCGCCACAACATCGACGCCGGCATGCTCGGTCCCGGTGAAGTGGACGCGCGCGTGCAGCGCCGGCTGGCGCACATGCGCGCCGGCACGCGGCATCTGTCCGAGCGGCGTTTCCCCGGCGGCATCATCGTCGAGATCCGCGGCAACCCGATGCCCGGCGGCGGCTTCGTGGCCACCTTCACCGACGTCACCGCGTTCCGTCAGGCCGAGGCGGCGCTCAAGCGCGTCAACGAGACGCTGGAACTTCGCGTGGAAGAACGCACCCGCGAACTCGCCGCGGCCTCGGCCGAGGCGCAGGCGGCGAACGAGGCCAAGAGCCGCTTCCTCGCCGCGGTCACCCACGACCTGATGCAGCCGCTGCACGCGGCGCAGCTGTTTGCCCATGCGCTCACCGAACACGGCGGCGATGCTGCCACCGCACAGCACCTCAACGGCGCGCTGGCCGCCACCGAAGGCCTGCTCACCGGCCTGCTCGACGTGGCCCGGCTCGAAGGCGGCCGCCTGCATCCGCAGCCGCGCGCGTTCGCACTGGCCGACGTGCTCGATCCGCTGGCCGCCGAATTCCGCGCCATCGCGCTCGACCGCGGCGTGCGGCTGGACGTGGTGGGCACGCGTGCCTGGGGACACTCCGATCCGCAACTGCTGCGCCGGGTGCTGCAGAACTTTCTGTCGAACGCCTTGCGCTATGCGGAACATGGCCGCGTGCTGCTCGGCGTGCGTCGGCATGGCGCCCGCTTGCGCGTGGAAGTGTGGGATAGCGGTCCCGGCATCGCGCCGGAGGAACAGCAGCTGATCTTCCAGGAATTCCGCCGCGGCAGCGCCGCGGGCGGGCAGGGGCTCGGGCTGGGCCTGTCCATCGCGCAGCGCATGGCTGACCTGCTGGGTCACCCGCTCGGCCTGCGCTCCCGGCTTGGCCGCGGCAGCGTGTTCCACATCGACGTACCGACCGCACAAACGGCAGTGCGACTGCAGCCGGCCGCCAGCGTGCAGCAAGCACTGCCGGCCGGCCGGGCCCTGCTGCTCGACAACGAGCCAGCCGCTCTCGCCGCACTCAGCAACCTGCTGACCAGTTGGGGCTGGCACGTGCATGCCGCGCGCAATGCCGAACAGGCGCTTGCTGCGCCATGGCGGCCGGACCTGCACATCCTTGATTTCCATCTGGACGGCGGGCACACCGGACTGGAGGTATGGCAGCAGTTGAACGTGCGGCACGTCGACGTGCCGACCGTCATGCTGACGGCAGACCGGGACGGCGAGTTGCGCCAACGCCTCCTGGAAGCCGGGATAGGCGTGCTGTACAAGCCGCTGAAGCCCCTGGCGTTGCGGCAAGTGCTGCAGCGGGTGGCGGCGGGCGCGATGCGTGCGTGACGTTTTTCAGGCGGAATTCAATGGTCGCCCGGACGCCGTCCTTTATGATGGATGAAATAGAAGCTCGATTTACACCCCGCATGACGACTCATCACCGGCTACCCGGGACTTGATGCGTTATAAAACTTGAGGTCTGCCAACAAGTGAATCCCGCCCCTCCAGATTCCATGCATGACTTGCCGCGTGACGCGCTGGATCTCTTGCGACGCGCTGAAGTCTGCCTCGAGCGTGGCGAGTTCGTGGTTGCCAGCGATGTACTCGAAAGAGCGCTGACGCTGATGCCGGATCACCCGGAATTGCTGCGCCGGCAAGCGGTGGCCTTGCACATGCAGGGGCGCTTCCGGGAGGCTGCGACCGCATGGCAGCGGGTCCTTCGCGTTCGCCCCGACGACGCCACGATGTACAACAATCTCGGCAGCGCACTCGGTGCGGCCGGCGACATGCCAGGCGCGGTGGCGGCCCTGCGGCGGGCCTGCGAGCTGGCGCCGCAGCGCGCCAACTACTGGTACAACCTGGCCAAGGCGCTCGAGGGTATTGCTGACGCTGCCGAGGCATGTATGGCCCTGACACGCCTTCTTGAGCTTGAGCCGGAGGATGCGGAGGCTCGCATCCTGCGTGCCGATTCATTGAAGACGCTGGGCCGGCTCAAGGAGGCCGAAGCGGATCTGCGTCATGTACTGGCCAGACACCCTGATTCCATCGAGGCGTGGACACCGTTGGTCAACCTGAAGGCGGTTCGGCTGAGCGAACACGATCTTGCCGAGATCAGGCGTGTGCATTCACTCCCGGGCATAAAGGAGGACTACCGCATCTCGCTCGGCTTCGCCTATGGCCAGGCGCTCGAAGCGAACCAGCGCTATGCCGAGGCGTTTGAGATCCTGGTCGAGACGAATGCGGCGAAGCGCAGGCACATCCAGTGGGACCCTGCCCGGACCAGCCGTTTTGTCGATGACACCATGCAGGCATTCGCGCAGTCGTCGCTGCAGGCGCCGGATTCCAATCGTGGCCAGGAGGTAATCCTGCTGTTCGGCATGCCGCGCTCCGGCTCGACCCTGATCGAGCAGATCCTCAGTGCCCATCCCCGGGTCGAGGGATCCGGTGAGATCAGCGATCTGGGCGTCGTGCTGTATGAAGAGTCCGTGCGCCGAGGCATGGACATTCCGCAGTGGACACCGATGGCAACGGCTGAGGATTGGGCCAGGCTCGGCAACACCTATCTCGAGCGGACGGCACGTTGGCGCCGGCAAAGACCGATTTTCACCGACAAGGAGTTGGGCAAGTGGCAACTCGTGGGCGCGGCACGCGCGATGTTGCCCGGAGCGCGTTTCATCCACTGTCGCCGCGATCCGGTGGAAACCTGTTGGAGCTGCTTCAAACATGAGTTCAAGGCGGACCAGCTCTACAGCTACGACTTTCGCGAGCTGGCCGCTTACTGGCGCGACTACGATCGCCTGGTGCATTTTTGGCAGGCGCGGTACCCAGGACTGATCTACGACTATGTCTACGAGAACCTCGTCGAGCGGCCCGAGGCGGAGATACGTCGCCTGCTCGATTTTTGTGACCTGCCGTTCGATCCAGCCTGCTTGCGCTTCCACGAGGTCGATCGCGATGTGCGCACGGCCAGTGCGGGACAGGTGCGGCAGCCGCTCAACCAGAACTCCGCACAGTCCGGACACTACGGCGCCTTACTGGATCCATTGCGCTCAGCGCTCGGCTTGCCAGTCATCGCATTCTGACGGGTCGGTTCGGGCCTCAGCCGATTCGCCCCGGCTCGCCCAATTCCAGCGACTTCAGCAGCATCCCTGCCTGCGTGCGGTTTCTCACCTTGAGCTTCTCGAAGATCGCCGTGACGTGCGCCTTCACCGTGCGTTCCTGGATGCCCAGCCGATCGGCGATCTGCTTGTTGAGCAGGCCTTCCGCGAGCAGGGCGAGTACGCGCGACTGCTGTTCGGTGAGGCGGGCCAGGCGGCTGGCCAGATCGGTGTCGGCGGGGTCGGCGGGCAGGGCGGCGACGGCGTCGGCAAGGGCGGGCGGCAGCCAGTTGCCGCAGTCGAGCACGCTGCGGATCGCCGCGCCGATCTCGGCAGGACTGGCGCTCTTGGGAATGAAGCCGGCGGCGCCGTGGTCGAGCACGCGGCGCACGATGCGCGGTTCGTCGTGGGCCGACACCACCAGCACGGCCACGCCGGGATGCTGGCCGCGCAACGCGGCGAGCCCCGACAACCCCTGGCTGCCGGGCATGTGCAGGTCGAGCAGGACCAGGTCGATATCCGGCTCGGCGGCCAGCGCGTCGAGTACGCCTGGCAGGTCGGCCGCTTCGCGCACGCTGCAGTCGCCGAGGTTTTCGCTGGCGGCCAGGCGCAGTGCGGCGCGGAACAGCGGATGGTCGTCGGCGATCAGCAGGGTGGTCATCCCGCCGAAGTTAGCGGGCCGCGGCGGCCACGTCGAGTTCGGCGCATGGACTTTCGTACGATGGCGGCCGGCGATGCGCTTGTTATGGTGGCTGGATGAAGAAATCCGCCCGCCATTCGATGCTGCTGTTCTTGTCCGCGCTGGCATCCGTCATGCTGTCGGCCTGTGCCGGCAACATGACGAGGAAGGACGCTGCCATGCGTGAGGTCGATTACGGCGACGTGCAGGTGACCGAGCATCGTGGTCACGATGATCTGCTGAGCGCGGGTCTGGGCCTGGCGGGCCTGGCCGGTTTGCCGTCGCCGTTCGCCCATCCACTGGACCCCAGTGCACAGGAACTGCGTCGGCGCGCGATCCAGACCAGTTGGAAAGGTATCGCCGACCTCGGCCCGCTCGGCGGCTACGGCACGGTGTACGGCGGCGTGCCAGATGTGCCGGGACGCGAATACCAGGCCTTTGCGCGCATTCCCGGTGCTCGTTCGCCGCATCGCGTGCTGTTGCAACTGCCGGACAACTTCGACAGGCAGAAGCGTTGCCTCGTGGTGACGGCCTCGTCCGGCTCGCGCGGCATCTATGGCGCGATCGCGCTGGCCGGTGCGTGGGGCCTGCCGCACGGCTGCGCGGTGGCGTACACCGACAAGGGCACCGGCGCCGGCTATTTCGATTACGCCAACGACAGCGGCGTGGCGCTGGACGGCCGCCGCGCGAAACGCGGCGAGGCGGAGCTGGAATTCCAGCCATCGCCGGCGCCACCCACCGCGGGTCTCGCGATCAAGCACCTGCATTCGGGCGACAACCCGGAGGCCGACTGGGGCCAGCACGTGATCCAGGCGGCGCAGTTCGGGCTGGCCATGCTCGACCGCGCATTCCCCGCCGAGGCACCGTTCACGCCGCAGAACACGAAGATCATCGCTGTTGGCATCTCCAATGGCGGCGGTGCCGTGCTGCAGGCGGCGGGACGGGATCAGGAACACTTCTTCGCCGGCGTGGTGGCGCTGGAACCGAACGTGCATGTGCAGGATCGCGGCCGCGCGCTGTACGACTACGCCACCGAGGCGGCGATCTGGTTGCCATGCGCGCTGAGCGCCGACTATTTCGCTGCGGCTCCGCTGGCACGAGGGCCGCGCGGCGTGCCGCTGCCGACGTGGCCGATCCGCTGTGCCAGCCTGCGCGCACAAGGCAAGCTCGGCGGCAATACCACGGCTGTGCAGGCGGAGCAGGCGCGGCAATACCTGCACGCGCGGGGCTGGACCGACGAGGCGATGAGCACGGCCGCCAGCACGACCGCGTTCGACCTGTGGCGGGCGATCGCCGCGGGTTACGCCTCGGCCTACCTGCGTCGCGGCGCCGCCGACATGCCGTGCGGCTTTCGCTACGCGGCGATCGGCATGGGCGGGTTGCCGGGCATGGCCGATCCTGTCACACGGGCGACCTGGTGGGCGGATGGTTCGGGCATTCCGCCCGGCAATGGCATCGGCCTGTTCGGCGGCGCGAATGTCTCGTCCGATCCCACCCTGATCGGCAGCGAATGCCTGCGCGCACTGTGGATCGGTGACGACCACGAATCGCAAGCCTTGCACGCTTCGGTGGCCGCCACCGCGGCGCGCTTGCCGCGCAGGGATCTGCCGCTGTGGGTGTTGCATGGCGCCGGCGACGGCCTGTTGCCCACCGCGTTCAGCTCCGAGCCGTACGTGGCGTGGCTGCGTGATGAAGGGCGCCGGCCGATCTACTGGAAGGTGCCGTACGCGCAGCACTTCGACGCCTTCCTGGCCTTGCCCGGCTTCGGTGAGCACCACGTGCCACTGCTGCCGTATGGCTATGCGGCGCTGGACCGGTTGTGGGCGTACCTGTACGAAGGCGCGGCGTGGCCGCTCGACGCACCGGTGCCGGCTGCGCAGCCGCGTGGCGCTGGTCCGCTGCAGCGCGGAACGCTGGGTCTGTAGCATGGTGCTGGGTTATCCTTGACCATCCTCATGCCGGCGCCCCGGCGCGAAGCAGCTTTCAAACCCAAGGATTTGCGATGACCATCAACGTCACCTTCACCACCAACCGCGGCCCGATCCACCTGCGTCTGCACGAAGACAAGGCGCCGGTCACGGTCGCCAGCTTCGTCAACCTGGCTCGGCGCGGTTACTACGATGGGCTGTCGTTCCATCGCGTGATCGCCGACTTCATGATCCAGGGCGGTTGCCCCGAGGGCAGCGGTCGCGGCGGCCCGGGCTACAAGTTCGAGGACGAGTTCAACCCGTCGCTGCGCC
>Ga0207690_10000259_pt1 | contig 38091 bp, 33 predicted proteins | sample KBSC23metaG_FD_184315 | JGI IMG/M metagenome (GOLD analysis project Ga0207690, IMG submission 184315) | Corn rhizosphere microbial communities from Kellogg Biological Station, Michigan, USA - KBS C2-3 metaG (SPAdes) (version 2) | ecosystem: Host-associated > Plants > Roots > Rhizosphere > Soil ... | reverse complement strand
CCTCCGGCGTGGTCACCGGCATCATCGCCTTGATGTCGTGGCGGTTCCACGCGGCGGTGAGGTAGCGCATCGCGGCTTCCGGTGAATCGAAGTGCGGGCCGGTGTACGTCGGGGTCGGGGTCGGCGTCGGCGTGACAGCAGGCGTCGGCGTCGAGGAAACCGCGACCCGATCCGGCTGGCTGGCGCCGGTGGGCTTGATTCCGGTGTCGCCGCAGCCGGCCAGTACGAGCAGCACCCCGATCGTTCCGGCGGCACACAAGACGAGGTCTGAACGACGCATCATGCCGGTACGACGCGTTACCGGCCGGTCGGGTTGTCCGGTATTTCCCGAACCGCCGGCGAACCGGGATCAGAGGTCGACGGCGACGTACTTCACCGCGAGGTACTCGTCGATGCCTTCCGCGCCGCCCTCGCGGCCGAAGCCGGATTCCTTCACGCCGCCGAACGGCGCCGCCGGGTTGCTGACCATCCCGCGGTTCAGGCCGAGCATGCCGACCTCGAGCGCTTCGGCGACGGTCAGCGCGCGCTTCACGTCACGGGTGAAGACGTACGCGACCAGGCCGTATTCGGAGTCGTTCGCCGTACGGACCGCCTCGTCGTCGTCGGCGAACGTGGCCACCGGCGCCACCGGCCCGAAGATCTCGGTCCGCAGCAGGTCCGCGTCGGCGGGCACCGAGCCGAGGACGGTCGGCGCGTAGAAGTAGCCGCGATCGCCGACGTCGTCGCCGCCGGTCAGCACCTTCGCGCCCTTGCCGACCGCGTCGTCGACGAGACCGTGCACGATGTCGCGCTGATCGGCGCTGATCAGCGGACCGACCTGCACGCCGGGCTCGGTGCCGCGGCCGACCTTCATCGCCGACATCTTCTCGGCGAGCCGCGCGGCGAACTCGTCGGCGACGCTCTCGTGCACGTGGAACCGGTTCGCCGCGACGCACGACTCGCCCATGTTGCGCATCTTCGCGACGACTGCTTGGTCGACGGCGTGGTCGAGATCGGCGTCGGCGAAGACCAGGAACGGTGCGTTGCCGCCGAGCTCCATCGACACCCGCAGCAGATGTTGCGACGCCTGCTCCATCAGCTTCTTGCCGACCGGCGTGGACCCCGTGAACGACACCTTGCGCAACCGCGGATCGGCGAACAGCGGCCCGGTCACCTCGCCGGCTTTCGACGTCGGTACGACGTGCAGCACTCCGTCGGGAAGGCCCGCCTCGCGCAGGATGTCGGCGAGCATCAACATCGACAGCGGCGTCAGCTGCGCCGGCTTGACGATCATCGTGCAGCCGGCGGCGATCGCCGGGCCGATCTTGCGGGTCCCCATCGCCATCGGGAAGTTCCACGGCGTGATCAGCAGGCACGGGCCGACGGGCTGCCGCATCGTCAGCAACCGCCCGTCGCCGGACGGGTTGGCCGACCAGCGACCGGCGATACGCACCGCCTCTTCGGCGAACCAGCGGAAGAACTCGGCGGCGTAGGTGACCTCGGCCTTCGACTCGGCGACCGGCTTGCCCATCTCCAGCGTCATGAGCAACGCCAGGTCGTCCGCGCGCTCGGTCAGCAACTCGAACGCGCGGCGCAGGATCTCGCCGCGGTCCCGAGGTGGGGTGGCGGCCCACGCCGGCTGGGTCTCGTGTGCGGCGTCGAGCGCGGCGATCGCGTCGGCTTCCGTGGCGTCGCCGATCTCGCACAACGTCTCGCCGGTCGCCGGATCCTCGACGGCGAACGTCCGGCCGCCTTCCGACGTACCTTTCGGGACCCGCTCTACGACGGCGCGTTCACGATCCGCACTCATGTTCTCGAACCTACGACCTGCGGTTTGCCTGGCCAGACGTCGGGCAGTTCCCGGGCATGGCCGATGTCATCGAGTTGCTCGAGCACGATCACCGTGAGGTCGAGCAGATGTTCACCGAGTACGAGCAGGCGACGGATCCGCAGCAGCGGCGGACGATTGCCGACAAGATCATCGTCGAGCTGGTGCGGCACTCCGAGGCGGAGGAGCAGGCCGTCTACCCGATGATCCGGTCCCATATCGAGAACGGCGACGCGATCGTCGAGCACGAGATCGACGAGCACTCGCAGGCCGAGCGGCTGATGAAGGAACTCGACGGCATGGACCCGGGCAACCCGGAGTTCGGCATCCTCATGCAGCAGCTCATGACGTCGATCAAGGAACACGTCGCCGAGGAAGAGAACGTGGTGTTCCCGCAGTTCCGGCAGACCGTGTCGGCGGCGGAGCTCGACAAGCTCGGCGAGACCGTGCAGGCGTTGAAGAAGATCGTGCCGACGCACCCGCATCCGATGGCGCCGGATCACCCGCCGTTCAACGCGTTGCTGGCTCCCGGCACCGCGCTGGTCGACCGGGTCCGCGACCTGCTCACCGGCCGCGCCAAGCAATAGCCCAATTGCGCAATAGCCCCCATAGAAGTCCGCTATTGCGCGATTGACTGGGTTAGCGCCAGGCGCGGGGGCGGCGGCGTACCGGTGCCGGGCCGGCGCTCGATTCCCAGACCCGCCGCCAGCGCGCGACGTCCGGCCCGCTCGACGCCGGGGTGCCGCCGCCGGCCGCGCGCAACTGCGCGGCGTACCAGTCGGTGCGGTCCTCGTCGAGCAGCGTGCCGAGCGCCGACGCGATCCGCCCGCCGAGCGCCCGCGGCTCCTCGCCGGGCTGGAGGCGCAACGGCCGGCCGTAGCGCACGTGCACCGGCGGCCGGCCCGGCTTCGGCCAGCCCCGCCCGCGCGGCATCGCCGCGAACGATCCGCGCAACGCGACCGGTACGACGGGAACGCCGGCTTGCGCCGCGAGGTACGCCGCGCCGAGCCGGAACCGCCGGGTCCAGCCGTCCGGCGAGCGGGTCCCCTCCGGGAACATCACCAGCGACCAACCCTGCGCGAGCAGCTTCGTCGGCGTCTCGGACAGCCCGACGCCGCCGCGCTCGATCGGGAACGTCGCGAACACCAACGCCGAGCCGACCGCGCGCCACCACGCGTCGAAAAAGTAGTCGGCCGCCGCGCCGACCGCGACCCGGCGCAGCCACTCCGGCGGCAGCGTCGTCAGCAGCAACGCGGTGTCGAGGTGCGACGAGTGGTTCGCGACGAAGATGACCGGGCCGTCGAGGTCGTCGAGGACGTCGAGACCTTCGACCCGCAGCGTCGTCTCGTGCCGGACCAGCGGGGTGAGCCCGCCGCGCAGGATCGCTTCCCGCGCTGCCACCGCGACCCGTGACCGCGCCCAGTCCGTCGGGAACTCCCGCGCCTCCGGAAAGACGTGATGCGGCTCGGCCGACCGCGGCGGCAGTTGCCGGTGCGTCCAGCGCCAGCCGCGCGCGACCTGCTTGACGTCGCGGACGAGAGACGAGCTCACGAGTGCGAGCCGTTCACCCGCGCCAGCACGTGCGGCGGCGAGTGCAGGTAGGTGATCGACGGCGACCGCCCGACGGTGTCGCTCGCCATCTCCAGCGCGTCGGCGAACGACGACGCGGACCGCATGCCCATCCGCGCGACCGCGCGCCGGTCACCGCCGACCCAGATCACGTCGCCGACATGGTCGAGGGCGTGCGCGCACCAGTACCACATGTAGAACGGGTGCACGCCGTGGTACGCGTACGACGTCCGGTACAGGTGGATGTACCACGGGTCGGTCGCGTACTGCTCCTCGAACTTCTGCTCGATCACCTTCGGATCGGTCGAGACGGACAGCACCTCGTCGAAGAAGTCGACGTACGACGGGTGGTGCAACGTCGAGAACTCCCACGGCACCGGGTGGTTCAGGATGATCGCGCCGCCTTTGCGCACCAGCGGCTGGCCGACGTACATGTTGAAGAAGTAACCGAGCCCGAGGCACGCGGCGAGGATCGGGTTCATCACGCTGTTGACGTTGTACGGGCAGAGGTAAGGCAGCCCGAGCACCAGCACGTCGCTCTGCCCGTCGACGTCGACGAGCTGCTGGCGATGCACGCGTTCGAGGGTGGCGTCGTGCACCGGCTCGACCGCGCCGGCGCTGATGCCGGTCACCAAGTACGGCGCTTCCATCGACTGGAACAGCTTGCGCCGTGCCTTCGCCGGCATCAGGTCGATGCCGCGCTTCGCGCCGAGGAACGTCGCCTGGTCGCGCATCGACCATTCCCATTCGCGCTTGGTGAGGAAGCCGTACTGCGACGGGAACGCGTCGTTGTTCAGCGTCGTCTCGATCTGGAACACCTTGACGTGCCCCGACAGCACCCGGCCCATCCGCCACGCCGACGAGTGCAGCTGCGACTTGTGCCGATCCATGAAGGACCGCGAGTGCACCATCGTGTGGCTGTTGTGGTGGTGCCGCAACGAGTTGTACGACGCAAGCCCGATCGCGGTGGACTTCCAGCCGCCGTCCATCGCGACGAGGTTGACGTTGACGTAGACGAGCAGGTCGGATTCGGCCGCCCGCTTGGAGATCTCGACGTCTTCGTTCTCTTCGGTCATGCCGAGGTGCGCGAGGTTCGCGCGGTCCTCGGCGTCGAAGTTGACGAGGTTGTCCGGGAAGAACGACCGGAACACCCGCTCGCCGACGATCGCCTTCAACTCGTCGGGCGTCATCCGCCGGTGCAGCGCGTTGGCCGCGATGATCTGAACGTCGTCGACACCGGCGCGCGCCGCGTGCTCGAGCACGTGCTCGATGACCCGCTGGCGGATGTCCGGCTTGCGCATCGGCGGCAGCGGCAACGACAGGTCGTCGAACGCGATCGTCAGCCGCATCCCCGCACGCAGCAACGACGGCAGCGGCTCGCTGTCGAGCGGGTGCAGCAGCGCCTGCTCGATCGCCTCGTCGACGTCGGGGACCCCGGGCAGCGACTCGGGCGGGTAGATGACGCGCGATCCGAGCGGGAAGTCCTGCAACCGGAACGACTCACCGCTGTGCACCAGCAACGGCGGAGTCCGCTCGTCTACTTCGAGCACGAATCCTGGGCGGGGCATCTACGCCGCACTCCTTAGGTCGAACGCAACCTTGACGGTACCGAGGCGGCCCGCGTCGTGGGCGTGGTCGAGCGCCTCGCGCCAGCGCGACAGTGGGTAACTGCCGCCGAGCAGGCCGCCGAGCGGCGCCGTCGCGGCGAGCGCCATCGCGGTCTCGAACGCGTCGCCGGCGCTCGCATACGCCCCTTGCACGGACAGCTCGCGGAACCACGCCGGCGTCAGGTCGATGCCGGCCGCGGGCACGCCGGCCAGCAACACCCGGCCACCCGCTCGGGTCGTCCGCAACGCGGTGTCGATCGCCGCCGGTGAGCCGACCGCGTCGATCGCGACGTCGACGCCGCCCAGCAGGTACGCCGATCCGCGCTCCGGTTCGAGTCGCAACGCGCGGGTGCTCCGCCGTACCCCGCCGACGACCTCGGCGGGCGCGACGACGTCGGTGGCGCCGAACTGCTGGGCGAGCTCGGCCTGCCGCCGATGTTTCGCGACCACCGTGATCCGGGTCGCGGGGGTGAGCTCACGCAGCGCGAGGGTGAGGAACAGCCCGACCGCGCCGGCGCCGACGACGAGCACGTTGTCGCCGGACGCGACGTCCGCGCGCCGGGCCGCGTGCACCGCGCAGGCGAGCGGCTCGACGAGGACCGCGCGCTCGTCCGGCAGGTCGTCGGGGATCGCGTGCAGTTGCGACACGTGCGCGACGAGCTGACCGCTCCAGCCGCCGCCGGTGTCCGTGCAGAACCCGGTCTGCAGGCCGGGGGAGACGTGGCCCACGGTGATGCGGTCGCAGCGGTTGCGGTTGCCGGCCGCGCACGACGGACACAGGTCGAGACCGCGCGCGGCGCAGGCCAGCACCGGGTCGAGCACGACCCGGGATCCGGCCGGCAGCCCCGGCGCCTCGTCGAGCGTCTCGCCGACGATTTCGTGGCCGGGCACGAACGGCATCGACACGAGCGGCGTGAAGTAGAGCGACGTGTGCCCGGACAGGGTCGCGAGGTCGCTGCCGCAGATGCCGGCGATGCGCGGCCGGACCCGGACCCAACCGTCGCCGGTGGCCCGCGGCGGCTCCCGGTGCACCAGCCGCAACGGCGCGATCGGGCCGGCGAGCAGGCCGGGCAGCCGGCCGCCGACCGCGCGGGCCGCGACGTAGCGGGGGAGCGAGCGGTAGACCTCGAGCGCGTTGATCACCGGCTGCTGCTCTCCAGTGCACGCGAGTCGCGGGCGGCGAGGCTGCGGCTCTGGCCGTCGGTGCCGCGGCCGCCGAGCAGCGGGCCGACCGGCGGCCGCGCGTGCCAGGCCTCGACCGGCCACTTCGAGCGGCGGGCGACGCGGGACAGCGCGATGTCGGGGTCGACCGCGACCGGATGGCCGACCGCGCGCAGCAACGGCAGGTCGCTCGCGGAGTCGGCGTAGGCGTACGACGCGGCGAGGTCCCAGCCCTGCCGGGTCGCCTGATGGCGCAGCCACGCGCCGCGACCCTCGCCGACCAGCGGCGGCCGGACGAGGAACCCGGTGCACCGGCCGTCCGGGCCGACCGCGAGGTCGGCGGCGACGATCTCGTCGAACAGCGGGGCCACCGGCCGGACCAATGGGGCGATGGCACCGGTGATGAGGATCGTCCGGTGCCCCGCCGCGCGGTGCTCGCGGACCTTGCGCACCGCGGCGGCGGACAGCCGGCCGAGCACGGTGTTGGTGACTTCCTCGTCGACGATGCGGAGCAGTTCGTCGTAGTCGGCGCCGGCGTAGCGGCGGTAGACGGAACGCAGGAACGCGCCGCGGTCGCGCCGTTCGGTGAGCAGCCATCGCGGCAGCGCGCGGGCGACGTCGGCGACCTCGCGGGTCCGCCGGACGCCGGACAACTCGGGCAGCCGCAGCCAGAGGTAGGACTCGATGACGTTGCTCGGCAGCAACGTGCCGTCCATGTCGAACACGGCGACGAGCTGCCCGTTGGCGCCGTCGCCGCGCGGCAGCTCGCGAACCTCCGGCGCTCGTTTCACCGAGCGGCCGCCGGTGAACGCACGCAGCGGCGTGGTGACCGCCGGGACGTGCACCTCGGCGATGTAGTGATCCCAGTCGATCGTCGCGGCGTCGAAGCCGAACCGCTCGACGTCGCCGGGATCGAGCGTGTTGTGCAGCGCGAGCGTGGCGTCGTCGCTGAAGTGCAGCTCGGCTTCGACGTACGGGCGGTAGAGGTCGAAGTAGCGGCGCAGGAATTCCAGCCGCCGGCCCTGCCGGTCGAGCGACCGCGCCCAATCGCGGGTCCGCGACGAGCGCGGCAGCGAGGTGACGACCCGGTCGGCGGTCTTGTGCGCGCGCTCGCCGAGCCGGAGCAGTTGCTCGACGCGCTGCGCGCCGGGCCAGTCCCACGTCGGCGGCCGGACCGCGCCGCGGTCGCGCTGCTCGAGCGGGTGGTGGCTGTAGTACTCGCGGACGAGGTCGTAGAGATGCCGGAACGTGAGCGGGTTGCGCGCGCCGGAACAGACCGTGAAGTACGACGGGCTGCCCGGGGCGGGCGTCGTCGCGCAGGCGGCGAGGATGGCGTTGACGACGTAGTCGACCGGGATGATGTCGATCGACGCGTCCGGCACGCCGGGGAAGTCGGGCAGGTCGCCGCGGCCGTAGGCGAGGATCAGCGGCTCGGCCATCTTGAAGCCTTCGATCCACCCGGGGCTGGGCTGTTCGAGCGCGCTTTCGATGATGCTCGGCCGGCAGATCGTGACCGGCAGGTGCACCGCGGCCTCCTCGACCGCGCGCTCGGCCATGGCCTTGGTGAACGTGTAGCAGTCGGTCCAGCCGAGGGTGCGCGCCCGCTCGCGGCCGGCGTCGACGAGTTGCTTCGCGACCCATTCGGTGCGCAGCTTCTCCGCCTCGGCGGCGACGGTCGTCGGGCCTTGCGCGCCATGGCTGCGCTCGGCCTCGCGCAGGAACTCGGCGAGCTTGGCCGCGTCGCGGCTGGCGTCGTGGACGGCGTCGCGCACCCGGAACGCGGCGGCCGACTCGGCCCGCCAGTCGACGCCGTGGTCGAGCCGGCCCTCGGTGACGTGGCCCTGGCGCCGCCCGGCGACGTAGGCCGTGGAGACGTGAACGTAGTGCGGTGTCGCGCCGGCCGCGTCGATCGCGGCGAGCAGGTTGAGGCTGCCGTGCAGGTTGGTCGCGAAGCCGTCGTGAATCGGCGGATCGAACGAGACCTCGCCGGCGCAGTGCACGACGACGTCCACGTCGCTCGGCAGCGGCGGCACGTTGTCGAGATCGCCGTCGAGGACCGTGATCGTCGTGCCCACGAGGCCGGCGACGGCCTCCTCGCCGTCGCGGTCGCGGAGCCTCTGGAAGGCGGGCTTGGTGAGCAGGTGGCGGGTGCGGTCCGCGGCGGTCGTGGCGCCGCGGGGCCGGACGAGCACGGTCACCGTGGTGTCGGGGAGGTCGTAGAGCACGCGCTCGAGCAGGGCCTCGCCGACGAAGCCGGTGACGCCGGTGACGAGCAGGTGTTTGCCCGCGAGCGCCTCGGTGATCCGGAGTCCTGCCATGAGCGGGCAGTCTGTCACGCCGGGCTGATCGGCCGCGCCGCGAGGCTGGCGAACAGGGTTCCGGGAAGTAGTGCACCAAATCCGGCCGGAAACGGCGGCTTCGGCGGTGCACTTCTTCCCGTGATCATCGGGTCACGGTGCGAGCCATCGGCGTACGGCGGCTTCGGTGCTGGCGAACGCGAGCGGCGGCAGTTCGTCGCGGCCGAAGAACGCCGCACCGTCCGCGTCGTCGCCGGGCGCGGGCGACCCGCTCACCCAGGTCGCCTCGAACAGGATGAACACCGCGCCGCCCTCGGCGACGGGATTGGCGAACACGTCGATCACCGCGCCCACCGAAACCACTACGCCGGCCTCCTCCAGCGCTTCCCGCGCCGCGGCTTCCCGTGGTTGTTCCCCGAGGTCGAGGTAGCCGCCGGGCAGCGCCCACTTGCCCTGGCCCGGATTCATCGTCCGCCGGACGAGCAGCAGCCGGTCGTCGTGGAAGACCGCCACGCCGACCGCGACTTTCGGGTCGGTGTGATGCACTCGCCCCGAGGCCACTACCGAAACCTAACGAAAGGCGGGAGACATGTCCGGACGCGCCGCCGCCGAACGCGTCGCCCTCGCCGACGCGCTGACGACCGTCGGGCCGGACGCTCCGACGTTGTGCGAAGGCTGGACCGCCGCCGACCTCGCGGCGCACGTGTACGTCCGGGAGCACCGGCCGGACGCGACGCCCGGCGTGCTGCCGCTCGGGCCGTGGTCGTCGTACACCGAGAAGGTCATGCGCAGCGCGTTGCGGGTGCACGGCTTCGCGGCCCTCGTCGAAGCGATCCGTACGGCGCCGCCGTGGTTGCGGATCGAGCGGATCGACGACGCCCTCAACACGGTCGAGATGTTCGTGCACACCGAAGACGTACGGCGGGCGAACGGCATGTCCGACCGCACCCACGACGGCGCGTTCGAAGCGGCGGTCTGGCGGCGGCTGTCGCGGCAGGCACGGCTGTCGTTCCGCCGCGTCCCGGCCGCAGTCACTCTTGCGCCGACGACGTGGGGTGTGCCGATCTTCGTTGGCAAGGGCGGCCCCGATGTGACCGTGACCGGGCTGCCGAGCGAATTGCTGCTGCTCGCCTACAACCGCAAGGAAAACGCGCACGTCACGATCGACGGCGAAGGGGCGGACGCGCTACGGGAGACGAAGCTCGGCGCGTGACGCACACTGGGCACGTGACGTTCGCCGATCCGGGAGCGCTCGCCGCCGCATTGACGTCGAGCGGCTATCTGCCCGACGACGGGCTCGCGACCGCCGCGTTCCTCGCGCTGCGCATGCAGCGGCCGCTGTTCGTCGAGGGTGACGCCGGTGTCGGCAAGACCTCGCTGGCGCTAGCGCTGGCGACGGTCCTCGACGCGCCGCTGATCCGGTTGCAGTGCTACGAGGGCATCGACGTCGCGCAGGCCGTCTACGACTGGGACTTTCCCCGCCAGCTCTTGCACCTGCGTGCGGCGGAAGCGGCCGGTCGCGCCGGCGACGCGGACGCGCTGGAGGGCGAGCTCTACAGCCGGCGGTTCCTGCTCGCGCGACCGCTGTTGCAGGCGATCGAGACGTCGCCGTCGGTGCTGCTCGTCGACGAGGTCGACCGCGCCGACGACGAGTTCGAGGCGCTGCTGCTGGAGCTGCTGTCCGAGTTCACCGTGACCATTCCGGAGCTCGGCACCGTTCGTGCCGAGAGCCCGCCGGTGGTCGTGGTGACGAGCAACCGGACCCGTGACGTGCACGACGCGTTGAAACGCCGTTGCCTCTACCACTGGGTCGAGCATCCCGGCTTCGCCCGGGAGCTCGCGATCGTCCGCCATCGGTATCCGGACGCGACGGAGCAACTCGCCGCGCAGGTCGCCCGCGCGTCGGCGCACCTGCGCGGCGTCGACCTGCAGAAGCCGCCCGGCGTCGCGGAGACCCTCGACTGGACGGAGGCGCTGCTCACCCTCGGCGTCGACTCGCTCGATCCGGACTCCGTGACGCGGACGCTGGGGGCGGTGCTGAAGTACCGCGAGGATCAAGAGGCGGTCCTGCGCGACGGTGGCCTGGTGGCCCTGCTCGAAGCGGCCGCCGATGCCGGTTGACGTGCCGGCCGCGTTCGTCGGTCTCGCCCGCACCTTGCGCGCGGCGGGTGTCGACGCGTCGCCGGACCGGCTCGGCGCGACGGTCGAGGCGCTGACCGTCCTCGACGCCAGTTCTCGCGACGACGTCTACTGGGCCGGCCGGCTGTCGCTGTGCGCGAGCCCCGACGACATCGAGCGTTATGACCGGGTGTTCGCCGCAGTGTTCGACGGGGTCGTGCCGATGCCCGCGGCCGCGGTCGAGCCGGCGCTGCGCGTCGTACCGCCGCTCGGCGTCCCGGCAGATGCGGACACCGAGGGTGACGGCCCGGCCCGGCACGCGGCGGCGAGCCGGCTCGAGGTGCTGCGGCGGCGCGACCTCGCCGACCTCGACGACGCCGACCGAGCCACCGCGCTCGCCCTGCTGACGCCGCTGTCGCTCGTCGGCCCGACCCGGCGCAGCCGCCGTACCGGCCCCGCGCCGCACGGCCCGGTCGACCGGCATCGCACCTTGCGCCGGACGTTGCGGGCCGGCGGCGAACCGGTGCCGCCGGCGTCGCTACGACGACGGCAGCGGCCGCGTCGCGTCGTCGTGCTCGTCGACGTGAGCGGTTCGATGGCGCCGTACGCCGACGCGTTCGTGCGGTTCGCGCACGCGACCCGGCGGGCCCGCGGGCCGCGCACCGAAGTGTTCACGCTGGGCACCCGCCTCACCCGGGTCACCCGCGAGCTGAGCTACCGGGATCCCGCGCTCGCGAGCGCCGCGGTCGCGGCCGCCGTGCCGGACTGGTCCGGTGGCACTCGCCTCGGTGAGTTGATGAAGGCCTTCCTCGACGGTTGGGGCCGGCGCGGGATGGCGCGCGGCGCGATCGTCGTCGTCCTGTCCGACGGGTGGGAACGCGGCGACGCGGCGCTGCTCGGCGCGCAACTGAAGCAGCTGCGCCGGCTCGCCTACCGGATCGTCTGGGCTAACCCGCGCGCCGGCCGGCCCGGGTTCGCGCCGCTCGCCGCCGGCATGGCCGCGGCGCTGCCGTACGTCGACGACCTCGTGCCCGGCCACAGCGTCGACGCGCTGGTTCGGCTGGCCCGGACCGTGGTGGGCCGGCATGCGTGACCTGCTGCCGGAGCTGCGCCGCTGGTGGGACGGCGGCGAGCGATTCGCGCTCGCGACGGTCGTCGCCGTGCGGGGGAGCGCGCCGCGCGATCCCGGCGCCTCGATGGCCGTCAGCGCGAGCGGCGAAGCCGTCGGATCGGTGTCCGGCGGCTGCGTCGAGGGCGCCGTGTTCGAGCTCGCGACCGAGGTGCTCGCGACCGGTGCGCCGGTCCTGCAGACCTACGGCATCAGCGACGACGAGGCCTACGCGGTCGGCCTGACCTGCGGCGGGGTGCTGGACATCCTCGTCCGCCCGGCGACCGACGTGCTGCCCGTCGTCGCGGCGTCGATCGCGGCCGAGGAGCCGGTCGCGCTCGCGACGATCGTCGACGGGGGCGGCCCGCTGGCGGCGGCGATGGCGGTGTGGGCGGATCGGGTCGAGGGGACGCTCGGCGCGACCGGGCTCGACGCCGCGGTCACCGACGACGCGCGCGGCCTGCTCGCGCAAGGACAGACCGGCATCCGGCACTACGGGCCCAACGGCCAGCGCCGGCAGGACGAGGTCGCGGTCTTCGTGGAGTCGTTCGCGCCGCCGCCGCGCCTGCTCGTGTTCGGCGCGATCGACTTCGCGGCCGCGGTCGCGCGGATCGGCAAGTACCTCGGCTACCGCGTCACCGTCTGCGACGCGCGGCCGGTGTTCGCGACCGCGCGCCGGTTCCCGGACGCCGACGAGGTCGTGTGCGAGTGGCCGCACCGCTACCTCGCCGGCACCAGCGTCGACGCGCGCACCGTCATCACGGTGTTGACGCACGATCCGAAGTTCGACGTACCGCTGCTCGAAGTCGCGTTGCGCACCCCCGCGGCCTACGTCGGTGCGATGGGATCGCGGCGCACCCACGACGACCGCGTCGCCCGGCTGCGCGAAGCCGGCGTCGAGGAGGACGCGTTGGCGCGGTTGCGGTCGCCGATCGGGCTCGACCTCGGCGCCCGCACTCCGGAAGAGACCGCGGTGTCGATCGCGGCCGAGATCATCGGGCTGCGGTGGGGCGGCACCGGCCGCCCGCTCGGCCAGACCGCCGGCGACATCCACCGGCACGACGTGCCCGCGACGTGACGGTTGCCGGATTGGTGCTCGCGGCAGGAGCCGGCCGGCGCCTCGGCCGGGCCAAGGCGCTCGTCGAGGTCGGCGGTGAGCTGCTCGTCGACCGCGCCGCCCGGGTGCTCGCCGAGGGTGGTTGCGATCCCGTGGTCGTCGTCCTCGGTGCGCAGGCGGCTGACGTCGTCGCGGCGGCGGCGCTCGACCATGCGATCGTCGTCGTGAACGACGGGTGGGACGACGGCATGGGCTCGTCGTTGCGGTGCGGGCTCGCGGCGGTCGCGGAGAACGGCGCGACCGCCGCCGTCGTACTTCTCGTCGACCAGCCGCACGTCGGTCCCGACCACGTACGGCGGCTGCTCGACCGGCGTGCCGAGGCTCCGGCCGTGGTCGCGTCGTACGGTGGCGAGCCGCGCAACCCCGCATTGCTCAGCGCGTCGATCTGGCCGGAGGTCTGTGCGCTGGCGGTAGGAGACGTCGGTGCCCGGGCGTGGATCCGGGCACACCCGGAGCAGGTGGCGGGCGTCGCCTGCGACGATCTCGGCGGCGACATCGACATCGATACCGCGGCCGACCTCACCCGGGTCGAGGAAGGGCTGACATGAACCTCGAGCACGAGTTCGACGTACCGGTGCCGATCGACGAGGCGTGGCGGGTGCTGCTCGACGTCGAGCGGATCGCGCCGTGCATGCCGGGCGCGACGCTGAACTCGGTCGACGGGCGCGACTTCACCGGGTCGGTCAAGGTGAAGGTCGGCCCGATCACGGTCACCTACGACGGCAAGGCGACGTTCGACGAGGTCGACGAGGCGTCCCGGCGGGTCGTCATCGCCGGCATCGGCAAGGAGACCCGCGGGGCCGGCACCGCCGCGGCAACGGTCACCGCGACGCTCGTCGACCAAGGCGCGTCGACGAAGGTGCGGGTCGACACCGACCTGAACGTGACCGGGCGGCCCGCGCAGTTCGGCCGCGGGGTGATGGCGGAGGTGGGCGCGAAGCTCGTCGGCCAGTTCGCGGCGTGCCTCGCCGACGAGTTGAGCGGCGGCGGTGGCGTGCCGTCCGCGCCGGCCGGGGATGATGCGGACGTGCAACCAGACGACGCCGAAGAACAGCCACCGCCGATGCTGGCCGCCCCGGCCAAGAAAACCGCACCGGCGAAGAAGGCCGCCCCCGCGAAGAAGGCGGCCGCTGCTGCGAAGAAGGCCGCGCCGCCACCGGGCGACGGCGAGACGCCGCCGGCCAAGAAGACCGCGGCGAAGAAGGCCGCGCCGCCGGCGAAGAAGACCGCCGCCGCGCAGCCTGCCGGTCCGGCGCCCGCGCCGCCGGCGGCCGCGCCGCCGCCCCGGCCGCCGCGACCGGCGGCGGAGCCAATCGACCTGCTCGACGTCGCCGGTCCCTCGGTGGCCAAGCGGGTCGCGCCGATCGCCGCCGCGCTGGTCGCACTGCTGCTGCTGATCCGCCGGCGCCGCCGCCGTCGCGGCTGACCGTCGCGCGCCAACCGAGGGCGGGAGCGACGGCGGAAAAGCCGTTCGGGACAATGGCCTTCGCAGCTCGGCTCTGAGGAGGCACATCGCGATGGCAGGTAGTGACGCCCGGATTGTGGGTCCGAGCGCGGACCGGTTCGACGAGGTCCTCACCCCGGAGGCGATCGCGTTCGTCACGGACCTGCAGCGCCGGTTCGGCGCCCGGCGGACCGAGTTGCTCGGACGCCGCCAGCAGCGGCGCGCGCAGGCGGCGGAGACCGGCCGGCTCGACTTCCTCGACGAGACCAAGGACGTCCGCGAGGACACGTCGTGGCGGGTCGCACCGCTCGCCGATCTGCAGGACCGCCGGGTCGAGATCACCGGGCCCACCGAGCGCAAGATGCTGGTCAACGCGCTCAACTCCGGCGCCAAGGTGTTCATGGCCGACTTCGAGGACGCGAGCACCCCGACCTGGCACAACAAGGTGCAGGGCCAGATCAACCTCACCGACGCGATCGAGCGCCGCGTCGACTTCACCTCGCCGGAAGGCAAGGAATACAAGCTCAAGGACACCGTCGCGGCGCTGATGCCGCGGCCGCGCGGCTGGCACCTGCCGGAGAAGCACGTCCTCGTCGACGACGAGCCGATCAGCGGGTCGCTGTTCGACTTCGGCCTGTTCTTCTTCCACAACGCGAAGCGGTTGCTCGACAAGGGCACCCGGCCGTACTTCTACCTGCCGAAGATGGAGTCGCACCTCGAGGCGCGGCTGTGGAACGACGTGTTCAACCATGCGCAGGACGCGCTCGGCGTGCCGCGCGGCACGATCCGCGCGACGGTGCTGATCGAGACGATCCCCGCCGCGTTCGAGATGGACGAGATCCTCTTCGAGCTGCGCGACCACTCCTACGGCCTGAACGCCGGTCGCTGGGACTACATGTTCTCGATGATCAAGACTTTCCGCGACCGCGGCGCGCAGTTCATGCTGCCGGACCGCAACAGCGTCACGATGACGGTGCCGTTCATGCGCGCCTACACCGAGCTGCTCGTGCAGACGTGCCACAAGCGCGAGGCGTTCGCGATGGGTGGCATGGCCGCGTTCATCCCGAGCCGCAAGGACCCGGAGGTCAACGAGCAGGCGCTCGCGAAGGTCCGGGCGGACAAGCAGCGCGAGGCCAACGACGGCTTCGACGGCACCTGGGTCGCGCACCCCGATCTCGTGGCGACGGCGATGGCCGAGTTCGACAAGGTGCTGGGCGACAAGCCCAACCAGATCGACCGCAAGCGTCCCGAGGTCACCGTGACCGCGGATCAGCTGTTGGCCGCCAACGAGACACCGGGCGACATCACCAGCGCCGGGCTGCGGACCAACGTCGACGTCGGCATCCGCTACATCGAGTCGTGGCTGCGCGGCAACGGCGCGGCGGCCATTCACAACCTCATGGAGGACGCGGCGACCGCGGAGATCTCGCGGTCGCAGGTGTGGCAGTGGGTGCACAACGATGCCAAGCTCGCGGACACCGGTGAGACGGTCACCGCCGCGCTGGTGCGCGGCGTCGCCGACGACGTCACCGCGCAGATCAAGTCCGAGGTCGGCGACGACGCCTACGACAGTGGCCGGTGGAAGGAAGCCCGCGACATCTTCGAAGAGGTCGCGCTCGCCGACGACTTCGTCACGTTCCTGACGCTGCCGGCGTACGACCGTCTCGATTGAGCCTGCTCGGCGAGCTGGCTCGCGAGTTCACCGCCTCGCTGGGGTCCGCCGCGGTCGTCACCGAGCGCGCGGCGCTGCGGACATATGAGTGCGACGGGCTGACGGCGTACCGGTGCATCCCCGGCCTGGTCGTGCTGCCGACGACCGCCGAGCAGGTGGGGTACGTCGTACGGCGCTGCGCGGAGTCGTCGGTGCCGTTCGTCGCGCGCGGTGCGGGGACCGGGCTGTCCGGCGGCGCGTTGCCCGTCGAGACCGGTGTGCTCATCGTGCTGTCGCGGCTCACGGCGGTTCGCGCGGTATCGATCGACGACGAGCGGGTCGTCGTCGAGCCCGGTGTCGTCAACCTCGACGTGACGCGTGCGGTCGCCGCCGAGGGCTATTTCTACGCGCCGGATCCGTCGAGCCAGCAGGTCTGCACGATCGGCGGCAACGTCGCGGAGAACTCCGGCGGCGCGCACTGCCTGAAGTACGGCTTCACCGCCCATCACGTCACCGGTCTCGAGGTCGTGTTGCCGGACGGCTCGGTGTCGCGGTTCGGCGGGCTCGCGCCGGACCCGGTCGGGTACGACGTCGTCGGCGCTCTTGTCGGCAGCGAGGGCACGCTCGGCATCGTCACGGAGGTGACGGTGCGGGTGGTGCGAGCGCCGGAGCGGGTCGAGACGGTGCTGGCCGGCTTCCGGTCGATGGACGACGCGGGTTCGGCGGTGAGTGCGATCGTCGCCGCGGGCGTGCTGCCGGCAGCGGTCGAGATGATGGACACGCTGTCGATCGAGGCGGCGGAGGCGGCCGTCGCGTGCGGATACCCGCCCGGTGCGGAGGCGGTCCTCATCGTCGAGCTCGACGGACCGGCCGACGAGGTCGGCGCCGAGCTCGACGAGGTCCGGTCGTTCTGCGAGCAGGCCGGCGCCTTCGAGATCCGGGTGGCGTCCGACGCCGAGGATCGGGTGGCGATCTGGCGCGGCCGCAAGTCGGCCTTCGCAGCGATGGGGCGGATCAGCCGCGACTACATCGTGCAGGACGGGGTGGTACCGCGGACGTCGTTGCCGCAGGTGTTGCGATCGATCGCCGCGGTGTCCGCGGAGTCGGGCATCCGGGTCGCGAACGTGTTCCACGCCGGGGACGGCAACCTGCATCCGTTGGTGCTGTTCGACTCGTCGCGTGGCGAGACCGAGGCGGCGGAGGCGGTGTCCGAACGCATCCTCGAGTTGTGCATCGAGCACGGCGGGTCGATCACCGGCGAGCACGGCGTCGGCAACGACAAGAAGAAGCACATGGGCCGGATGTTCTCGGCGGTCGACCTCGACGTGATGCAACTCGTCCGGTGCGCGTTCGACCCCGCGAGCTTGTGCAACCCGGGCAAGGTGTTCCCGACGCCGCGGCTGTGTGGCGAGCGACCGGGTCGCCGTACCGGCGTGCATCCGGTCGAAGCGGCCGGGCTCGGCGAGGTCTTCTGACGTGTCCGTCGTTTGTCCGGCGTCGGTCGACGAGCTCGCGTCGGTGTTGCGCGAGTCGGGTTCGGCGCCGGTGCGAGTCGCCGGCGGCGGGTCGAAGCCCGGTTGGGGCGGCATCGCCGCGCCGGCCGACCACGTCGTCTCGACGCTCGGGTTGAACCGGATCGTCGAGCATGCGGAAGGCGACCTCGTCGTCACGGTGGAGGCCGGCGCGCGGATGGCCGACCTGCAACAGACGCTTGCCGCCGCGGGGCAGTGGCTGGCGCTGGACCCGCCGGACGCCGGCGCGACCGTCGGAGGCGTCGTCGCGTGCGCGGCGTCGGGGCCGCGCCGGCTGCGGTTCGGCACCCCGCGGGACCTGCTGATCGGCGTCACCGTCGTACTGCCGGACGGGACGGTCGCCCGGTCCGGCGGCAAGGTCGTGAAGAACGTCGCCGGCTACGACCTGGGCAAGCTGTTCTGCGGCGCGTACGGGACGTTGGGCGTGGTCGCCCAGTGCACGTTCCGGTTGCACCCTCGGCCGCGCGCGGTGCGCAGTGTGTCGGTCGGTGTCGACGATCCCGGCCCGCTCGTCCGGGAGCTGCGGTGGAGCCCGTTCCGGCCGAGCGCGATCGAGTACGACGGGGAGCGCCTGTCGGTCGTCGTGGAGGCGTTCGAGGCGGCCGCGGATGCGCAGGCGGAACAGGTCGCGGCGTTGACCGGCGGCTCGGTGTCGGCGGGTGTGCCGTCGGGGTTCGGGATGCGGCCGTGGGGTCCGGATGACGTCGGACTGAAGGCGACGTTCCGGGTCGGTGCGCTGTCGGAGGCCGTGGCGTTGGCGCGGCCGTTCCGGATGTCGGCGCACGCGGCCAGCGGGGTGCTGTGGCTCGGCGGCGCGTGCGACCCGGCGACGCTGGCCGAGTTGCGCGCGGGTTTCGCGGCGTACGACGGGACGGTCACGGTCGTCACGGCGCCGGACTCGGCGAAGCGCGAGTTGGACGTGTGGGGGCCGGTGCGCGGCGTCGAGCTGATGCGGCGGCTCCGCGACCAGTTCGACCCGGACCGGCGGATGAACCGCGGGGTGCTCGATGTCATCTGAAGGCGCGTGGGACGCGCAGCATCCGCCGGCGACCGAGCTGCTGGACGACTGCGTGCACTGCGGCTTCTGCCTGCCGACCTGCCCGACGTACGTGCTGTGGGGCGAGGAAATGGATTCGCCGCGCGGCCGGATCTACCTGATGGGGGAGGGGCACGACGGCGAGCCGCTGAGCGACGCGATGGTGACGCACTTCGACCGGTGTCTCGGCTGCATGGCATGTGTGACCGCGTGCCCGTCGGGGGTGCAGTACGACCGGTTGATCGAGGCGACGCGGTCGCAGGTCGAGCGGCGGCACAATCGTACGTGGCGCGAGAAGTCGTTGCGGTCGCTGGTGTTCGGGCTCTTTCCTTATCCGCGGCGGTTGCGCCGGATGCGGCCGTTGCTGCGGGCGTATCAACGGTCGGGGCTGCGGGTGCCGTTGCCGTCGCGGCTGGCTGCGATGCAGGAACTGCTGCCGCCGCTGGGACCGCGGGTATCGGTGCCTCCGTTCACCCCGGCGCGCGGGCCGCGCCGCGCGCGCGTCGGGATGTTGCTGGGCTGCGTGCAGCGCGAGTTCTTCGGCGACGTCAACGCGGCGACGGTCCGGGTGCTGGCGGCCGAGGGGTGCGAGGTCGTGGCGCCGCCCGTGCAGGGATGCTGCGGGGCGCTGTCGCTGCACATGGGTCGGGAGCCGGAGTCGGTGTCGTTCGCCAAGCGGTTGATCGCCACGTTCGAACCGCTCTCGGTCGACGCGATCGTGGTGAATGCCGCCGGCTGCGGGTCGGCGATGAAGGACTACGGCTGGCTGTTGCGCGACGAACCGGAGTGGGCCGCGCGGGCGGAAGCCTTTGCTTCGAAGGTCCGGGACGTGGCGGAGTTCTTGGTCGAGTTGGGTCCGGTCGCCGTTCGCCACCCGCTGCCGCTGGCGGTGGCGTACCACGACGCTTGTCACCTGGCGCACGCACAGGGCGTCCGGACGGCGCCGCGCGAGCTGCTGGCCGCGGTGCCCGGGTTGGAGGTGCGCGAGATCGAGGAAGCGGCGATCTGCTGCGGCTCGGCGGGTGTCTACAACATCTTCCAGCCGGAGGCCGCGGCCGAGCTCGGCGCCCGCAAGGCGGCGCACGTCGCCGCAACCGGCGCGGAGGTCTTGGTGACAGCGAACCCCGGCTGCCTCATGCAGATCCGCAAGGCTCTGGACGACAGGGGTACGCCGATGCGACTCATGCACACGGTCGAGGTCCTGGACGCCAGCCTTCGCGGGGCAGCATCGCCGGGCTAGATCGGGTCGACGGTGAGAACCAGTGGCGCAACGGAGTCGATCGCCATTCGCAGCCGTACGAGGCTGTCGAAGAACCAGTCGATGTAGGTGTCGAACGCGTCTCCGTCCGCAACATCGCCGATCCCGTAGTCCGCGATGCGGCAGGCGCGCCGGTTGGGCAGGTCTTCCCAGCTGAGATCCGATCCGTACGTCGACTCGATCGCTTCCTTGTGCGCAGCCAGAGCCTCGAACAACGCCACGCTCCGGTCGGCGTCGGTGTAGTCGATGTAGAGCTCACTGCGCAGCTTGCCGCCCTGCGCGAAGCTGACCGCGTAATACGGCCCGCCTTTGAACGGGCAAGCCATCGAGAACCAGCTGGCCGCCTGCGGTTTCTGAGCGTTCGTCCATCCGGGGTGTTCGGCTTTCACCCGTTCTATGAACCGGGTCCAGAAGGCTTGATAGAGCAAACCCTTCCCGGCGAGCTGCGAGGTGGACTTCGCGGCCGCGGAGGTCGCGGCATGCCACTCGTTCGGTTGGACGCGCAGCTTGAAGTTCGGGGCCGGCTGTGAGTCGCCGATCTTCACGACACCGATCTCCACGCCGAAGAACCGCACGTCCTCGCCGCCCAGTCGGTTGAGGAAGTCCATCGCCTCCCGATGCTCGTCACGGAACGACGTCGCCATCCACACGATCGTCCCCGCGTCGGTGCCGGCGGCGTACGTCAAGATCTGGCCGAGGTGCGAGTGGTCGGTCGTCGTCAGTTGGTTCTCGACGATCAGGACGCAGTTGTTCGTGAGGTCGCGCCCGACCAGGTCGAGCGCGAACCCGCCGACCGGATGCTCCGCTCCACTCAGCTCGATGTCGATTCCGAGCGCGGCGGACAGCGCGTCCGCGTTGTCCAGCAGCCAAGGGGTGAAGTGGTGGGCTTCGTGCACCCATACGGTCCGCGGGTCGAGTGCCTGAAGCCTTCCGAGCTGTACCGTCATCGCTCGACCTCCGTCGATGGTGCTTGAGGCTAGACGGTATCCATGGACCGAGGCCCGGTGAAACCGGCACGGCCCCGGTTGGACAGGATGTTGCAGTGCCAATCGACGTCGACGCGCTGCTCCGCGCGGACGCGCAGCACGTCTGGCATCCGTACGCGCCTACCCCCGCCACGACCGCGCCGTACGTCGTCGCGAGCGCGCGCGGCACCCGGCTCACCCTCGCCGACGGCCGCCAGCTCGTCGACGGCATGTCGAGCTGGTGGGCCGCCATCCACGGCTATCGCAATCCCGCGCTCGACCAGGCCGTCACCGATCAGCTCGGCCGCATGGCGCACGTCATGTTCGGCGGTCTGACCCACGAGCCCGCCATCCAGCTCGCCGGACGCCTCGTCCGGCTGTCCCCGCGCAACCTAGAACACGTCTTCTTCAGCGACTCCGGATCCGTCGCCGTCGAGGTCGCGATCAAGATGGCCGTGCAGCGCTGGCGTGCCACCGGCGACACCAGGAAGTCGCGGCTGCTGACCGTCCGCGGCGGCTATCACGGCGACACGTTCATGGCCATGTCCGTCTGCGATCCCGTCGGCGGCATGCACTCGCTGTTCACCAACGTCGTCGCGCAGCAAGTCTTCGCGGTCCGCCCACCGGCCGGCTTCCACGCGACCCTCGACGGCGGCTGGCTCGCCGACACCGAGTTGCTGATGAAAGAACACAGCGACGAGCTCGCCGCGGTCATCGTCGAGCCCGTCGTGCAGGGTGCCGGCGGCATGCACTTCTACAACCCCGGTTACGTCACCGCGCTGCGCGAGCTCTGCGACCGCTACGACGTGCTGCTCATCCTCGACGAGATCGCTACCGGTTTCGGCCGCACCGGCGCGCTGTTCGCCAGCGAGCACGCGAACGTCAGCCCGGACATCCTCTGCCTCGGCAAGGCGCTCACCGGTGGCTACCTCTCCCTCGCCGCGACTCTCTGCACCACCGAGGTGGCGCACGCGATCAGCACCGGCACCGGCGGCGCGCTGATGCACGGACCGACGTTCATGGCGAACCCGCTCGCCACTGCGGTCGCCGGCGCGAGCATCGACCTGCTGCTCGCGAATGACTGGCAGCAGGACGTACGGCGGATCGAAGCGGGACTCAACCACGGTCTCGAGCCGCTCCGCGACCATCCACGGGTTGCCGACGTACGCGTCCTGGGGGCCATCGGCGTCGTCCAGCTCACCGGCGAGGTCGACATCGGCGTCGCCACGAAAGCGAGCGTCGAGCAAGGCGTGTGGCTGCGGCCGTTCCGCGACCTCGTCTACACGATGCCGCCGTACGTCAGCACCGACGACGACGTCGCGCACATCTGCGCCGGGGTGGCGGCGGCGGTGACGGCATGACGTCGTACGACGAGTGGTTGCGCGCCGCCGCGGAAGGCCGCGACCGTGACGGCCTGACCCGCCGGCTCCGCCCGCGCACTCAGGACCACTACGCCATCGACGTCTCCGGCAACGACTATCTCGGGCTGGCCCGCGACCCGCGGGTCGTCGAGGCCGCGGTCGACGCGGCCAGAACCTGGGGCGCCGGCTCTACCGGATCCAGGCTGGTCTCCGGCAGCACCGAGCTGCACGCCGCGTTCGAGACCGAGCTCGCGGCGTTCGTCGGCGCCGAGGCGGGCCTGGTCTTCTCGTCCGGCTACTGCGCCAATCTCGCCGTGCTGCATGCACTCAGCGACGCGGACACGTTGGTCGTCTCGGACGGCGGCAACCACGCGTCGTTGATCGACGGCTGCCGGCTTTCCCGCGGCGCCGTCACCGTCGTCCCGCACGCCGACCTCGACGCGGTCGAGCGCGCGCTCGCGGAACGCAGCCAGAGCCGCGCGCTGGTCGTCACCGATTCGGTGTTCAGCGTCGACGGCGACCGCGCGCCGATCGCCGAGTTGCACGCCATCGCCCGCCGGTACGACGCGCTGCTCGTCGTCGATGAGGCGCACGCCCTCGGCGTCGTCGACGTGATCGACGAGCCCGGCATCGTGCACACGGTCACGCTGTCGAAGTCGCTGGGCAGTCAAGGCGGTGCGGTGCTCGCCAGCCGCGCCGTCGTCGACCACCTCGTGAACACCGGCCGCACGTTCATCTTCGACACCGGGCTCGCGCCGGCGTGTGTCGGCGCCGCCCGGGAGTCGTTGCGGATCCTGGAAGAAGGGCCGGATCTGACCGACAGGGTACGGCGCAACGCTCGCCACCTCGCCGCCGAGCTCGGCGTCCCGCCCCCCGAGGCCGCGATCGTCTCCGTCGTACTCGGCGATCCGAAACGCGCTTTCGCCGCGGCCGAGCAATGTCGGGAAAACGGCGTCGCCGTCGGATGTTTCCGGCCGCCGTCGGTGCCGGCGGGGACCAGCCGGTTACGGATCGCCGCCCGTGCAAACCTCACCGACGCCGAGCTAGCGACCGTCGTCGAGACGGTTGCGACCGCCATCAAGGACTCCGCATGAACGCGATCGTCGTCACCGGCACCGGCACCGAAGTCGGCAAGACCATCGTCACCGCGGCAATCGCCGCGCTCGCGCGTGCGGCCGGCAAGAGCGTCGCGGTCGTCAAGCTCGCCCAGACCGGGATCGAACCCGGCGACGAGAGCGACGTCGACGTCGTCAGCAGGCTCAGCGGCGTCGACGACATACACGAGCTCGTCCGCTACCCCGAGCCGCTGGCGCCCGCGACCGCCGCGCGCCGCGCTGGGGTCGACGCCGTCCCCGTTGTGGCTCTCACCGCGCGGGTCCGCGAACTCGCCGACCGCGACCTCGTGGTAGTCGAAGGCGCCGGCGGTCTGCTCGTCCACCTCGACGATGACGGCGGCACCGTCGCCGACGTCGCCCGCGATCTGGACGCGCCGGTGGTCGTCGTCGCGGCGGCCGGCCTCGGCACGCTCAACGCGATCGCCCTGACGGCCGAGGCGCTCGACCGTCGCGGCGTGCGTTGCCTCGGAGTGGTGATCGGCTCCTGGCCGGCCGCGCCCGACCTCGCCATGAAGACCAATCTCGACGACATCGCGGACTATGCGAACGCACCGTTGCTCGGACGGCCCCCCGCGGGCGCCGCGGGGCTCGACCCGGACGAGTTCCGCGAGACCGCGCGGCGTCATCTCGCGCCCGCGCTCGGCGGGGCTTGGACCTACTCGCCGGACGCTGAAATCCGGTCTGACCGCGAGGAAACGGCTGCTCCGACGTAGTCCTTCATGACAGGGGGACGTCGTACGGAGAGGAACACCCGAATGTCTTCGAAAGCTCGCCTCGCACTTGCCGCGATCGCCGCCGCCACGACGGCCACCGCCATGGCACTGCCGGCGCAGGCCGCGACCCCCCTCGACAACGCCACCGCGAGCGTCGACACCGCGCACCCGTGGCGGCACGGCATCGTGCCGACCGTCGAGGGCGCGAAGAACTCGACGCTGTCGCTGCCGATCGGGCTCAACTTCCTCACCCAGCTCAGCTACGGCGGGGGCAACAGCGGTGTGGGCGTGACCACCGGCGCACCGAAGGTCTACCTCGTGTTCTGGGGCAGCCAGTGGGGCACCGCGGGCACCAACGCGAAGGGCGACACGACGCTGTCCAACGACCCCGCCGGCGCGGCGCCGGTCGTGCAGGAGTTCTTCAAGGGCCTCGGCACCAACAGCGAGGGCTGGTCGAAGGTCATGACGCAGTACTGCGAGGGCGTCTCCAGCGGCACGACCACGTGCCCGAGCACGGCCCCGCACGTCGGCTACCCGACCGGCGGCGCGCTCGCCGGCGTTTGGTACGACAACTCCACGGCCGCGCCGGGCCAGGCCACGTCGACACAGCTCGGCCAGGAAGCCGTCGCCGCGGCCGCGCACTTCGGCAACACGACGGCGGCGAGCAACCGCAACGCGCAGTACGCGATCCTCTCGCCGACCGGCACCCACCCCGACGGCTACAACACCGCGAGCAGCAACTGGTGTGCGTGGCACGACTGGACCGGCGACGTCAGCGTCAGCTCGCCGTACGGCGGCCTCGCGTTCGCGAACGACCCGTACCAGCTCGACATGGGCTCCAGCTGCGGGCAGAACTTCGTCAACGGCGGTGCGGCCGGCACGACCGACGGCTTCACGATCGTCTTCGGGCACGAGTACTCGGAGACCATCACCGACCAGTTCCCGGCCGGCGGCTGGACCGACTTCCAGGGCAGCGAGAACGCCGACAAGTGCGCCTGGATCTCCTCCGGACAGGGCGCGTCGCAGAACATCACGCTGTCGACCGGGAGCTTCGCCGTCCAGTCGACCTGGGGCAACGACTTCAACAACAACCAGGGCGGCTGCGAGATCACCCACGCGTGACCTGAAATAGGTCGAGCGATGTCGTAGCCGCTCGCTATGGTCGGCGCCGTGTCCGATGCAGCGGTCGTGCTCGACGGCATCACCAAGTCGTTCGGCGACGTCGAAGCGCTGCGCGGGATCGACCTGTCGGTCCCGCGCGGCAGCGTCCTCGGCGTGCTGGGCCCGAACGGGGCCGGCAAGACGACCGCCGTGCGCATCCTCGCGACGCTGCTCCGCCCGACCGCCGGCAAGGCGTACGTCGAAGGCCACGACGTCGTCCGCGACGCCGCGGCGGTCCGCGAGGTCATCGGCCTCGCCGGGCAGGCCACCGCGCTGGTCGACGAGCTGTCCGGCCGGGAGAACCTGGTCATGGTCGGGCGGCTGCACCACCTGCCGAAGGCCGAGGCCGAGTCGAGGGCGACGGCGCTGCTGGCGCAGTTCGACCTGGTCGAGGCGGCCGAGCGGACGGCCAAGACCTATTCCGGCGGCATGCGCCGGCGGCTCGACCTCGCCGCCAGCCTCGTCGGCCGGCCGAAGGTGCTGTTCCTCGACGAGCCGACGACCGGCCTCGACCCGCGCAGCCGGCTCGCGATGTGGGAGGTCATCCGCGAGCTGGTCCGGGAGGGCACGACGTTGTTGCTGACGACGCAATACCTCGACGAGGCCGACGAGCTCGCCGACGAGATCGTCGTCATCGACCGCGGCAAGGTCATCGCCGGAGGCACGTCCGACCAGCTCAAGGACCGGGTCGGTGGCGACGTCGTGGCGTTCAGCGTCGGTTCGGCCGACCTGGCGGCCAAGGCGGTCGAGGCGGTGACCGACATCGGCGACGGCGCGCCGACGCTGTCCGGCCTCGACATCAGCGTCGCGGTCGGATCGCGCGGGTCGGAGGCATTGCTCGACGTCGTACGGCGCCTCGACGCGGCCGGTGTGGCGGTCAGCGGGCTGGGCATCCGGCGGCCGTCCCTCGACGACGTCTTCCTGGCGTTGACCGGTCACGTGGCCGAAGAGGAGGGGGCGGCGTGAACGCGATGACGTGGGCCGTGGCCGACACCTGGGTCATGGCCAAGCGCAACCTCACGGTCTGGCTGCGGGTGCCGGCCTACCTCGTGTTCACCGTCGTCCAGCCGACGATCTTCACCTTGCTGTTCCGCTACGTCTTCGGCGGCGCCATCCGGGCCGACGTCCCCGGCGGTTACGTCAACTACCTGGTGCCGGGCGTGATCGGCCAGACCGCCGCGTTTGCCTCCTTCGCCACCGCGATCTCGCTGGCGGTCGAGGTGCAGCGGGGCGTCATCGACCGGATGCGCGCGATGCCGATGGCGCGCTCGGCGTTCCTCGGCGGCCGGCTGCTCGCCGACGTGGTCCGGATGACGGTCACGATCGTCGTGATCGTCGGCGTCGGCTACGCGGTGGGCTTCCGGTTCCAGGCCGGCGTCGGGCGCGCGATCGCGATGATCGTGCTGGCGATCGTGCTCGGCGCGGCGGTGTGCTGCGTCTCGGCGACGATCGGCCTCTGGCTGAAGGACGAGGAGTCGACGCAGGCGTTCGGGATGATCTGGATGTTCCCGCTGACGTTCGTGTCGTCCGCGTTCGTGCCGCTCGCGAGCATGCCCGACTGGCTGCGGGCGTTCGCGGTGAACCAGCCGATCACCCACGTGGTCAACGCGATGCGGGCGCTCGCGCTCGGGCTGCCGTTGCGTGACGACCTCTGGCTGTCCGCGGTCTGGCTGGCGGGGATCTTCCTCGTGTTCGCGCCGCTCGCCGTTCGCGTGTACAAGCGCGTCTCGTAGCCGCCGCCGGGTTAGGCTCGGGCGCATCCCATGAGTGCGCAACCTTCCGTCGGCATGCCCCAGATGCCAGCCGCAGAGCCCGGCGCCGTCCTGCGCGGCTGGCAGCGCGAAGCGCTCGCCCGCTACCTCGCCGCCGGCGCCGAGGACTACCTCGTCACCGCGACCCCCGGCGCCGGCAAGACGACGTTCGCGCTCGCCGTCGCGGCGACGTTGCTCGGCCGGCGGGTCATCGACCGGGTGATCGTCGTCTGCCCGACCGACCACCTGCGCACCCAGTGGGCCGACGCCGCGGTTCGGGTCGGGCTCGCGCTCGACCCCACGCTGTCCAACGCCGCCGGTCCGGTGCGACCGGACATGCGCGGCTACGTGACGACCTACGCGCAGGTCGCCGGCGCGCCGATGTTGCACCGCGCCCGCACCGAGAACAAGCGCACCCTGGTCGTCCTCGACGAGATCCACCACGCGGGCGACGGGTTGTCGTGGGGCGACGCGGTCGCCAATGCCTTCGGTCCGGCGCGCCGCCGGCTCGCCCTCACCGGCACGCCGTTCCGCACCAAGGCCGACGAGCGGATCCCCTTCGTCCGGTACGACGCCGACACCGACGGTGGTCTCGCGAGCGCGGCCGACTACACCTACGGCTACCGCGAGGCGTTCGCGGACCGCGTCGTACGGCCGGTCGTCTTCGCCGCGTACACGGGCGTTTCACGCTGGCGCAACAGTGCCGGCGAGGTCGTCGCCGCGTCGCTCACCGAGGCGGCGACGAAGCGCACCGAGGCGGCGGCGTGGAAGACGGCACTCAACCCGCGCGGCCGCTGGGTGCCGCACGTCATCGCGGCGATGGACGAGCGGATCACGCACCTGCGCGGGCACGGCATGCCGGACGCCGCCGGGCTCGTCCTCGCCTCCGATCAGGAGGACGCCCGCGCCTACGCCGAGATCGTCGCGAAGGTGACGGGCGAGCGGCCGGCGGTGATCGTGTCGGACGACCCGAAGGCGAGCGCGAAGATCGCCCGGTTCACCGCCTCGGACGAGCGGATCGCGGTCTGCGTACGGATGATCAGCGAGGGCGTCGACGTGCCGCGGGCGGCCTGCCTCGCGTGGATGACGAGCTACCGGACGCCGCTGTTCTTCGCGCAGGCGGTGGGCCGGGTCGTCCGGGCGCGCGGGCCGCACGAGTCGGCGACCGTGTTCCTGCCCGCGGTCCGGCCGTTGCTCGCGCTCGCCGCCGAGCTCGAAGCCGAACGCAACCACGTGATCCCGCCGCCCGCGGCCGGCACCGACCTGTTCGACGCCGACGACCTCGAACGACCGGAGCCGACCGGGGTCGGTGACGGCTACGAGGCGCTGGAATCCGAGGCCGAGTTCGCACATGTGCTGCACAGCGGTCGCGCCGTGGTCGCCGCGCCGGGCGCCGGGCGCGCGGTCTCGTCGGCCGACGACGAGGACTACCTCGGCCTGCCCGGGCTGCTGTCCCCGGAGCAGACCGCGGCGCTGCTCGCCCGGCGCGACATCGAGCACCGGCGCAAGGCGAAGGCGGCGCTCACCGACGAGCCGGTCGAGGAAGACCTCGCGGCCTACGAGCAGATCGCGCAACTGCGCCGGCGGCTCTCGGCGATGGTCTCGTCGTACGCGCTCGCCTCGGGGCGGCCGCACGCCTGGATCCACGGCGAGCTACGGCGGCGCACCGGCGGGCCGCCGGCAGCGGCCGCGAGCGTCGAGCAGCTCGAGGCGCGCATCGCCGCGCTGGCCAAGCTGGCGCTCTGAACAACGGTCACGCAGCGTGGGCACCGGCCCGCATATGTTTCGGGCACCCAACCCCGCAGAGGCTTATGGTCAAGCCGCTCCGGCCTGACGTCAGCCGCTAGGGCGCTTAGTCCCCGAGAAGGGCTGCGGCCCGGACGTCACGTTCGGTGACTGCGTGTCGCGACCGCCGTTAGCCGCGACCTTCGGGACACTGAGGGACGTGACTGCTGTCGCCGACCTGTCGCTGCTCACCGAGCCGCTCGCGCGCCTCGAGCACGTCCAGGTCGTCCGCGGCGACGCGGTCCTGCTGCGCGACGTGTCGTGGCAGGTCAACCCGGGCGAGCGCTGGGTCGTGCTGGGCGCGAACGGCGCCGGCAAGACGACCCTGCTGCAGGTCGCGGCCGGCTCGATCCGCCCGAGCAGCGGCCGGGTCGAACTGCTCGGCGAAGCGCTCGACGACACCGATCTCGACGACCTGCTGCCGCGCATCGGCTTGGCCAGCGCCGCGCTCGCCGACCGGCTGCCGCCCGACGAGCGGGTGCTCGACGTCGTCCTCACCGCGTCGTACGCGACCGTCCGGCGCGGCGCGGAACGGTACGACGCGATCGACGAGGATCGGGCCCGCGACCTGCTGTTGCAGCTCGGTTGCCGGGCACTGGTCGAGCGCCGGTTCGGCTCGCTGTCGGAGGGCGAACGCAAGCGGGTCCAGCTCGCCCGCGCGCTGATGACCGATCCGGAACTGTTGTTGCTCGACGAGCCGGCCGCGGGGCTGGACCTGGGCGGTCGCGAGGCGCTGCTGCACATGCTCGGGCGCCTCGCTCAGGACCCGCAGGCGCCTGCGCTCGTGCTGGTCTCGCACCACGTCGAGGAGGTCCCGGCCGGGTTCACGCACGTGCTCCTGCTGCGCGACGGATGCGTCGTGGCGGCCGGGCCGATCCGCGAGGTGCTGCGCTCGTCGGCCGTGTCGACCTGCTTCGGCATGCCGCTGCTGGTGTTCCGCCGCGGCGACCGCTACACCGCCCGCGCGGCGTTGCTCCGGCTGCCCTGAGCGCATGTCCCCGCCCGCGCTCGGGCAGGGTAGAAGGCGTGCTCCCGGTCGTCCTGCTGTCGCACCGCGGCCCGGCGTCGTTCCGGCGTACGGCCTCCGGGCTAACGGTCAAGCGCGGCGCCGGCGGCCTGGTCACGGCGCTGATGGGACTTGCCGAACACCTCGACGAAGCCGTCTGGGTGTGCGCCGCCGCGACTGAGGCCGACGCGGCCGTCGCGGCCGAGCACGAGGGGCATCCGGTCGAGATCGCGTTCGACCCGGAGCCGCAGCTCGTCGACGCCGACACCTCCGTCGACGTGCCCACGCTCAACGTGCGCCTGGTCGACGTCGACCGCGACCGGCACGACATGTTCTACGGCGCGATCGCGAACCCGCTGCTGTGGTTCGTCCAGCACGAGCTGTACGGGCTGGCGACCCAGCCGGAGATCACCGCGGCCACCCACGAGGCGTTCGCCGACGGGTACGTCGCGGTCAACGAGCAGTTCGCCGGCGCCGTCGTCGAGGAGGTCGAGAGTCGCGGCGGGCGGGCGATGGTGTTGCTGCAGGACTACCACTTCTACCTCGTCGGCGACCTGGTCCGCCGGCGCTGCCCGGACGCGGTCATCAGCCACTTCGTGCACATCCCGTGGCCCGGCCCGGACGCGTGGCGGGTGTTGCCGACGGACATGCGCGAGCAGTTGCTGCGCGGCCTGCTCGGTTGCGACGTCGTCGCGTTCCACACCACGCGGTTCGCCCGCAACTTCCTCAGCTGCGCGCAGGAGTTGCTCGGCCTCGACGTGAACCACCAGGCCGGCACCGTCCGGATCGGCGACCGGACCGTTGCCGCCCGTGCGTACCCGATCTCGGTCGACGTCGACGCGGTCGAGAAGATCGCCGCGAGTGAGGAGGTCGCGGCTCGCCGCGCCACCCTGGTCGACACGTTGCTCGCCGGCGAGCGGCAGCTGATCGTGCGGGTCGACCGGACCGACCCGTCGAAGAACATCGTCCGGGGCTTCCGCGCGTTCGGGCTGCTGCTCGACCAGCACCCCGAGCTGGTCGGCCGGGTCACGTTCCTCGCCTCGCTCATGCCGAGCCGCACCGACGTGCCGGAGTACGCCGACTACCTCGCCCAGGTCGGCGCGGTCGTCGCCGAGATCAACGCCCGGCATCACGCCGAGTCGTGGCAGCCCATCGACATGCGGCTGCAGGAGGATCTGGCCTTCGCGATGGCCGCCTACCAGCTCGCCGACGTCCTCGTCGTCAACGCGGTCAACGACGGGATGAACCTCGTGGCCAAGGAGGCGGTGCTGGCCAACCAGCGCGGCGGCGTCCTGCTGCTCTCCGAGAACACCGGCGCGCACGAGGAGCTCGGGCCGTACGCCCTGACGGTGCAGCCGTTCGACCTGCAGCAGCAGGCGGACGCGATGTACGAAGCGCTCACGATGCCGGCGCCGCAGCGCCGTAACCTGCTCCAGGCCGCGGCCGAGACGGTACGGCGCAACGACGTCCAGCGGTGGTTGTCGAGTCAGTTGGAAGATCTGGCGAAGCTGAGTTGATCTAGACCGCGCCGAGCACGCCTTCGTCGTCGCGGATCTCGACGGCCACCGCGCGGAGCTGCTCCATGTGCTGGCGGCCGTGATGGGCGCAAAACAGCAGGTCGGCACCGCCGGGCAGGATTGCCCGAACAGCGGCACGCGCCCCGCAGCGGTCGCAACGCTCCGCCGGGGAGACCGGCGGAGCCGCGGTTGTCGTTGTCATCACATCCCTATCCAACACCCATTGTTACGCACCGCTTCCCATTGGAGGCCCGGTGTGTTGGTTCCCATGTGGTCACGGAAGAATGTCGGTCATGTCAACGGAAAGCCTTACCCGTCCGCGGGCTGCAATTGCGGCGCGGACGCTGCGGCAGGACCGGTGGTGGCTGCAGCCGCTGGTGATCGCGATCGGTTTCAGCGCATTTGTCGTGTATTCGACGTGGGCCGCGTTCAACCATCCGATCGTGGCCGGCACCAACCACCCGATCTACTACGCCGACCCCTACCTGTCGCCGTTCTACTCGCCGTGCTTCACCACCGGCTGCCCGCCGGAGGTGCGCTGGGCGGACCTGCACATCTGGAACTGGGTGTCGCCGGCGGTCTACATCCTGGTGTTCCCGCTGGCGTTCCGGGCGACCTGCTACTACTACCGGAAGGCCTACTACCGGTCCTTCTGGCTGTCCCCGCCGGCCTGCGCCGTCGCCGAGCCGCACAAGACCTACACGGGCGAGACGCGGTTCCCGCTCATCGCGCAGAACGTCCACCGCTACGCGTGGTACTTCGCGGTGATCTTCGCCGGGATCCTGACCTGGGACGCTGTCCTCGGGTTCGACTTCGGCGGCTCGTTCGGCGTCGGCGTCGGCAGCGCCGTACTGCTCGTCAACGCGGTGCTGATCTGGGGCTACACGCTCGGCTGCCACTCCTGCCGGCACATCACCGCCGGCCGCATCAACAACTTCTCGAAGCACCCGGTGCGCTACCGGATGTGGGGCCTGGTCAGCAAGCTCAACGGCAAGCACATGCAGTGGGCGTGGGCGTCGCTCATCTGGGTCGCGGTCTCCGACGGCTACATCCGGCTGGTGGCCAACGGGACCTTCCACGACTACCACCACATCTTCTAGGCGGGGACGTGACAGAGACAGAGCGACACGACTACGACGTCGTCGTCATCGGCGCCGGCGGCTCCGGGCTGCGCGCGGCGATCGCGGCGCACGAGTCAGGCGCCCGTACGGCGATCGTCTGCAAGTCGCTGCTCGGCAAGGCGCACACGGTCATGGCCGAAGGCGGCATCGCCGCCGCGATGGCCAACGTGTGGTCGGAGGACAACTGGCGGGTGCACTTCCGCGACACCATGCGCGGCGGCAAGATGCTCAACAACTGGCGGATGGCGCAGCTGCACGCGCAGGAAGCGCCGGAGCGCGTGTGGGAGCTCGAAGAGTGGGGCGCCCTGTTCGACCGCACCGACGAGGGCAAGATCTCGCAGCGCGACTTCGGTGGCCACCGCTACGCGCGCCTCGCGCACGTCGGCGACCGCACCGGCCTGGAAATGATCCGCACGTTGCAGCAGCGCGCCGTCGAGCTCGGCATCGACGTGTTCATGGAGTGCACCGTCACCCGGCTGCTGCTCGACGGCGAGCGCATCGCGGGCGCGTTCGCCTACTGGCGCGAGACCGGCTCGTTCCTCACGTTCAACGCGCCGGCGGTCATCCTCGCGACCGGCGGCATCGGCAAGTCCTACACGGTGACGTCGAACTCGTGGGAGTACACCGGCGACGGGCACGCGATGGCGCTGTGGGCGGGTGCGTCGCTCATCAACATGGAGTTCGTCCAGTTCCACCCCACCGGCATGGTGTGGCCGCCGTCGGTCAAAGGCATCCTCATCACCGAGTCGGTGCGCGGCGAGGGCGGTGTGCTGCGCAACTCCGAGGGCAAGCGCTTCATGTTCGACTACATCCCGGAGTTCTTCAAAGGCGAGACGGCCGACAACGAAGCCGAAGCGGACGCCTGGTACGCCGACCACATCAACAACCGCCGGCCACCCGAGCTGCTGCCCCGCGACGAGGTCGCGCGCGCGATCAACTCCGAGATCAAGGCCGGCCGCGGATCCCCGCACGGCGGCGTCTTCCTCGACATCGCGTCGCGCCGTACGGCGGAGGACATCAAGCGCCGGCTGCCGTCGATGTACCACCAGTTCAAGGAGCTCGGCGACGTCGACATCACGAAGGAGCCGATGGAGGTCGCGCCGACCTGCCACTACGTGATGGGCGGCGTCGAGGTGGACGCCGACACGCAGTCGTCCGTCGTACCCGGCCTTTATGCGGTGGGCGAAGTGTCCGGCGGGATGCACGGGTCCAACCGGCTCGGCGGCAACTCGCTCGGCGACCTGCTGGTGTTCGGCAAGCGGGCGGGGGAGAGCGCGGCGTCGTACGTCGCGCACCTGCCGGCGCGGCCGGGGGTCCGCGAGACCGACGTGTCGGCCGCGGCCGACGAGGCGTTGGCGCCGTTCGCGAATCCCGGCGCGGAGAACCCCTACACGGTGATGCACGACCTGCAGGACCACATGCAGTCGCTGGTCGGCATCATCCGGCGCGGTGACGAGCTGGAGAAGGCGCTCAAGGAGATCGAGCAACTGAAGACGCGGGCGAAGGACGTGTCGGTGCGCGGCACCGGCCGGGCCTACAACCCGGGCTGGCACACCGCGCTCGACCTGCGCGCGATGCTCACGGTGTCCGAGTGCATCGCCCGCGCCGCGCTGGAGCGGACCGAGAGCCGCGGCGGGCACACGCGCGACGACTACCCGGCGACCGACCCGCAGTGGGGCACGGTCAACCTCGTGCTGACCGAGAAGCGCGGAAACGTGCAGCTGGATCGCAAGCCGTTGCCGGTCATGCCGGACGACCTCAAGACGCTGTTCGAGGAGAGCCACTGATGGGTTACGACCTTCGGATGCGGGTGTGGCGCGGTGACGCGTCCGGCGGCGACTTCTCGTCGTACGTCGTCCCGGTGGAGGAAGGCGAGGTCGTCCTCGACGCGATCCATCGGTTGCAGGCCGAGCAGACGCCGGACCTCGCCGTGCGATGGAACTGCAAGGCCGGCAAGTGCGGCTCGTGCAGTGCCGAAATCAACGGCAAGCCGCGGCTGATGTGCATGACCCGGCTGTCGTCGTTCGACCCGACCGAGACGATCACCGTGACGCCGATGCGGACGTTCCCGGTGATCCGCGACCTCGTGACCGACGTGACCTTCAACTACGAGAAGGCGCGCGAGGTGCCGGCGTTCACGCCGGCGTCGTCGAATGCCGGCGGTGCGTTCCGGATGGCGCAGGTCGACGTCGAGCGCGGCCAGGAGTTCCGCAAGTGCATCGAATGCTTCCTGTGCCAGAACACCTGTCACGTCATCCGTGACCACGAGGAGAACAAGCCTTCTTTTGCCGGGCCGCGGTTCTTCATCCGCTACGCCGAGCTCGACATGCATCCGCTGGACACGCTCGACCGGCGGCAGATGGCGCAGGACTCGGAGGGGCTGGGGTACTGCAACATCACGAAGTGCTGCACCGAGGTGTGCCCGGAGGGCATCCACATCACCGACAACGGCATCATCCCGTTGAAGGAGCGAGTGGTCGACACGAAGTACGACCCGGTGTTCCTGGGCCTGCGCATCGGCCGGCGGCGCGATCGGCGGGTCGTCGGTCCCGCCGGTGGCAGCGGGCCGTCGCCGATCAAGCGGCCGGGGGGCGTGCCGGTCGGCACTCGGGTCCCTGCGGCGCCTCCGGTTCCCGCGACGCCGGCGCCGTCGCTGCCCGCCGTGGCCCGCAGCGCGTCCGCGTCCGCCTCCGCGTCCGCCGTGCCGGTGGCGACGTCGACGGCGCACAAGGCCGACAAGGTGAAGGCCGCGCTCCCCGCGGTCGGGGCTGCCGCCGGCATAGGTTTCCTCGCCTGGGCATTACGCCGCCGCCACAAGTAACCCTTCAATTGCGCAATAGCGGACCTCTATGGGGGCTATTTGGCAATTGACATGGGGTCGATGACGCGGACGCCGTCGGGCATCCCTCGACCGATGCCGAGGGCATAGGCGCGCTCCAGGCGACCGATCACGGCGTCGCGCGCAGTCCGGAGTTGGGTCGGCGTGCAGCTTTGGACGATCAGGCCCGCAGCGACAAGGCGCGCTCGTCGCTCCTCGGTGCGCTCGAATCGTTCGCCCCACGCGTGCCACTTCCGGCCGTTCACTTCGTGTACGAGGCCGGCATCCCGCCACAGCGCATCGACGCATACCAGTCCGAGTCCGTCGCCGAGACTCAGCCAGGCGTTCCATTCGGGCTCGGGCAGCATGCGGCTCGTGCCGACCGCATCGTGGAGATCCTTTTCCCCTGGCGAGCGCAAGCCGACCCCTACGGCGACAAGTGCGCTGTCGACTTGCCGGCACCATTTGTCTCCGATGCGTTCGCGCGCTCGCAGCAGCGCTCCGTGGTCGAGCCGACCGGCCTGAAGGGGGCGCGAAAGGACGCCTATGGCATCCCGGAACGACGCGGCGTTGCGCGCGGTGACAATCGCCGCCGTCGGCAGGTCGACATAAGCGACCATCCCGCGGTCACCGATCTCGATGTCGGCGAGGCTCCTCCTCACGACCACGAAGCCGCGGGAACGAACCGGTGCGCCGAACGGTACGACGACATGCACGGCGGACCGATCGTGTCGCTCGAGATCGACGCCGTACCACGCGCAGGCATCAGGCCCGTCGATCGCGCATTCGTCTCCGCCCCAGAGCCAAGCGGCGACGACCTTCTGCCGTCGCGTCGGCTCGCCCGAGCGAGTCAGATAGATGCCTGGCAGCAGACGACGCCACGATCCCCGCACCACTCGCTTGTCCGCGGTATCTCTCGAGACGCCGGCGGCGATGAGCTGGTCGTGGCGGATCACATTGTCCTGCCGGTCCAGCACGTAGGCGAGCTGCGTTGACGCCCTGATCGACCGTGGCATGGCGACAGGGTCGCTCGCAGAACCGAGGCTGCCGAGACCCGAAAGCCAATCTGTGGATAGTCAATTGCGAAATAGCCCCCATAGAAGTCCGCTATTGCGCAATTGACGTTCGGTTAGGGGAGGCAGGCCTCGGGGAGCTCGAACCATCTCAAGGCTTCGAAGTCTTCTCGCAAGACATGCGTGTCCGTCCACTCCGGCTCCGACCGGCTCGCCGCCAACGCCTCCGCAGCGGCGAGGTGTTCCTGCAGTACGCCGACCGGCGCGGTCGTCTCGTGCTTCGGATAGCGCATCTCGCCGGTGACCGCGTCGTACGACACGTCGGTCAGCCGCAACGGCGGCTCGACCGGGCCGAGCCGGTGGTGCCACAACCCGGTCCGCTCGTCGAACGCATAGTCGCTCAAGAACCGCGATCCCGATCGCGCCACGAATCGCACCGCGTCGATGATGTAGTCGGCGACGGTCTCGTCGAGGAAATACGTGAAGTTGACCCGCACCCAACCCGGCTTGATGCCCTCGCAACCGCGCGTGATCTCGCGCTCGAACGCGTGCGACCGTTCGAGGTCGATGCCCAGCAGCCGGTGCCCGTACGGCCCCGCGCACGAGCACCCGCCGCGCGACTGGATCCCGAACAGGTCGTTGAGCAACGCGACGACGAAGTTGTGGTGCAGGTAGCGCCCACCCGGCCGTCGTACGACGAACGACACGATCGACAACCGCTCCGCGTCGACGTTGCCGAGGATCTCGATCGCCGGCTCCTCGGACCACGCCGCGACCGCGCGCCGCAACAACGCTTCCTCGGCGGCGCGAATTACCGGTACGCCGACCGCCTGCTTCAACTGGAAGACCAGCCCGGCACGGATCGAACCGACGATGTCCGGCGTGCCGCCCTCCTCGCGGGCGATCGGATCGTCGAGATACACGTGCTCGACCGGGTTGACGTAGGCGACCGTCCCGCCACCGGGCACCGTCGGCACCGGGTTGGTGACGAGCGAGCGCCGTACGACGAGAACCCCCGGCGTGCCCGGCCCGCCGATCAGCTTGTGCGGCGACAGGAACACCGCGTCCTTGCGTGTCAACGGATCGGAGCCGTCGCCGGACATCGAGACGTCGACATACGGCGCCGCCGCGGCGAAGTCCCAGAACGACAGTGCATCGTGCGCGTGCAGCACTCGGGCGACCCGCATCGTGTCGGTGACGATGCCGGTGACGTTCGACGCAGCGGAAAACGATCCGATCCGCAACGGCCGGTCGGCGAACTCCCGCAGCCGCGACTCGAGTACGGACAGATCGAGGTGCCCGTCGGTGTCCTCGGGGATCTGTACGACGTCGACGGCCGACTCGCGCCACGGCAACTCGTTCGAGTGGTGCTCGAACGGCCCGACGAACACGACCGGGCGCGACTCCGGCGGCGGCAGCGCACCCTCGCGCAGCCGCAGGATCCGGATCAGCTTGTCGACCGCTCCCGTCGTACCGGAGCCGGTGAAGATGACCAGCGTCTCGTCGTCGCCACCGACCGCGTCGCGAATGATCCGGCGCGCGTCCTCGCGCAGTCGCGTCGTCTGCAACCCGGTACCGCTCGCCTCGGTGTGCGTGTTCGCATAACGGGGGAGCACCTCGTGCCGGATGAAGTCCTCGAGAAACGACAACGACCGCCCACTCGCGGTGTAGTCGGCGTACGTGACCCGGCGCGGACCGTACGGGCCGTCCATCAACGTGTCGTCACCGATCACCCCCGCGCGGATGTAGTCGAGCAGCGCGGAATGCGGGAGGGTCACAGTTCGCATCGTAGGCGGGTCGGAAAGGATGGCCCGGTGCCTGCCGATCCTGTCGCGCTGCTCGGGCTCGCCGAGCGGCTGGCGACCGCGGCCGCGGCCGAGTTGCACAACCCGCCCGCCGACCTGCAAGCCGGGGCAAAGTCGACGCCCACCGACGCGGTGACGGTGATGGATCATCGCGCCGAGGCGCTGATCCTCGAAGGCCTCGCGGCCGAGCGCCCGAACGACCGCGTCGTCGCCGAGGAGAGCGGCGACAACGACCGCGACGCCGAGGTCACGTGG